>OLFS01000071.1_pt1 | contig 92396 bp, 48 predicted proteins | sample 1605491 | NCBI WGS metagenome assembly OLFS01 (sample SAMEA3888921, study PRJEB22519) | human gut metagenome | biome: human gut; feature: human-associated habitat; material: faeces | place: Denmark | collected 2011 | reverse complement strand
TCAAGAAATGATAGAAGATATTAAAAAAGCCTGTCAGGTGATGAATGAAGGAGGAGTGATCCTTTATCCCACCGATACCGTATGGGGCATAGGCTGCGACGCTACTAACGAAGAGGCTGTACACCGGGTGTATGAGATAAAAAAACGTGCCGATAGCAAGGCTATGCTGGTACTGGTAGACTCTCCTGTGAAGGTGGATTTTTATGTACAGGATGTCCCCGATGTGGCATGGGACCTGATAGAAGTAGCCGATAAACCATTGACTATTATTTATTCCGGTGCACGGAATTTGGCCCCGAACCTGCTGGCGGAAGATGGCAGCGTGGGTATCCGGGTGACCAATGAAGAATTCTCCAGACGACTTTGTCAGCAATTCCGTAAAGCCATTGTTTCCACTTCCGCCAATATCAGCGGACAGCCGGGAGCGGCCAACTTTACTGAGATCAGCGAAGAAGTCAAGTCGGCAGTGGACTATATAGTCGGCTTCCGACAGGATGATATGAGCCGTCCCAAGCCCTCAAGTATTATAAAGTTAGATAAAGGCGGAGTGATCAAGATAATTCGTGAATAGATGAAAAGAGAGGAGAGACAGAGTTTACTACAGCGTTGCATCAAATGGCGGGAAGCTAATATTAAGGAAAAGCAGTTTATCCTGATATTGAGCTTTCTGGTCGGGATCTTCACTGCGATTGCCGCTTTATTTTTGAAGTTCCTTATTCATCAGATACAGAATTTTCTGACAAACAACTTTAATGCGACATCGGCCAACTATTTGTATTTGGTATATCCGGTGATCGGTATTTTCCTGGCGGGATGGTTTGTGCGTAATATCGTGAAGGATGACATCAGTCATGGTGTTACCAAGATCCTGTATGCGATTTCGCGTCGTCAGGGACGTATCAAACGACATAATATCTGGTCGTCTACGATTGCCAGTGCCATCACGATCGGCTTCGGTGGATCGGTTGGAGCGGAGGCACCGATTGTGCTGACGGGTTCGGCCATCGGCTCCAATCTGGGAAGTGTTTTCAAGATGGAACATCGCACGCTGATGCTGCTCGTCGGCTGTGGCGCGGCAGGGGCGATTGCGGGAATCTTTAAGGCCCCGATTGCCGGACTGGTATTTACGCTGGAAGTGCTGATGATCGACCTTACGATGTCTTCTCTGCTTCCTTTGCTGATTTCCGCCGTGACTGCGGCAACTGTTTCCTATATCACAACCGGAACGGAGGCTATGTTCAAGTTCAACCTCGACCAGGCTTTCGAACTGGAACGTATCCCTTACGTGATCTTGCTGGGAATCTTCTGTGGACTGATTTCTCTCTACTTCACACGGGCGATGAACTCCATAGAAGGGGTATTCGGAAAACTCAAGAACCCTTATCAGAAACTTGCTTTTGGCGGTGTGATGCTGAGTGTGCTGATTTTCCTTTTTCCTCCGCTCTACGGTGAAGGCTATGATACAATCGAACTTCTGCTGAACGGAACTTCGGCAGCGGAATGGGACACGGTTATGAACAACTCTATGTTCTACGGCTATGGTAATCTGTTGCAGGTTTATCTGATGCTGATTATCTTGCTGAAAGTGTTTGCTTCCAGTGCGACGAACGGTGGCGGCGGGTGTGGTGGTATTTTCGCTCCTTCGCTTTATCTGGGGTGTATTGCCGGATTCGTGTTTTCTCATTTCAGCAATGACTTTGCCTTTTCCGCCTATCTGCCCGAAAAGAATTTCGCCTTGATGGGAATGGCGGGTGTCATGAGTGGGGTTATGCACGCTCCGTTGACAGGAGTGTTCCTGATAGCCGAGCTGACCGGAGGTTACGATTTGTTCCTGCCGTTGATGATTGTGTCTGTCAGTTCTTATTTAACGATTATAGCTTTCGAGCCTCATAGTATTTACTCCATGCGTCTTGCCAAGCGCGGTCAACTCCTCACACATCATAAGGATAAGGCAGTGCTGACCTTGATGAAGATGGAGAATGTGGTGGAGAAAGATTTTGTAGCCGTGCATCCGGAAATGGACTTGGGAGAGTTGGTAAAAGCCATTGCCGCTTCCCACCGTAATATGTTTCCGGTGACGGATAAAAAGACCGGCGAATTGTTGGGAATTGTCTTGCTCGACGATATCCGTAACATCATGTTCCGGCAAGAACTTTATCACCGTTTTACTGTTAATAAATTAATGACATCTGCTCCTGCCAAGATATTCGATACGGATGGAATGGAGCAAGTGATGCAGACGTTTGATGATACCAAAGCATGGAATCTGCCGGTAGTGGACGAAGAAGGACGATATCAGGGATTTGTCTCCAAATCAAAGATATTTAACTCATACCGCCAAGTACTGGTACATTTTTCCGAAGATTAACCGGCAAGGTGCCGGAGCCAGGTTACTATGCAGATAACTTCTACGAAGATAATAAGAAGATTATGAAGAAAGAAGATTTAAGGATCGTTTATATGGGTACTCCCGATTTTGCGGTGGAGGCCTTGCGTCAGTTGGTAGAGGGTGGTTATAACGTGGTAGGCGTGATAACGATGCCCGATAAACCGGCCGGACGCGGACATAAAATTCAATATTCTCCTGTCAAGCAATATGCACTCGAACAGAACTTGCCGTTGCTTCAGCCGGAGAAACTGAAGGATGAGGCTTTTGTGCAGGCACTTCGTGACTGGAAAGCTGATCTTCAGATTGTGGTTGCTTTCCGTATGTTGCCGGAGGTGGTCTGGAATATGCCGCGGTTGGGTACTTTCAACCTGCACGCTTCGCTGCTTCCTCAGTATCGGGGTGCTGCTCCTATCAATTGGGCGGTTATCAACGGTGATACGGAGACAGGTATTACTACCTTCTTCCTGCAACACGAGATTGATACCGGAAAAGTGATTCAGCAAGTACGTGTCCCCATTGCCGACACGGATAATGTGGAAGTGGTGCACGATAAACTGATGGTACTCGGTGGTAAGCTGGTGCTCGAAACCGTGGATGCGATCTTGAATGATACGGTGAAACCGATTGCTCAGGAAGACATGGCGGTAGTGGGCGAACTTCGTCCCGCTCCGAAGATCTTTAAAGAGACTTGCCGGATTGACTGGAACTCTCCGGTGAAAAAGGTATATGATTTCATTCGTGGTCTGTCGCCTTATCCTGCTGCCTGGAGTGAGTTAGTCAGTCCGGAAGGAGAAGCGGTGGTGATGAAGATTTTTGAGAGCGAGAAGATTTATGAGGCACATCAGCTGGCTGTCGGAACAGTTGTGACGGATGGCAAGAAATATATAAAGGTGGCTGTGCCCGATGGATTTGTTTCTGTCCTCTCTTTGCAGCTTCCCGGCAAGAAACGTCTGAAGACCGATGAATTGCTTCGTGGATTCCGCTTGTCGGATGGATATAAAATGAATTGATAGAATGAACTGACCACGGTCAAGCTAACTTAGAACTTAAAACAATAGAATGATGAAACCGATTATTTCTCCTTCCATCCTTTCTGCCGACTTTGGTTATCTGGCGAGAGATATTGAAATGATAAACCGCAGCGAAGCGGAGTGGGTACATATTGATATAATGGATGGAGTATTTGTTCCTAATATTTCATTCGGCTTCCCGGTGCTGAAGTATGTAGCAAAGTTGACGGACAAACCGCTGGATGTACATCTGATGATAGTCAATCCGGAGAAGTTTATCCCCGAAGTGAAAGCGTTGGGCGCACATACGATGAATGTTCACTTTGAGGCTTGTACGCATCTTCATCGGGTGATTCAGCAAATCAAAGAAGCTGGAATGCAGCCGGCAGTGACAATCAATCCGGCGACTCCTGTTGCTTTATTGCAGGATATCATTCAGGATGTGTATATGGTACTTATCATGAGTGTGAATCCGGGTTTTGGCGGGCAGAAGTTCATTGAGCATTCTGTAGAGAAAGTTCGTGAATTGCGTGCTTTAATAGAACGGACCGGTTCAAAAGCATTGATCGAAGTGGATGGCGGTGTGAATTTGGAAACGGGTGCCCGACTGGTGGAAGCAGGGGCGGATGTGCTGGTAGCCGGCAATGCTGTCTTCGGAGCACCGGACCCGGAAGAGATGATCCGCCAGTTACATGAGCTTTAATCACATACGATCTATATACGATACTTCCGATTTAAATTGAACACTAATTTTATCCATCAGTATCCTTATATACGCCTGATTATCCCGTGGATAGCAGGCGTTTTTTGTGGCGATTGGTTGTTCGACGAATCGATGAAACTGCTATGGAGTATTCTTATCTTTTGCCTCTTTGCAGGACTATCCTTTGCCCTTTATTTTCTAAAACGCCACTCCCTTCGGTGGTGTTTTGGAATATCTGTCTTTGCGCTTTGTTTCGCAGGTGGGTGGCTAGGCATCACTTGGCAATTAAAACAAACCGTATATGACTTTCCGGAAAAGGAAACTGTCTATCGGGCGAGATTAACGGATACTCCGGAGGCAAAGGAACGGACGTTGCTCTGTAGGGTATTGCTTGAAGAACTACGAGATTCATCAGGTGTGTGTCCGATAGGGCGAAAGGCTATTCTTTATCTACAGAAAGATTCATTGGGCGCTTTATTGAAGCTGGGGTATAAACAACTAAAGATGGGAGATGAACTGCTGGTATCTGCCCGCATTGCTTCACCCGTTAACGGAGGAAACTTTGATGAGTTTGACTACGCTCGCTATTTGATGCGTCATGGTATTAGTGGAACAGGGTACGTGGCATCTGGAAAATGGGCATTAGGGTCGTCATCGTCTTTTGCTCATTCTGCTGCCTCCTCTGATCCTTCTTTCCAGACTTCTCCTTTTGCTGCTTTTCGGTCTTTCGATTCTCTACATTCCATCAGGTATACTGCGATGTTTTATCGGGAAAAGGTGATGAACCTTTATCGAAAGCTGGGATTTGAAGGAGATGAACTGGCTGTGCTTTCAGCGTTGACCGTGGGTGAGAAGACCGATTTAAGTGACTCTATTCGTGAAAGTTATTCAGTATCCGGTACCAGTCATGTCTTGGCTCTATCCGGCCTGCATATAGGGCTTTTGTATGCTTTGCTTTTCTTTCTTTTGAAACCTCTTACGAGGAAATGGCAGGCAGGGCGATATTTCCGTTCCGTTCTGCTCCTTGTTTTATTATGGTCTTTTGCCTTTTTTACCGGTCTGTCGCCGTCTGTAGTCCGTTCGGTAAGTATGTTTTCAGTTTTGGCAATAGCGGAACTGTTCGGTCGCCAATCATTGACTCTGAATACGCTGGCTGCTACCGCATGGGTAATGTTGCTTGTCAATCCGGCTTGGTTGTTCGATGTTGGTTTTCAATTATCTTTTCTCGCTGTACTTTCTATTTTGATGATTCAGAAACCGGTCTGTCAGTTGTTGCCAGTGAAGAGCAGGATAGGCAAATATGTTTGGGGATTGATGAGTGTATCGATAGCTGCGCAAATAGGAACCGCTCCGCTTGTAATGCTATATTTCTCCCGTTTCTCCACTCATTTTCTGCTGACTAATTTAGTCGTCATACCTTTGGTAACTGTAACTTTGTATGCTGCCGTTCTTATGCTTCTTCTGACTCCGCTGCCTGCCGTTCAGTTTGTTATGGCGGAAGTAGTCCGATTCCTGTTGAAAGTGCTGAATGATTTTGTCCGGTGGGTTGAGCAACTTCCTAATGCTTCCTTGGATGGTATCTGGCTTTATCGGTTGGAGGTGTTGGGCATCTACATATTCTTGCTGCTTTTCCTTTATTATTCGAAGACCCGAAGGTTCAGGAATCTGGTTATTTGCTTTTCCTGCCTGTTGTGTCTGGGCATTTATCACACGGTCATGCGCTGGTATGACCGTCCTTGCCCGAGCTTTGTGATTTACAATGTCCGTGGTTGTCCGGCGATTCATTGTATTGCTGAGGATGGAACTTCTTGGCTGAACTATGCCGATACCCTTTCAGATAAGCGCCGTTTGCAGGCTGTAGCGGCTAATTATTGGAGACGTCATCAACTTCTGCCTCCAATAGAAGTGACGGCTGATTGTCAGAACGTTGACTTCTGTCGTCATCAGCAGATTGTATTTTATCATGGCTGCCGAATTTGTATGGTGACCGACAATCGATGGCGGAACAAATCTGCCGCTTCGCCGTTATTTATTGATTATATGTACTTATGCAAAGGCTATAACGGTTGTCTGGAAGAACTTACCGGACTCTTTTCTCCATCTTGTATCCTGTTGGATGCTTCCCTTTCCGATGATCGCAAACAGCTCTTCCGGAAGGAATGCGAGAGACTGCATCTGCATTTTATCACTCTGTCTGAAGAAGGTTCTGTGCGGTTTTTGCTCTAAGTACGAAGAATTATCGTACATTTGCAACTCGAAAAAGAATATGGTATGTTGACTAAAGTAATAGAACAGGCAAAAATCGACCACTTTACTAAGTGGTTTGAGCGCGCTGACAAAATAGTAATCGTTTCTCATGTGTCGCCCGACGGCGATGCTATCGGCTCTTCACTGGGGCTTTATCACTTCCTGGATTCACAGGAGAAGACAGTAAATGTAATTGTTCCTAACGCTTTCCCCGATTTCCTCCGCTGGATGCCGGGTAGCAAGGATATCCTTTTGTATGACCGCTATAAGGACTTTGCGGACAAATTGATTGCCGAAGCTGATGTGATCTGCTGTCTGGACTTTAATGCCCTGAAGCGTATTGATGACATGGCGGATGCCGTGGCAGCTTCTCCGGCACGCAAAGTGATGATCGACCACCATCTTTATCCCGAAGAATTCTGTAAGATCACCATGTCTTATCCTAAGATATCTTCTACCTCCGAACTGATATTCCGTCTGATTTGCCGTATGGGCTACTTCAGTGATATTTCAAAGGAAGGAGCAGAATGTATCTATACCGGTATGATGACGGATACAGGTGGCTTTACCTACAACTCCAACAATCGCGAGATTTATTTTATCATCAGCGAACTCCTTTCCAAAGGGATTGATAAGGATGATATCTACCGTAAAGTATACAATACATATTCGGAGAGTCGCCTGCGTCTGATGGGGTATGTGTTGTCAAACATGGTGGTTTACTCAGATTACAATGCCGCATTGATATCGCTGACAAAGGAAGAACAAAGTAAGTTTGACTATATAAAAGGTGACAGCGAAGGGTTTGTGAATATTCCCCTTACCATTAAGAACGTATGTTTCTCCTGTTTCTTGCGGGAAGATACAGAGAAGCCGATGATTAAGATTTCGCTCCGTTCGGTCGGTACTTTCCCATGCAATCAGCTTGCAGCCGAATTCTTTAACGGAGGCGGTCATCTGAACGCTTCGGGTGGTGAATTTTTCGGAACGATAGAGGAGGCGAAAGCCGTCTTCGAACAGGCACTGGAGAAATATAAACCTTTGTTGACAGCCAAAAGCTAAGAATGGAAGGTTAAAAGTAGACAGAGAAAGGTTAAAAGTTACCAACTTTCAACTTTCCCCTTTCATCTTTCAATGAATTTGAGATACATTTGTGCAGAATATAGCTAAATAACAGATAATGAAGAAACTTGTATTTTTATTTCTCTCTTTGTTGGCAGCCGGAGGTATATTCCAGGCGTGCGACGATTCAAAGACTTACGCTGAAATGTTGGAGGACGAAAAGAATGCGGTGAATAAATTCATCAAAGATAAAAGAATCCAGATCATTTCACAGGACGAATTTGAGAAGAATGATACTGTCACCGATTTGATCCGGAACGAATACGTTGCCCTCTCCGATGGTGTATATATGCAGATTGTAGATCGTGGAAGTGCCGAGAACAAAACGGATACTTTCGCTAACAACAATGAAATCTGCGTCCGTTATATCGAAGAAGATATAATGACACGCGACACTACCTGTTTCAATGTCTTCCTCGAAGAGTGGGGAGATGCAAATCAGCTTTACACGAATCCCGCTGTATTCCGTTATGTAGCCGAAGGCAGCTATGTGTACGGTACTTTCATACAAATGGACTATTACTGGGCAAGTTATTATCAGTCAACAGCAGTACCTGCAGGCTGGCTGCTTGCACTACCTTTTGTGCGCAACTACGCTCACGTACGTTTGATCGTTCCTTCCAAGGTAGGACATTCATCAGCACAACAATACGTCAATCCATACTATTATGATATTTGGACATTCAGCAAAGCACTGAATTAACCCCCATATAAATCTTAGTTAAAAGACCTATGACTCTAATCAAATCTATCTCTGGAATCCGCGGAACTATTGGCGGAGGAGCGGGTGAGGGACTAAATCCGCTTGACATTGTAAAATTCACCTCGGCTTATGCCACTTTGATTCGTAAGACCTGTAAGGCACAAAGCAACAAAATTGTAGTGGGACGCGACGCCCGCATCTCAGGTGAAATGGTAAAAAACGTAGTTGTCGGTACACTGATGGGAATGGGATGGGATGTTGTAGACATCGATCTGGCTTCTACCCCGACTACCGAACTGGCTGTGACGATGGAAGGCGCCTGTGGCGGTATCATCCTGACTGCTTCTCACAACCCAAAACAGTGGAACGCACTGAAACTACTCAATGAACATGGAGAATTCCTGAATGCGGAAGAAGGCAACGAAGTACTTCGTATTGCTGAGGCTGAGGAATTCGACTATGCCGATGTAGACCACTTGGGGTCTTACCGCAAAGACCTGACTTACAATCAAAAACATATCGACAGCGTACTGGCTCTCGACCTGGTAGATGTGGAAGCTATCAAGAAAGCGAATTTCCGTGTAGCTATCGACTGTGTAAACTCTGTAGGAGGTATTATCCTTCCGGAACTCCTGGAACGTCTGGGTGTGAAACATATAGAGAAACTCTATTGCGAACCTACCGGAAACTTCCAGCACAACCCCGAACCACTTGAAAAGAACCTGGGTGACATCATGAACCTGATGAAAGGTGGAAAAGCGGATGTTGCATTCGTTGTAGACCCGGATGTTGACCGTCTGGCTATGATCTGCGAGAACGGTGTCATGTACGGTGAAGAATATACATTGGTTACTGTAGCCGATTATGTATTGAAGCATACTCCGGGCAATACGGTTTCTAATCTGAGTTCCACCCGTGCTTTGCGTGATGTAACCCGCAAATACGGTATGGAATATAGCGCCTCTGCTGTAGGAGAAGTTAATGTAGTCACCAAGATGAAAGCAACTAATGCTGTAATTGGTGGTGAAGGGAACGGTGGAGTGATCTATCCTGCCAGCCATTACGGACGTGACGCTTTGGTAGGTATCGCTTTATTCCTCAGCCATCTGGCTCACGAAGGAAAGAAGGTGAGCGAGCTTCGTGCTACTTATCCTCCTTATTTCATTGCCAAGAACCGGGTAGACCTGACACCGGAAATCGATGTGGATGCTATCCTGGCTAAAGTAAAGGAAATCTATAAGAACGAAGAAATCAATGACATCGACGGTGTGAAGATTGACTTTGCTGATAAGTGGGTGCACCTGCGCAAGAGCAATACGGAACCGATTATTCGTGTGTACAGCGAGGCTTCGACCATGGAAGCTGCTGAAGAGATCGGTCAGAAAATTATGGATGTAATCAATGAACTAGCCAAGTAACAGCAATCAACTAGCTTTGAGCATAATAAGAGAGGGAGGACTAATAAACGAGTCCTCCCTTTTTTCATGCCTTTCTGAGATACCTATTTGTTAATGTGAGGTTTGTAACCGCTGAAGGCGAAAAAAACTTTTGGTAATTTGCTACCGAAAATATACCTTTGTGCATATTATTATCTGATTACTTTCCAAAATGCTATGAGAATACGCCTGATTCTAGTTTTTATCACATTGATTTGTCCATTGATTAGCATAGCTGACAATGTAAAGGATGCCTATCTTTTCCAAAAGGTAGACTATCAGCAGGGATTGTCCAATAGCGCCGTACTTTGTCTTTTTCAGGATAATGAGGGATTGATGTGGTTTGGTACCTATGATGGGGTAAACTGTTACGATGGGAAAAGTATGGAAGTGTTTCGTTCCGACTTTTCGGAACAAAAGACGCTGAGCAATAACATTATTCATTCTATTCAGCAGGCAGACAGCAGTTGCTTGTGGATAACTACACATTTGGGAGCCAATCGTTTTTCGAAGGATTCACGGCAGGTAATCTGTAATTACGAATTTGACACTGATTTCGTGATTCATTCCAACCATGCTGGTAATACATGGGCGTTGAGTTATGACTGGATTGCCTATTACAATACCCATCATCGCCGTTTTGTGCGGATTCCGATGCCCGATATTAAAATGCTGAAAGTAGATGTTCGCGCGTTTGTTACCGACGAAGGTGAATTATACCTTTTCCCTTATGAAAGCGGTGACCTGTATCGTTTCTCTTTAAACTCTTTCGATCAGGATACCTTGTCTACTCGTCTCACTACTACTCCCTCACATTTTCACTCCAAGCAGATACAGTATGTCTGCTATCAGAATGGTGTATTCTGTTTCTATGATTCGGATTATGATCTTTTTGTGTATGATATATCAAGAAAGTCTAAGATTTACATCCGTAACATTGGTGAGATGGTTCATAAATATGGGCAAATAACGGGAATCGTACCTTTCTATGAGGATATTGTTATCGCATTCCAGACGAATGGTCTGATTCGCTTGCGTCTTTCTCAAAAGTATGCAGAGGAGATTATCGATCAGAATATGCGTATCTATGGTATTTATAATGACTCCCGGCAAGGGGTACTGTGGGTAGGAACCGACGGGCAAGGAGCCATTATGTATTCCAAGAAGTATTCTATTGCCACTAATCTGATGTTAAACAGCTTCTCGCCCAATTTGACCCGTCAGGTAAGGTCGATAATGACCGACAAATACGGGGGACTTTGGTTTGGAACAAAGGGAGACGGACTGCTGCATGTGAAAAACTATCGGGAGGGGGTAAAAGCATCCAACACAGAGGTTTACTCGCTGGATAAAAAGCAGAATGCGATGTCGTATGTCAAGCAGAACAGGGAATTTCAGGTATATTCCATGTTGGAGAGCCGCTATAGGAATGGATTCTGGGTTGGAACCGGCTCTTCGGGCTTATGCTATTATTCTTTTGATAATGGAAAGTTGCATGAACTTTCAAATAGGGAAACAGGAACTGGAGGAGAAGTGGCAGAAGTGCATTCCATCTTTGAGGAAAGCGACAGTGTCCTTTATCTGGCGACTTCGGGTAAAGGTTTTTATAAAGTAATAGTAGATAACAGTAAGCAGGACGTTCAAATCAAATCGTGGAAGAATTATCGTTTTTACCATGAGCAGCAAGAGCTTAACCTTTTTTATAGTATGGTGCCACAAGGAGATTCCCTGTTGTGGCTGGGAAGCAGGCAAAAGGGATTGATACGTTTTGACCGGAAAACGGAAGAGTATCAGATCTATTCCCTGAATGAGATTCTGCATAAATCTGTAGACGATATTCTCTGTTTGCACTGGCACGGAGAGCAATTGTATGTGGGCACTACCTCCGGCTTGGTGCGCGTTACTTTTAAAGAACGCAAACTGGAAGCGGATTATATCGGTCGTGAACAAGGGTTGCTTAATGACATGATTCATAGTATTCTGGAAGATGCCAACGGGCTGCTGTGGCTGGGGACGAATCGCGGACTGATCAAATTCAATCCGGAAAATTCATTTTCTCATGCCTATTATTACAGCGGAGGCATTCAGATAGGAGAGTTTAGCGATGATGCATATTACCGTTGTCCATATACCGGTTGTCTTTTCTTCGGAGGAATCGACGGATTGCTCTACCTTGATAAGAAGGTGTCGGCAGCACCGGAATATTATCCAGAAATATTATTGCGTAAGTTGATCATAGAAAAGACATTTGTCAATTTGCAAGACCATTATTTGCCGGACAGGAAAGGGCTGCGGATGCAGGGAGCCAATCTTTCGTTTTCTTTATTCTTTGTAGTACCTGATTATGCCAGTGGTGGCGATGTGGAATACTCGTATATGCTCGAAGGTTATGATAAGGACTGGGGAGCTTTCAGCAGTGTGAATGAAGCATCCTATTTCAGCGTCCCGTCCGGAGATTATCTGTTTAAGGTTCGCTATAAGAAAGATGTGTTTGCTACGGAATACAAGACCTTCACGATTCCCGTGCACATTCTGCCCCCTTGGTATCGCACAGTGTATGCGTACATTATTTATATACTATTGGGTATCGTATTGGCAATGTATGTGATTCATCTTTTCCGCAAGTATTTTCGTCATGAACGGATGATGAAGAAACTACTGGAGTCGGAAAATCGAAATATATCTCTGGCGGCGGATAGTTATCAGGCGCGTGAGGTGCTCAATACTTGTACTCTCATTTATCAGGCTTGTGATCAGCTAAACGACAAGAATATCTCCTCTGAAGGACATGCAGAGAAAATAGGTCAGATTCGTGAATCTGTGATGTCCTTGCTCTTTGGGTGTGGGTTGGGTGATGAATGTTTTCGTTTGTTGTCGTCGCTGCATTTTTCGGTTTCGGGGCGTTTGTCTCTTTTGAAGTTGGCGGAAGAGGTGCTTCAAGTACTTGAAAAAGAAGGCCATGATGTCTCTTCGATACAGTTAGACATTCCGGAAAATTTCACTTATCCCGCCTATAAGAATGCGTTACGTTGTATCCTTTATTTCAGTTACCTTTATATTTCCAGTTGTAAGACAGAGAAGGTATCAGTGACGGTGACAGAAGAAGCAGGTTGTATGATGCTGACATTTGTTTCTCCGGATGAAACAGTGAAAGGATTGAATGATGTATTGTCCGGAGAAGAACTCTTGTCTATCAGGGCGAAAGATTCGGATGATATGTTCAGGATACGGACCATGCAACGTTTCGTGTTTTCTGCATTGAAGCAGCAGAATAGTGTGATGCGCTATATAACCCCTGTAGGGCAGGATAATCAGTTGACTATCACATTCGATCCGGTTGTTGTAGCAGAGCAGAATGAAGTGAGAAAAACTGTTTTGTTGTTGGAAGACAGGGAAGAGATCGTCTGGTTGATCAGTGCGTTACTTTCCGATGAGTATGAAGTCCGTTCAGTGCGGAGTGTGCAGTTGGCATTTGACGAGATGCATAAGTCCGCACCGACTTTATTTCTGGTGGATATGCTTATGTATGCCGATGCGGAAAGTACTTTTATAAAGTATGTCAATAAGAATCGTTCCATGTTGTCGAAGACAGCGTTTATTCCGATGTTGACATGGAAAGTCAGTGCGTCTATGCAGCGGGAGTTGATTCTATGGGCAGATTCTTATATTGTTCTTCCTTATGATATACCATTCTTGAAAGAAACGATTCATAAAGTGATTTATGGCAAGCGGGAAGCCAGACAGATTTATATGGAAGACCTGGAAGGCTGGGCAGATTCTATTGTTTGTACCACTACGGAGCAGGCGGATTTTGTCAGGAAGTTCTTGCAGGTCGTGGAGCAGAATCTGGATCGTGAAGATTTGGGCTCCACGTTTGTGGCAGAACAAATGTTGATGAGTTCCCGTCAGTTCTACCGGAAGTTTAAGGAGATTTCGGGTATGTCACCCAGCGATTTGATTAAAGATTACCGGATGGAGAAGGCCGCCCGTTTGTTGCAGAACGAGGAACTGTCTATTCAGGATGTAATTTCCGATGTGGGCATATCCAGTCGTGCTTACTTCTACAAAGAGTTTACCCGTAAGTTTGGCGTAACTCCTAAGGTATATAGAGAGAAGCTTTTAGGGAATGACACTCATAAAAATCAGGAGTGAACAGCCAGGAAGCGGGCTGGTATTAGTTGCCAAGAAACAAATTCCCATGCTGATCTGTGCTGCTTTTAAAGGCTGGTCTCCTTTGTACTCTCTTTCGTTTTTCATTATTTATTATTCTGATATATAGGGTGTTATCCAGTACTCTATTTTACCATCTGTACTTTAAACAGACATTTCTTTTCTTCTCTGTTTTTTGGCGCACAGGAGTATCCCGTTTCTTTGGTTATTCCTTTAATTTGCGTCAACGTATTAAACGTATTTGGTAACCTTATTATTATTAATTAAAAACAAGTAGTATGAATTTGTTTGAAATGAAAAAACATCGCATCAGGTCATTATGGCTACTGCTATTGTTACTTACGTGTAGTGTAACAGTATGGGCGCAAGGAAGCTCCGTCACAGGCCGTGTCTCTGATGAAAAAGGAGAACTGCTCATAGGGGTGAGTGTTCAGGAAAAAGGTACAACGAATGGTACCATTACCGATATGAACGGTCAGTATACCTTGAAGCTTTCAACAGGGAATCCTATTCTGCTCATATCTTATATAGGATATAAGCCGCAAGAGGTAAAGGTAGCAAAGCAAAAAATCGTAGATGTCGTTTTGGTGGAAGATGTGTCGTCACTGGATGAAGTGGTAGTAGTGGGTTACGGCAATCAGCGTAAAGTATCCGTGGTAGGCGCTCAGTCTACGATGGATGTGAAAGACATTAAGATGCCTGCTGCAAGTCTGTCTTCTGCTATTTCCGGACGCATTGCCGGGGTGGTTGCCGTTCAGCGTAGCGGCGAACCCGGTCACGATGAATCGGATATCTGGATTCGTGGTTTATCTTCCTTGCTCGGACAGAGTTCCAGTCCTCTTGTACTCGTTGATGGGGTGGAACGTAGTTTCAACAATATCGATCCTGAAGATATCGAATCGTTTACAGTGCTGAAAGATGCTTCCGCAACTGCAGTATATGGTGTACGTGGTGCCAACGGAGTCGTGATTGTGAAAACCAAACCCGGTAAAGTAGGCAAACCACAGTTTAGTGTGGACTATTACGAAAGTTTTACCCGCCTGACCAAGAAAGTAGATATGGCAGATGCCTACACTTACATGGATGCACGCAACGAGGCGCAGATGAATACAAGCGGTACACTTAAATACTCGGCTGCTTATATCGAAGCGACAAAGAAGGCCAACGGTTTATTGCCGAATGACAATCCCCGATTGTATAATCCTTACCTGTATCCGGCCATCGACTGGGCGGATAACCTGTTCAATGACTGGGGACACAACCGTCGCGGGAATATTAATATCCGTGGTGGTGTACCTAATGCAAACTATTATGCTTCATTGAGTTACTACGGAGAAACCGGTATGACCCGCAACTTCAAGCTGGAGAACTACAATACTCAGATGAAGTACGACCGTTATAACTTCACCTCCAACCTGAATCTGAAGCCGACTTCCAAGACGACGGTTGATCTGGGTTTTTCCGGTTATCTGGGACAGGGACACTATCCGCAGAGCAGCACCAGTTCGCTGTACGCAGCCTGTATGGATGTGAATCCGGTTATTTATCCTTTGTTGCTGCCCAACGGTACCGTGTCCGGTATCAACTCACAGCAAAAGTTCAACCCTTACGGTCTGCTGGCTCGCGGAGGTTATTATGATGAATTTTCCAGCCAGTTAAATTCTAATATCCGCGTGAAGCAGGACTTGGATTTCTGGAAGTGGAGCAAAGGACTTTCCGCTTCTGCCATGGTAGCTTTCGATACTTACAATTCACGTAAGAGAAAGTATAACCGGAATGAACCGATGTACACCTTTGCCGGTAAAACGGACGAAAACGGAATCTGGATAGAAGACACCTTGTTTGATGAAGAAACAGGCGATTACCTCTACTCGGTGCTGAAAGAAGCGGATGGTAGCCTGTCACTTCAGACACCGGAGCAATGGAGCAGCCGCACGGTGTATACAGAAGCATCCTTGAACTATGACCGTAGTTTCGGTGCTCATCGGGTAGGAGGTCTGTTGCTTTACAATCAGAAAGTGTATTGGGATTTGAATGCGACGGATGTCATTGGCGGTATGCCTTACAAGCAACGCGGTTTTGCCGGACGTGCCACTTATTCATGGAACGACCGTTACTTCGCAGAATTCAATCTCGGTATCAATGGTTCGGAGAACTTCAGTCCGGGCAAGCGTTATGGTGTCTTCCCTGCTTTTGGTCTGGGATGGGCAGTCTCCAATGAATCTTTCTGGAATCCGGTCCGCAAATACATTTCCTTCCTCAAATTCCGCTATACGGACGGATGGGTCGGCAGTGATACCGCAACAGGCAGACGCTTCATGTATCAGGGGGTGTTCACCGGTCTGACAGGAACCATGTTCGGAACCAATTATACAAGTGCCAACGGTTATGGAGAAGAAAAGTATGGTGTAAATGTCACTTGGTCTAAATCCAGAAAGCAAGACTTGGGTATCGATATCAAGTTCCTGAATGATAATCTGTCCTTTGTAGTCGACTTTTTCAAGGAACGTCGCGACAACATCTTCCTGCAACGCAGTACAATCCCCAGCTACGCCGGATGGATCGAAAACCCTTATGCTAATCTGGGTGTCGTAGAAAATAAAGGTATAGAGCTGGCGATGGACTATACACAACGGCTGGGTAAGAAGACATTCCTTACGGTACGTGGCAATCTGACTTTCAATAAAGACAAGATTATAGAGAACGACGAACCGCCGGTAGACTATCCTTGGATGGAGACACGCGGTACGAATGTAAATGCGACTTGGGGATTCATAGCCGATGGACTCTTTACCAGTCAGGCGGAGATTGAAGACCATGCCACCCAGTTCGGGACAGTACATGTAGGCGATATCAAATACCGTGACTTGAACGGAGACGGTGTGATCGACAACTATGACAAGACCGTCATCGGACGCGGTGATGTCCCCAGAATCTATTACGGATTCGGTGCTGACCTACAGATCGGAGACTTTTCTATCAGCGCCCTGTTTCAGGGAACCGGACAGGCCGACCGCTATCTGGACGGCATTTGTATCAAGCCTTTCTGGGATGACGAAGGCCGTGACAATGTCTTTGCCAACATCCACGACCGCTGGAGTCCCGACGATCCGACCAATCAGGATGTGTTCTATCCGCGCATGTATGTTGGCAGTGACGCCAACACGAATAATGTTCAGAAAAGTTCGTGGTGGGTGAAAGACGTCAGCTTCCTGCGTCTGAAGCAACTGAACATATCCTATAATATACCGAAAAAGCTGCTGGACAGATGTTTCCTCAAAAGTGCAAGCGTCTACCTCATGGGTACGAATCTGCTTACCTTCTCTAACTTCAAGCTGTGGGATCCGGAGCTGAACTCGAGTAATGGAACAGCTTATCCGAATGTATCCAGCTATTCGGTCGGAGTCAAGTTTAGTTTTTAACCCTAAAGTCAAATAATCGTTATGAAGAATAGAATAAAACAATACCTGTTGGCTGCATCGATGTGTGTCGGACTGACTGCTTGCAGTGATTTCTTTGAACCGATTCCCGGTGTGCAGTTTGGACTGGACGAAACGTTTGCCTCCAAGCAAAGGACGGAAGAATATCTGAACAATGTATACAGCTACGTGCGTGAAGTGACAGATGCCATTCATCCGAACACCTACGGAGGTATCTTTACGGAAGCATCTTTGGACGGAGCAAACCGCTGGAACAAAACGTATGCGGAATGGACCAACGGCTCCTTTAACTCCGCTTCAGCTCAGGCAAGTGAATACTTTTCAAAGTACTATCAGGCAATAGCCAAAGCAAGTACGTTCATCCAGAACGTAGATAAATGTACAGAAGCCGCCGCCTCTACACGTGGAAAGTGGAAATCGGAAGCACGTGCATTGCGGGCATACTATTATTTTGAATTGCTGCGCCTTTACGGTCCTATTCCGTTGATTGGCGAAGATCCCATTCCTTTGGACGCTTCCTTGGAAGAACTGATTAAAGAACGTAATTCGGTAGACGAATGCGTAAACTTCATTGCTACGGAATTGCAGAGCGCTATTGATTCCGGCGATTTGCTCCAGAGAGCCGGGAAGGCAAACCTGGGACGTATGGATGTCGCCACTTGTATGGCACTCAAGGCAAAGCTGTACCTCTATTGGGCAAGTCCGCTTTTCAACGGAAATACGGATCAGGCGTCAGTCAAGAATAAAGACGGCAAACAACTTTTCCCTCAGACCGAAGATAACTCCAAATGGACTCAGGCACGCGATGCATATGAACGGTTTATGACCTTCGCAACCGGACAGGGATACAAGCTGACCGAGGTCTATACGAATGGAAAACTGGACCCTTATGCTTCGTGCAGGGCTGCGGGCGAGTTTTTCACCACAACCTGGGAAGCTGTTGATGAACTGATTTTTGTGAAGCTGAGAGATTTGTACGACTATACCTACTGGGTATGCCCTAAGTTTACCGACTTCCAGGATACCGATGTGACTGGCGGCGGTGGCTATTATACAACACAGGAAACGGTAGACCTGTTCTTTACGAAAGACGGACTGACCATCGAAGAAGATCCCGGCTATGACAAATTCGAGGGCATACCGGGCGCCAACAACTTCACATCCGGAAGATATTATGACCCCAATAACCCTTCCCGTCTTTACTTTGACGCCGATAAGTCCAAAGTGCTGAAACAGTGGAAAGACCGTGAACCGCGCTTTTATGTGAATATTACCTATAGCGGCTCTATCTGGCTGAACGAAGGTAAGTACAATGAGGAAATGCGCACAGACTTCACCAACGGTGCAAACGGAACCTGCGGCAAGTCCAAAGCCTCCGGCGACTGTCCGGATTCGGGATACTTGATCCGTCGGGGTGCGAAAGCTTCTAACAACAACGGCTCGAAACACTTCTCTCCGGTACTTCGTCTGGCAGATATGTATTTGGGATATGCCGAAGCACTTTGTATGTGCAGCGATCTCGACAATGCCCTGACTTATCTGAATAAAATCCGTGTCCGTGCAGGCATTCCCGAATATACATTTACCGCAACAGCCGGCAAAATAACCTGTCCGAAGACACAGACCGATCTGCTGAACCGTATCCGCCGCGAACGTCTGGTTGAACTAGTCTTCGAATGGAACCGCTATTTCGATGTGCGTCGCTGGAAAGTGGCGGAAGGACAGAATGATCCCGAACATTGGATCTATCCGGCATATCACACCGGAGGCGAAGGAGGCAAAGTATACGGTATGAATATGGACAAGGATTATCCGGCATTCTTCGAAAGGACCTCTTTTGAGACTCGTGTAGCATTTACGAAAAAGCAATATTTCATGCCGATACCTTATGATGACCTCCGTCGTATCCCGTCACTGGTACAAAACTTAGGATGGTAATACGATATTCGAACAATAACGCTTAAACAAGAAGATTATGAAACATTGGAAAGATATAGCTTTCGGGTTGTTTGTCTCACTGACACTGGCTGCCTGCTACGGTGAGGAAGACAGCTTCGCAACTCCTGACATCTATAAAGATTATCAGCCTGTACTGAAAGACGGGAATACCGTAGCCGGATATGCGGCTGCCCCTCTCAAAGAGGCGAAATATGATGAGGTGCTGAATGAACTTTACCTCACGTGGGACGGCAGTAACTCCGGCTGGGAAAAGAGAGATGAATATGTGGGAGTGGAAGTAGAATTCAACTCCCTGCTCTCCGGCAAAAAGATAAAGCGCGTCATGATCCCGAATGTCGGTGATTTTGGCAACCTGACTGTGAAAAGGCGGGATTATGGCAACGAGCCGACCACTCTGCGTCTGAGTAAATATCGTACAGTAGTGGTTACAGACCGTTACGGTGTAGAGGAACTTCGTTTCCGTTCTATCTACAAAGATGCCGACGGTGCCCGGCAGACAAGTGACTGGACGAATCTGAGCGATCAGGCGGATAAGTATGAACTTCAAGTGGATATGAACTATGCTGCCTGGCAGTATTTTAAAACCAGCCAGGCGACACAAGTTCAGATTTCCTTTGAGAGTGATTCGGAGATACGTCCCGTTTCTGCATTGTATAATCTGATAGGTAACGGAGATGAGGCTGCTACTCAGGAAGAGTTCCGGAAATGGTATTATATGGATTGTGCGGCTATGTCATTCGACCCCTATAATCTGGCTTTCGACCCTTACGGCAAACTGCGGGTCTTTATCAAGAAAGACCAGACCGGAGGAGCGTATGCGATAGATTACCCCACCCATAACGAAGGAAGAGGTATTGTTTATCCGGCTTCGGAAAGCAATCCGAACGATGCGTGGTGGAAACTGCCGGACATGCAGCATGTGTTTATGCACGAGATGGGACACTGCGTGCAGTGGATGCCCAAACAAGGAAAATATATCATGGAAGGTGTGCAGGATTGTGACCGACAGGGGTATCAGGAAGGATGGCCGGACGCTGTGAAAGTAGCGAGCAAAGGATATATTCTGGCTACGCAAAAAGAAGAGTATCAGGCCGCTATCGCCAAGTCTTACCGGAATCCGCAGAGTGATAAATACTTTGTCTGGCAGGTTGACTATAATACTTCCGGTGCTTTTATGAGTTGGCTGCGTCTTTATAATGGCGACTTCGTACGTATGTTGCCGTGGACGGTGCTGATGGACGAACTGACCAACCAGTGGAGCCTGGAGGATGCGGTGAAGTATATCCTGAAGGAGAGCTACCCGGACCTTACGATGGAAGAACTCTGGAACGAATACAAGACAGAGGTGGAAGTGTTCCTGCAAAATAACTAATAGAGCAACCTTTAAAAAAAAACTATGATGAAGAAAGTATTATTTGCATTAGCTGTGCTGTGCACGAGCTTTTGGAGTTGCAATACCTTGGATTTGAATGACGTGGGCTACGGAGATGGTGACCGTCTGAAGGCTTCCTCCGTTAAAAAAATATTGTATGGCACAGCCGATGGCTGTTGGAAAGCTGACTATCAGGGGCACGAGTTTTATTTCCAGTTTCATGAAGACGGAACAGTGACACTGGATTCGGACTTTCTGGAGATGGCGGTAGAAGGAAAAACATCATTCTCTGCCAAAGGCAAGGAAGTGGCACTGGATATTGAGAATTGCGATGTCCATCTGCAAAACCTAGGTAGTGAATTTGCAGATACCAAGTTTGTCGTATCAGAGATTCCGGCAGAAGGAGAGGCACCACAGCTGAACTTATACGGTGAATCTACCGGCAATACCATTGAACTGCAGCCGACTACACAGGCATACATCGATGGTAAAGTTGCTTCAAAAGCGGACTTTACCGAACTCTTTGAGAAAAACTTATTGGATAATCAGTCCATCTGTGACGCTTCCGGCAATTTTATCGGTTATTATGGCTTGGTACTGAATGGTGTCAATGATCTTTCTGTTAAGGTAATAACGATTGAAAACAAGGATGGAAGCGATGCGAACGGCCATACGCAATATTATGAATCTAAACTGACGAAAGAAGGGCAAATCTTCAAACTGGACACGCCGGTAGAACAGATTAAATCGGTGAACGGAGCCACTTATGCCTTCAAAGCCATTGATTGCACCGGTGATGCGGTGGCGGTAGACGGTATGTCAAATGTAACCCTGACCTCCAACAAGGGAGCGGTCAATGACTTCGACTATGTGACTTCCGGAGGAAAATTCACACTCGGAAAAGCGCAGGATCACGGTGCCGCTTGCGATGAAATATGGGCGGGAACAGGCGGACAGGCTACAAGCTCCGGTGGAACAATCGCCGATATAAATGCCATGAGTTATGACTACGGATGGAGTGGAAGTCCGAAACAAAGACCGCTCGTTATCTGGACATGGTGGTTTGCGAACCTTGCTTTCCCCAGCAGTGAAGAAGGAGCAAGCATTCTGATGAATAATTCCGATAAAGACCGTGTCTTGTTTAAGAACATATCCGGTAGTGGACAGACTTGCGGCGGCGGTACTCTTAATGCGACTGAAGTGGCTGAGATAAATGCCTACTGTAAAGACCTGATAGATACTTGGTTCAATGAGAAAGGGCTTTTTGTTGTTCGTCACGACTGTCAGAGTGCAGGAGATAAATTCTACATCTATCTTTTGTGTCCCGATACGGAAGCCACTTCGAAAGGTGGAATGTGGATGAAGTATCAGAGAGACTGAGAATGAATGTGAATAAGATAGTATAAGCTAATGATACTAACGTACTTAATTAATAATTAATAAATGAATAGATGATGAAAAGACTGTTTTTACTGATGATCCTGGGTATAACTTCGGTGTTATGCCTGAATGCTCAAACCAAGTCGTTGCACCAGCTGCAACAGGAATTCGTTGATTTACGCTGTGGTATGTTCATTCATTTCAACATGCCGACCTTCTTTAATGAGGACTGGCCGGACCCGGATGCTGCTCCCGAGCTTTTCAACCCTGTCAGGATGGACTGCAAACAATGGGCAAAAGCGGCAAAATCAGCCAACATGACCTACGGATGTCTGACAACGAAACATCATAGCGGTTTCTGTATATGGGATACTAAAACGACCGATTATAGTGTAATGAGCAGCCCGTTCAAACGTGACGTGGTAAAAGAATATGCCGACGCATTCCGTGCCGAAGGGATGAAAGTGATGCTCTATTATTCGATCCTCGATACGCATGCCCGGCTGCGTCCCAAGTGTATAACTCCGCAGCATATCGAAATGATCAAGGAGCAACTTCGCGAACTGTTGACCAACTATGGTGAAATAACAGCTTTGATCATTGACGGTTGGGATGCCCCGTGGTCACGTATCTCTTACGATGACGTACCTTTTGAAGATATTTATCGTCTGGTCAAATCAATCCAGCCCAACTGTCTGGTGATGGATTTGAATGCAGCGAAATATCCTGCCGAGGCTTTGTTTTACACGGACATCAAGTCTTACGAACAAGGAGCCGGACAGCATATCTCGAAAGATACCAACCGTCTGCCTGCCTTGTCTTGCCTGCCGTTACAGCAGAACTGGTTCTGGAAAGAAAGTTTCCCGACTACCCCTGTGAAGTCTCCGGCACAAATGGTCAATGATAATATCATCCCGATGGGCAAATCCTACTGTAACTTTATCCTGAACGTAGCTCCCAACAGAGACGGCTTGATGGATGCCAACGCCTTGAAAGCTCTGAAGGAAATAGGTAAACTGTGGAAGAACGACGGTCGTGTAGCAACGGTTCCCGAAGCGGATGCTCCTATTATATCTTCCAACATTGCCAAATATCAGCCTGCCGAAGGTACATGGAGCAGTGACTATGCTATCATGGACTTTGCCAATGACGATGATTTCGGGACCTGCTGGAATTCTAATCCTGAAGTGAAAGTGCCCTGGTATTCGGTTACTTTTGAGCGCGAGAAACCTTTCAATATGGTGGTTATTACGGATCGTAACAATGACCGTTTGCAGGAATACCGTCTGGAATACCGTGCGGGTGGTACATGGAAACCCCTTTACGAAGGTAAGGCTCCTACCGGTCTGCGTGTGAAAATCCACCGTTTCGATACGGTTTGGGGAGATGCGGTACGAATGACTGTCTTAAACTCTAATGGTACTACCTCCATTGCAGAGTTCGGGGTATATTGTGAGAGAAGATGATGAATTTATCTTAGAGTTAAATCATTGATTTTATATAGAATCACCATCAGGTAAAGTCGTGTTTTTTGATGGTGATTCTATTTCATCCAACTCTTTATCGTACGTCCGTACTTCCCTTTTTGTGGGACTTGCGTGTAGAATAATATTTGGATTTAGGCCAAACATTTGTATCAGCTTTCTAATGGTCGATCCGATGGCTTTTGTTACTTTTCTTACTTATTAATGTCTCATTTATATTATATTTAGTATATTTGTTCCCGCTTTATCTAATAAGACATGAACAATAACACTTGCTATTAATATAATGAGAAGATGTCTGATATTATGCCTTTTTACATTTATTAGTTCGTTGGTCTGTTGGGCTGATGCGGGTAAAGATGCTTATCTTTTTCGGAAAGTCGATTATCAACAAGGGCTTTCTAATAGTGCTGTGCTTTGCCTCTATCAGGATAAAGCAGGGCTGATGTGGTTTGGCACTTATGATGGCGTGAATTGTTATGATGGGAAAGGTATTGAGGTCTTTCGTTCTGATTTCTCAATGAAAAAGACGTTGAGTAACAATGTCATTCATTCTATTCAGCAGGCAGATAGCAGTTGTTTGTGGATTACTACACATTTGGGAGTTAATCGTTTTTCGCAAGATTCGCGTCAGGTAGTGGGATATTATGATTTTACAGGTGATTATTATCTGCATTCCAATCCGAAAGGAGATACTTGGGTAGTAAGCAATGAAGGAATCTTTTATTATAATACTTATCATAAAAAGTTTGTCCATCTCAAAAATATAGAGACTCCTGTCGAGAATATGGATCAACGTGCTTTTGTCACGGATGATGGTGTCTTATGGACTTTTCCACGGAATACAGGTAGTCTGATTCAATGTTCATTAGATGGCTTTGACCGGGATACATTGTCTGTCCATCCTACTGTTTCATCTTCTGATTTTCATGCAAAACCTATCGATAATGTATTTTATCAGAATGGCATTCTCTGTTTTGTGGATGCAGAGCGGGATCTTTATGTATATGATATTTCCAGAAGGTCTAAAATCTATATTCGTAACCTTTCTTCGTTGGTGCAACGATATGGGAAAGTTGTGGGAATTGTTCCTTTTTATGAAGACATTATAATTGCTTTTCAAACCAATGGTTTAGTACGTTTGCGCACCTCGAAAAAATATGAAGAAGAAGTGGTGGACCGTAATGTACGTATATATGATATTTTCCGCGATCCTCATCAGAATATTCTTTGGGTAGCTTCTGATGGGCAGGGAGCTGTCATGTACGCTAAGAAGTACTCGATAGCCACTAATCTGATGCTTAGCAAACTATCATCCAATCTAAGTCGGCAGGTACGTTCTGTCATGACAGACAAATATGGCGGATTATGGTTTGGTACGAAAGGAGATGGACTTTTGCATGTACATGACTATGAAGGTGGTATGGATGCTTCTGCTACTACAGTTTACTCTCCAGTAGGCAGGCAGGATGCCTCATCTTATACCCGTTGGAATAGAGAGTTTCAAGCATACTCATTAAAACAAAGCCGTTATATGGATGGCTTTTGGGTAGGATCGGGTAATCCCGGACTGTTTTACTATTCTTTTGCAGATAAAGCCTTGCATTGTGTTGAGGATAAGTCTACAGATCCTGTTATCGAAATACATGATATCTATGAAGAGAATGACAGCGTACTCTATGCGGTTACGGCTGGGGTCGGATTTCGTAAATTGATATTGGAGAGGAAACAAGGGGAGATTCACCTCAAATCGCAAAAGCGTTATCATTTCTTTTATGAACAAAAAGAGATAACCATGTTTTATCCTATGTTAGCTGAAGGAGATTCCATTCTTTGGTTGGGAAGCCGGGAAAAAGGGTTAATTCGATTTGATAAACAGACAGAAGAATATAAAGTCATTTCTTTGAAAGAAATATTGCATAAATCTGTTGATGATGTACTTAGCCTGCATCGTGCTAAAGATGGTAGGATGTATGTAGGAACAACATCGGGACTAGTGTGTTTGACCTTTAATAAGGAACAAATCAGTGCCTCCTATATCGGTAGAGAACAAGGGTTGCTTAATGATATGATTCATGGCATATTGGAGGATGCAAATGGTTTTTTATGGCTTGGCACTAATCGTGGACTTATTAAATATAATCCCAAAAACACTTCTTCGCATGCTTATTATTATGCCGCCGGTGTGCAGGTGGGCGAGTTTAGTGATGATGCCTATTATCAATGTCCTTATACCGGACGTCTTTTCTTTGGAGGCATTGACGGTTTGCTTTATCTGGATAAGGAAGTGGCGACAGCTCCGGAATTCTATCCGAACATATTATTGCGTAAGCTAATGATTGGACGTAAGGAGGTTAATCTGGGGGATTATTATACCGATGGTGGCAAAGCGTTAAGTTTTAAAGGAGCGAAGGCTTCTTTTTCCCTTTCTTTTGTTGTTCCAGACTTTCTTACTGGAGGTGATGTGGAGTACTCCTATATGCTGGACGGATTTGATAAAGACTGGACCTCGTTTAGTAGTATAAATGAAGCATCGTATCTAGAAATACCTTCGGGTAGCTATGTTTTAAAGGTCCGTTATAAGAAAGATGTATTTAATACGGAATATAAGGTATTTTCTATCCCTTTGTACATTCTTCCGCCTTGGTATCTTTCTACGGTAGCCTATGTCATTTACTTGCTGTTTTTCATATTAATAGCCGGTTATCTGATTCATTTATTAAGAAAATATTTTCTCCAGAAGCGTATGATGCAGCGGCTGTTGACAGCAGAAAGCAATGAAGCTCTACCGGAGTCCGCCAGTCTTAATCGTGAGTTACTGAATCGTTTTACGTCCATTTATCGTTCTTGTGATCAGTTGCGTGCGGAAAATCTCCCTTATGAACAGCGTCTCAGAATTATGGAGCAGGTACACGAGACGGTTATTGCAACTCTTTTCCGTTCGGGAACTTTGGCTGTAGAGGAACTTAAGTCATTTTTCCCTACGGAATATGCGATTACTGGTTGTATGTGCATGAAAGAGCTCTCTATAGAAGTCTTGCATGTGTTGGAAGGACAGGGCGTTGATATATCTTCTGTAAAACTTGCTATACCAGAACACTTTGTTTATCCTGTTTATAAGAATGCTTTACGCTGTATGCTCTATTGGTGTTACCTTTATATTGGCGGAGTAAAACATAAGTCGGATATTGTAGTGGATGTGAAGGAAGAGGAAGGACGGATGTTGCTGCAGTTCTCTGCTGTAGATGATACTCTGAAGGAATTATATAAGCAACTTTCCGGTTCGGAAGAAGAGGGAAGAAGAGATAGTCAGGAAACAGAAGAGGCGATAACTACCCGCCAATTACTGTTTTCTGTGCAAGCGGCTTTGAGACAGCTAAATGTTACGCTTCACTATGCCGACAGAGAAAAGGATCATTTATTGACGTTAGCCTTTGAACCGGCTATCATCAAGGAGACTGAAGAGCATGGGAAGAAAACGGTTCTTCTGCTGGAGGATAGGGATGAAATGGTATGGCTGATAAGTGATCTCTTAGCAGATGAATTTGTTGTTTGTCCGGTGAAAAGTGTACAACTTGCATTTGAAGAAATACGTAGATCGGCTCCTGCTTTGTTACTAGTTGATATGTTGATGTATGCAAAAGCAGAGAGTGACTTCCTGGAATATGTGAATAAGAATCGTACTCAACTTTCGAAAACGGCATTTATTCCAATGTTAAGTTGGAAAGTAAGTTCGTCCATTCAGCGCGAATTGATTATGTGGGCTGATTCATATATTGTACTTCCTTATGATATTATATTTTTGAAAGAAGCCGTCAATAAAGCTATTTACGGTACTCGGGAGGCAAAGCAGATTTATATGGAAGAGCTTGGTGACTGGGCCGGACGCATTGTTTGTACTACAGAAGAACAGGCGGATTTTATCCGGAAACTGTTGCAAGTGATAGAACAAAATCTTGACCAGGAAGAATTGGGATCAACCTTAATTGCCGACCGTATGGCGATGAGTCCGCGTCAATTCTATCGCAAGTTTAAAGAAATATCCAATGCGGCTCCCAGTGACTTGATAAAGAGTTATCGGATGGAGAAGGCTGCACGATTGTTGCAGAATGAAGAACTTTCTATTCAGGATGTTATCGCTGAAGTTGGTATTTCCAGCCGTTCCTATTTTTATAAAGAGTTTACCCGCCGATTCGGAATGACGCCGAAAGATTATCGGGAGCAACTCCGATAATGCTATCCCCACTATCTTATTCTTTACTAATTGAGTTTTATGGATGTATTACCCGAATCCTTAGATCAGTAATTCCGGATAATTAAGTCTTTCGGGGTCCTTATTTATTCGTTCCACTATAGTTGGGCGCAAGAGGAACTATAGTGCTTCTTGCGTCCAACTATAGTGGAACGAAAGGGAAACTACAGTAGAACGAATGAATTTGGACTGATAAGAAATTAGTTTTTCAAAGTCTTTCGGTTAATGATTCGGGTTTTCTTCATTCCTTCTGTTCTTTGGTCGTTTGGGGTGATAGGTATATTTGAATTCATGTCTGTATAGATTTTATTTATTACTGCTTACGAATAAACTTTTTAATAAAAGTGGCGAAAATGCGGCTATTATAACTTGATACAATGTGCGCAAACTTGTGCTCTGTTTGTGCGTGAATGAATGCTATGTGTTGATATATAGATGTTTATAATGTGCTTTATTTCTCCTTTCTGTTCTATAAATGAGCATTTTCATTTTGACATAATTTTGTCACTTCTGCGGAATATTCTTAATATTAAAAGTTTTTAATTTGCTTCCGCTTATAAGAATTATATAGGCGATTGATAACCTTAGTATTAATTAAAAAAAACAAAGTAACATGAATTTGTTTGAAATGGAAAAACATCACACAAAGACATTGTGGCTATTGGCATTACTGCTAACATTTAGTACAGTAGTGTGGGCACAAGGTACTCCTGTAACAGGGCGTGTGTCTGATGAAAAAGGCGAATTGCTCATTGGAGTGAGCGTTCAGGAAAAAGGTACTACGAATGGTACCATAACAGACACCAATGGTCAGTATAATCTGAAACTGACGAGTTACAATCCCATTCTTATCGTATCCTATATAGGATATAAATCACAAGAGGTAAAAGTAGGCAAACAGAAAGTGCTGGACGTAATTCTTGCAGAAGATGTATCGTCACTGGACGAAGTGGTAGTTGTGGCTTACGGACATCAACGTAAAGTATCGGTAGTAGGTGCGCAGTCATCTATGAAAATAGAAGATATAAAGATGCCGACAGCTAATTTATCTTCTGCTATTGCTGGACGTTTGCCGGGTGTAGTAGCTGTGCAACGTTCAGGAGAACCGGGGCATGATGATTCCGATCTTTGGATCCGTGGTATTTCTACACTGGCGGGTCAGAACTCTAAACCACTGGTATTGGTGGATGGTGTGGAACGTAGTTTCAATAATATCGACCCTGAAGATATTGAGTCGTTTACGGTGCTGAAAGATGCTTCTGCCACAGCTGTATATGGAGTACGCGGTGCTAATGGTGTAATTCTGATTAAAACCAAACCGGGTAAGGTGGGCAAGCCGCAATTCTCAGTAGACTACTATGAAGGTTTTGTGACATTGACAAAGAAACCTGAAATGGCGGATGCCTTTACGTATATGGATGCTGCCAATGAAGCGTATATGGATACTAGAGGCAGTATGTTATATTCTCCTCAATATATTGAGGCTACGAAGAAAGCCCATGGATTACTACCGAATGATAATCCACTGATGTTCAATCCTTATTTGTATCCGAACGTTGATTGGATGAACGAATTATTCAATGACTGGGGACATAATCGTCGTGTAAATGTAAGTGTGCGTGGTGGTGTACCTAATGCCACTTACTACGTTTCATTGAGTTATTATAATGAAAAAGGTCTGACACGTACCGCTGAAATGGAGAACTATGATGCTAACATCCGTTACGACCGCTACAATTATACCGCTAATTTGAACTTGAAGCCAACAGAAACGACTACTATTGATTTGGGCTTCAATGGTTTCCTTTCTATGGGTAACTATCCGCAGCAATCTACCAGTGACTTGTTTGCGTCAGCTATGGAGATTAATCCGGTCTATTTGCCGTTAATGATGCCTGATGGTTCTGTACCAGGTATCTCTACCAATGGTGACCTCCGTAACCCGTATGCCGATTTGACTCGTCGTGGTTACAAAAATGAAGCAAGAAATCAGTTGAACTCCAACATTCGTTTGACGCAAGACCTTGGTTTCTGGAAGTGGAGTAAAGGGCTTACCGCCTCTGCCATGTTGGCTTTCGACGTGCATAACAGTCGTGACCTGAAGTATAACAAGCGTGAAGATACTTACAATTTTGCCGGAACTAAAGACGAAAACGGATTGTGGAATGATGATGTATTTGATGCAGATGGCAATTATCGGTATGCACTGACCTATACAGGACATAAAGATCTTGCATTTGACCAGGGCGCTTCCGACTCTAGAAGTACTTACTTTGAAGCTTCTTTAAATTACGACCGTTCGTTCGGTTTGCATCGGATAGGTGGTCTTTTGCTTTATAACCAAAAGATTTACCGTTCGAGTTCTGATAATCTGATCGGTTCTTTGCCCTATAAGCAACAAGGCTTGGCTGCCCGTGCTACTTACTCATGGAACGACCGTTATTTTTTCGAGGCAAACCTTGGGTATAATGGTTCCGAGAACTTCAGTCCAGAAAAACGTTTCGGTTTCTTCCCTGCATTTGGTCTTGGCTGGGCTATCTCTAATGAGGCTTGGTGGGAATCTTTGCAAGAAACTGTTTCTTACTTTAAAGTGCGTTATACAGATGGCTTAGTTGGTACGGATGCTGTAACAGGACGGCGTTTTATGTACCTAGACCAGATGGCGAGCGTAGATGGTTATCGTTTTGGCGACCAGAATAACGGTGTTGGTGGTTGGGGGTTCAGCAAGTACGGAGCCAATGTCGGTTGGTCTACTTCCCGCAAGCAAGACTTAGGTGTTGACTTAAAATTTTTCAAAGACAATCTTTCGCTGACATTAGATATCTTTAAAGAACATCGTAAAGACATCTTTATTACCCGACGCGTTATTCCTGATTATTCCGGGTTCGTAGAAATGCCTTATGCTAATTTGGGAGTGGTAGACAATAAGGGTTTTGAAGCTACATTGGAATATACACAGCAACTCGGTAAGAAATGTTTCCTGACTGTCCGTGGTAACTTCTCATGGAATGAAGATAAAATTATAGAGAACGATGATCCCCGGGTACAGTATCCGTGGATGGAAAAAAGAGGAACGAACGTGAACGGACGTTGGGGATGGATCGCCGAAGGGTTATTCACTAGTGAAGAAGAGATCATGGACCATGCCAAGCAGTTTGGTGAAGGGCATCCGGGACAGATTTCGAAAGTGGGTGATATCAAATATAAGGATTTAAATGGTGACGGAGTAATTGACGATTATGATAAATGTCTGATAGGTCAGGGTGACGTACCTAAGATTTATTATGGTTTCGGTGCAGATTTACAATTAGGTGATTTCTCTGTCGGTGCGCTCTTTGCCGGAAATGCCAAGGCAGACCGTTGTTTGGGAGGAAATGCCATGTATCCTTTTAATGATGGTTCAGGTATTACGAACTTGTTTGCAAACATTACTGACAGATGGTCTGCTGACAATCCGACTAATCAGGATGTATTCTATCCTCGTTTGCATCATGGAAACAATGCGAATCAAAATAATATGAAAACCAGCACATGGTGGCAGAAAGATGTCAGTTTCCTGCGTCTGAAACAGTTGACTATTGCTTACCAACTCCCGAAGAAGTTGATTAATCAAACATTCCTGAAGAGTGCGCGTATTTATGTGATGGGCACCAACCTATTGACATTCTCTAAGTTCAAATTATGGGATCCGGAGTTGAATACCAATAATGGTACTGCTTATCCTAATGTACGTACTTATTCAGTAGGTGTGAATGTAAGTTTTTAATAATAATCAGTTAGCAAGAAGGATATGAAAAATATATTTAAAATAGGAACTTTGGCGCTGTGTTTGGTGGTCGGACTTAGTTCGTGCAATGATTTCTTCGATGCAATCCCCGGTGAACAATATGACTTGGAGGATACGTTTACTAATCGCTCGAAGACAGAACAGTTTTTGAATAATGTGTATAATTATGTGCCCGATGAAACATTAGAACGTTCTGCAAGGAATACGATGTCGGGGATCTGGACAACCGGTTCGTTGGAATGCAAGCTTTCATGGGATGGAAATAATGGTAGCGAATGGGCTTCCGGAGCCACCTATGCAGGTTCCTCATGGATAAACTTCTGGTACATCGAGTATTATAAAGGAATTTCTCGTGCCAGTACATTTATCATGAATGTAGACCGTTGTTTGGAAGCTTCGGCCGCACAACGCAAACAGTGGAAAGCGCAAGCCAGAGCTTTGCGTGCTTTCTATTACTTCATGATTTTCCGTTCCTACGGCCCATTTGTGATTTTGGGGGAAGAACCAATTCCATTGGATATTTCTACTGCTGAACTGCTGAAAGAACGTAATACGGTAGATGAATGTGTGGCTTTTATGGCAAAGGAATTTGATGATGCGGCAAATGAGCTTCCTGATAGATATGACGGATCCAATTTGGGACGTATAGACAGAGCTGCATGTAAAGCTTTCAAAGCGAAAATGTTGTTGTATGCGGCAAGTCCGCTATTCAATTGTAATCCCGATTATGCCGCCATCGTTAATCCGGAAAGTGGCAAGCAACTCTTTCCGCAAGATAAATCGCAGGAAAAAGCGAAATGGGAGGCTGCACGTGATGCTTACAAAGAATTCTTTGATGAATACGGTAACACTTTCTCTTTATATACGGAGAAGACAGCCGATGGAAAGATTGATTTCTATGAATCTTATAGAAAAGTGACATCGGGAGTTTTGTACGGTACAGAGAATAAAGAACAGATTTTCATTCGCTTGGCAGACCATGATTACCGGGCTTACGAAACCACGCCTTATCACAAGGGGTACGATGATAATAATGGTGCTTTGAGAGGTGGTCTGGGATTTGGTGTACCTCAGGAGATGGTGGACTTGTACTTTATGAAAGACGGTCGCCGGATTGTTGACGATACGAACTATAAAGAATATGAGGGGGTACCTTCTAATGAATATTTGGGATGGTCGAGTGACTATACTGACGAAGTAGTTCCTTCCAGAACCTATTTCAAGAGCAATTCGAATCAAACATTGAAACAATGGGCTAATCGCGAACCGCGTTTTTATACGAACATTACATTCCATGGTTCTACTTGGTTGAAGACAGATACTCCGCGTGGAGAAATAACCACAGAACTGACTTATAACGGTAATTCCGGTTATGCTAATGCCAATTGGGATGCCCCTTACACGGGTTATGGTATGCGTAAAATGGCTTCAAAAGAAGGACGTAGCGGGGCTAACAGGCATTGTGCAACTTTGCTTCGTTTGGCAGACATGTACTTGGGGTATGCTGAAACGTTGAGCGCTTGTGACCAACGTAATGAAGCGATTAAGTATGTAAATAAGATACGCGCCCGTGCCGGTATTCCTGGATATGGTGCGGTAGGTACTAAGGACGATAATGGATTTGCATGCATTCCTTATGAAGATACACGTGACGGAGTGGACAAACGTATTCATCGTGAACGTTTGGTTGAGCTGATGTTCGAATGGAATCATTTCTTTGATGTACGTCGTTGGAAAGTAGCCGATATGGCTGTAGGCGATGATTGGATTTATCCTAAATATCATAGAGGTGGAGAAGGCGGACCTATTCATGGTATGGCTTTCCGTTCGGATGCTCCTGCATTTTTTGAGAAGGTAGTAGTAGAAACACGTACATTTTTGCCTAAACATTACCTCTTCCCGATTCCTGACGAAGATGTACGTCGTAATCCGAAGATGGTACAAAATCTGGGATGGACAACGGAGTAATATACTCCGGATGTCCGATCTGCGAATGAATGAAAGAAATTAATGAAAAGAAAAACAATGAAGATACCTCAAATAAGATGTAGCGATGTGAATGCAGTGAAGAGAATCATTTTTCTTTTGGTGCTGCTAATTCCCTTTTGTCTGGCAGGATGTTCGTCCGACGATGATGAAGGAGATAATGGAGGAGAAGGTCCGAACGAAGATGCTCCGGTTTCTTATGTACTTGGTTCGGGTAACACGAATATGCCCTCCAGTGGTACAATTATAGCGCAATATGCTGATGCTCCTGTCGGTTCGGAAATCAGACGTTTGGTAGACGATAATGCTGACACGAAGTATGTTACTTATCATAGTAGTTTCAACATCACTTGGAATGGAAATAGTAGTAAGGCTGTCACTGCCTATTCGTTGACCTCGGCTGCCGATACTCCCGAAATGGACCCGAAAGATTGGACACTCTATGGTTCTAATGATAATACTACGTGGACAGAACTGGATGCGCAGACAAACCAACTTTTTGCAGCGAGAAAAGAAGAGAAAAGCTATGAAGTGGATAATGCAACTTCCTATCGTTACTACAGACTTTCTGTTGAAGCGAACAATGGTGGTGCTGCCACGCAGATAGCTGAATGGAAACTGGTGGCCATGCGTTCATATACGGAGAATATCAACGACTTGATTGCTAGTAAAGGTTCCAGTACGTTTAGTGCGATAACTCCGATGGGCAGACAGCATGAGAATGACAGAGAAGCTACGGCAGCAGACTTGAAATGGCTTGCCGATCCTGCTGAAGAACCTGAACCATTTGGAGATGGTGGGACGAAGATGGCTTGGAATACATTCAATGTTGTATCCATTTATCCAAATGGAAATCCTGTGATGTCTGATGTAAATCAGCGTTGGGTAGGTGACTGCTGTGCTTGTGCGGTGATTGCTTCGATGGCATACCTCTATCCCCGTTTCGTAAAACACATTATCAAGGATAATATGGACAAAACATACACAGTTACTATGTATGACCCGAAAGGAAAACAAATATCAGTTGGTGTAGGTGGCGACTATTTTATCGGTAATAGTGGCGATTTAGGTGCCTTAGGCGGCAGAAATAAAGAAGTCACTTGGGCTACGATTCTCGAAAAGGCTATGATTAAGTGGAATCAGATCTATCAAGGTAGTTCTAATGTCGGTGGTATTGGTACTGAATATGTTTCTGCTATCTTTACCGGCGACGGGGAAAGTGTAGGTTTCGGTGCAAATGCATTGATTGCCGAAGACTTGCAACGCGCGGTGGAAGTGTCGCTCAAACAGGGTAGACTGGTGATCGGTGGTTTTACAAGAAGCGGTGAACAGGTAGATCAAAATTGGCAGACGACCAGTGGGCATGCGTTTACGTTTATCTTGCCGGATGATAATACTCATCTTTTCAAGATGCGGAATCCTTGGGGAGGTACTACCGACGGTGTGATGAAAGTGAAGGATGACGGACGGATTCCGCCGATGATTGACTTACGTATTTGTGCGCCGGGAGCAGCCAAGAATTATGGAGTGGGACCGGACTTGGGAGGATATATACCTAATTTCTAATTTCAAATCTTAAAAGAAAAACATCATGAAGAAACTTATTTATATAATGTTGTCGTTGTGTTGCCTGGTTTTTTATAGTTGTGGCATGACGGAACCTTGGAAAGACTGGGAACATGAAGGTGACATGAGTGCAGACCGCTTGCGTCCTTCAGAGGTAAAAGAACTACTGTGTGCGGCAGACGGATGGAAAATGATTTATCAAGGAGTAACGTTCTACTTTCAGTTTGATGAAGAAGGAAATGTAGCATCGGATTCAGACGAAACGTTGTTGAAGAATGAGGTTGGAACAGATTATTCTCTGGATTTCCAGGGGGAAAAAGCGGTGTTGCTTACCTTGCTGAATGGAGGAATGCTACAATATTTGAACGAAAACTCGGAGACGACATTTGTCATTACGGGGTATTCTGATTCACAAATTACAGCTGTAGGACAGACGCATGGCAAAGAAATGATCTTGACTCCGGTCTCAACTGCAGCTTTGCAACAAGCTAAGGAGAGAAAACGATTGGCCATTATTGCTTATAATAAAGCACAGGCCATGGATTTGCTTAAGGGAGAGTTGAATAATGGTGTATTTCGTAGGTCATCCTCTTCTTTCCTTGCACACTATTTGATTATTTGCGACGAGAGCAATAATTGGAAAGTGAAGATTTCTGCAATAGATAACGGTGTGGTAAAACACACAGAGTATCCGATGATAATTGATACAACGAATGATGAAAATGCAGTGTTGACTTTGGGTAGCAATGTGACGGTAGATGGAATAAGTTTAAATAAACTCTATTACAACTATTTGAATGGTGAAATTGAAACTGACAATGCTAATGTTGTATGTGATACTCGGAAAGCCTCTGATATTGCAGCATGGTATGCAGATGGTTGGAAGACCCATATAGTAGATCAGGATGAGATTCATGCAGACTTTAAGGGAATCTTCCACTCTGGTGTGGAGTTTGATGATCGTAATCCGAGGAATTTGATTGCTTGTCCGTGGAGTGGTATGGGATCTTATATTGGCTTTGCGGTTACTATGACAGCAGATAATGCTACTGGTCGTATATTCATCAGCTTGGGCGAACCATATGATTTATTCGGATGGAATAATAATCCGGCTGATTATAACCGTGTACAGCAGGATTACAGTAAATTCCTCTCTTTCTGTGTTTCGGAAGACGGCTTCTATTGGAGTTATGATGACAACGACAGTATGGTGTATGTGCTAAGTGCTACAGGCGAGCGTTGGTTTAGAATGAAGAAGTAACCAGTCTTTGAAAAAAGCAAGAAAGTAAACAGAACATAATCTCGATTACTTTCTTGCTTTTGTTTTTGTTTGTACTCTATTTGTATTTTCTTATGGGCAATTATTTGATTATTAGTAATTTAATTTGTGCTCTGTTTGACTCCTAGTTCTCTACTCTGACATTCTCGCCCGGACGTGCTTTTTGTCACGTTAGAGTATAGTTATTAATTTTCTATTGCGTTAATTTGTAACGTGAATAATAACACTCGCTAATCTAATATTAATAGTTTAACTCTTATATCATGAATAAACAGAAACTACTGTCTATCACAATGACTCTATTGTTGGGAGTCTCCTCTATCTTTGCGCAAAAGCAGCCGGTGGATTACGTGAATCCCCTGATGGGAACCGACTCCAAGATTTCGCTCTCCAACGGAAACACCTATCCTGCCATTGCACTGCCTTGGGGGATGAACTTTTGGATGCCGCAGACCGGAAAGATGGGGGACGGTTGGGCTTACACGTATGCTTCTGACAAAATCAGAGGTTTCAAGCAGACCCACCAGCCCAGTCCCTGGATCAATGACTACGGACAGTTCTCCATTATGCCGATGACCAAACAGCTGAAGATTGATCAGGACAGCCGTGCTTCCTGGTTTTCGCATAAGGCAGAGAAAGCAACTCCTTATTATTACAGTGTTTATCTGTCAGAGTATAACATGACAACGGAGATTGCCCCGACGGAGCGTTGTGCGTATTTCCGTTTTACTTTCCCCGAAGCGTCCGATGCTTATGTGGTAGTAGATGCTTTCGACCGTGGTTCGTATGTGAAGGTGATTCCTGAAGAAAATAAGATTGTAGGTTATACGACACGTAACAGTGGCGGTGTTCCGCAGAATTTCAGGAACTACTTTGTGATAGAGTTCGACAAGCCTTTTACATTTAATAAAGTATGGGCGGACTACCATCTGGTAGAGACGCATCTTGAACTGCAATCCAATCACGTAGGTGCTGCCATCGGTTTTTCGACAAAGAAAGGAGAGCAGGTGCATGCCAAAGTGGCTTCCTCATTCATCAGCCCCGAACAGGCGGAACTGAATCTGAAAGAAATCGGAAACAAGACATTCGAACAGACCAAGGAAGCCGGACGTAAAGCTTGGAATGACGTACTGGGACGTATCAAAGTCGAAGACGATGATGAGAACCGGATGCGTACCTTCTATTCTTGTCTGTATCGTTCGGTATTATTCCCCCGTATGTTCCACGAAGTGAATGCGAAGGGTGAAACGGTACATTACAGCCCTTATAACGGTGAAATCCGTCCGGGATATATGTTTACCGATACCGGTTTCTGGGATACGTTCCGTTGCCTGTTCCCGTTTGTCAATTTGATATATCCTTCAATGGGAGAGAAGATGCAGGAAGGACTGTTGAATACATATCTTGAAAGCGGATTCTTCCCCGAATGGGCGAGTCCGGGACATCGTGGCTGTATGGTCGGAAACAATTCGGCTTCCGTAGTGGCAGATGCTTTTATGAAGAATGTGACCAAAGCGGATGCGGAGAAAATGTATGAAGGTTTGCTCAAAGGAGCCAACAGTGTACATCCGAGAGTTTCTACAACAGGGCGCCGTGGATACGAATATTATAATAAACTGGGTTATGTGCCTTACGATGTAAAGATTAACGAGAATGCGGCGCGTACATTAGAGTATGCATACGATGACTGGTGTATCTACCGAATGGGTGAAAAGCTAGGGCGTCCGGCAGAAGAACTGGAACTCTATAAGAGCAGAAGCCAGAACTACCGCAACCTGTTCGACCCTGAAACAAAACTGATGCGTGGCAAGAACGCCGATGGCACCTTCCAGACTCCTTTTAATCCGTTCAAGTGGGGGGATGCCTTTACCGAAGGAAACAGCTGGCACTATACGTGGTCTGTATTTCATGATGTACAGGGACTGGCCGATTTGATGGGCGGCAGAAAGATGTTTGTCAGTATGCTCGATTCTGTGTTCAACCTTCCACCGATATTTGATGATAGCTACTACGGAGGTGTGATTCATGAAATCCGTGAAATGGAAATTGCCAATATGGGTAACTATGCGCACGGCAACCAGCCTATCCAGCACATGATTTACTTGTATAACTATGCAGGCGAACCCTGGAAAGCCCAGTACTGGCTGCGTGAAGTGATGAACCGCCTCTACTTTGCCACTCCCGACGGTTATTGTGGTGATGAGGATAACGGACAGACTTCTGCCTGGTATGTGTTTACCGCTTTAGGTTTCTATCCGGTATGTCCGGGCAGCAATGAATATGTGATGGGTGCTCCTTATTTCAAGAAAGCGACGATCACACTGGAGAACGGCAAGAAACTGGAAATCTCCGCTCCTAAAAATAGTGATGCCAATCGTTACATCCGTTCGCTGAACTATAACGGTAAGAACTATACAAAGAATTATCTGAATCATTTCGATTTGCTGAAAGGCGGACGTCTGGTATTTGATATGGATAATAAACCGAATAAAGGAAGAGGTATTAACGAATCCGACTTCCCCTATTCCTTCTCTCGTGATAACAAGTAAGCAGGTATGAATAAGATGAAAAAGAAAGTATTGATGATGACTATGGCGGCGGTAACCTTGTCCGCCGTAGCTCAGCAACCGGTAGATTATGTAAATCCGATTATCGGGACAAACGGAATGGGGCATACCTTCCCCGGTGCTTGCACCCCTTTCGGATGGGTACAGCTGAGTCCGGACACAGACACAATTCCACATAATATGAATGGAGCTTATCAGAAGAATGCGTATGAATATTGTGCCGGTTACCAGTATCGGGATAAAACCATCGTAGGTTTCAGTCACACCCACCTCAGCGGCACGGGACATTCCGACCTGGGAGATATATTGCTGATGCCTGCTGTCGGCGATGTAAAATTGAATCCCGGACGGGCGGACCATCCGGAAGAGGGTTACCGTTCGCGCTTCGATCATACCACAGAAAAAGCGACACCCGGATACTACGAAGTGATGCTGGACGACTATGGCATTAAAGCGCAACTGACAGCTACTCAACGGACAGGTGTGCATAAATACACCTTCCCGAAAGGAAAGGACGGGCATCTGATTCTGGACCTGGTGCATGGCATCTATAATTATGACGGCAAAGTATTGTGGGCAAACCTGCGGGTGGAAAACGATACATTGCTGACAGGATACCGCATCACCAACGGATGGGCACGTACGAATTATACCTATTTTGCTATCTCCTTGTCACAGCCGATCAAGGATTACGGATATAAGGATAAGGAAAAAGTATTGTACAATGGCTTTTGGCGTCGTTTCAAGCTGGAGAAGAATTTCCCGGAAATCACTGGTCGAAAGATCGTGGCTTACTTTAACTTCGAAACGGCCAAAGATCCCGAACTGGTTGTAAAGGTAGCCTTGTCGGCAGTCAGCACGGAAGGCGCTGTAAAGAACCTGCGTGCCGAGGCTTCCGGAAAGAGCTTCGAACAGTTGGCGGAAGCTGCACGGACAGACTGGAACAATGAACTGGATCATTTCGAAATAGAAGGTACACCGGATCAGAAGGCGATGTTCTACACTTCGCTTTATCATACCATGATTAATCCGTCCGTGTATATGGACGTAGACGGTTCCTATCGTGGTCTGGATCATAACATACATCAGGCGAAAGGATTCACTAACTATACTATATTCTCACTTTGGGATACATATCGCGCGGAACATCCGTTCCTTAACCTGGTGAAACCGGAACGCAATGCGGATATGGTGGAATCAATGATCAAACATGAACAGCAGAGCGTGCATGGCATGTTGCCGATATGGAGCCTGATGGGAAATGAGAACTGGTGTATGAGCGGTTATCATGCTGTGTCTGTGCTGGCGGATGCAATAACCAAAGGAGTTTTTTCAAATGTGGATGAGGCATTATCGGCGATGGTTAGCACATCTACGGTACCTTACTATGAAGGTGTAGCCGATTATATGAAGCTGGGATATATCCCGCTGGACAAGAGTGGTACGGCAGCTTCCTCTACGTTGGAATATGCATACGATGACTGGACTATTTATCAGACAGCCTTGAAAGCCGGTAATAAAGAGATAGCGGATACTTACCGCAAACGTGCTCTCAACTATCGTAACATCTATGATACAAGCATCGGTTTTGCCCGTCCCCGCTACAGTGACGGCACATTCAAAAAAGAGTTCGATGTGTTGCAAACTTACGGCGAAGGCTTTATCGAAGGTAATTCATGGAACTTCTCCTTCCATGTACCGCATGATGTGTTTGGTATGATCGACCTGATGGGAGGAGAAAAGACATTCGTACAGAAACTGGACGAACTCTTCTCCATGCATCTGCCGGAGAAGTACTATGAACATAATGAGGATATTACGGAAGAATGCCTGGTAGGTGGATACGTACATGGCAATGAACCGAGCCATCATGTACCTTATTTGTACGCATGGACCTCCCAACCGTGGAAAACACAGTACTGGCTGCGTGAAATCCTGAACAAGATGTATAAGAATGACATCAACGGACTGGGTGGAAATGATGATTGCGGACAGATGTCGGCATGGTATCTTTTCTCTGTGATGGGCTTCTATCCGGTTTGTCCGGGTACAGACCAGTATGTCCTTGGTGCTCCCTATCTGCCCTATCTGAAGCTGACACTTCCCAACGGAAAGACACTGGAAATCAAAGCGCCGGGCGTCAGCGACAAGAAGCGTTATGTACAGTCACTGAAACTGAACGACGAGTCTTATGATAAAATGTACATCACACACGAGGATATCCTGAAAGGAGGCGTATTGGAATTTAAAATGTCGGCATCGCCCAACAAACGTCGTGGAGTATCGGTGCAGGACAAACCTTATTCATTAACTAATGGAATCAATTAACAGCATCAATAAATAATCAAGAAAAGAATATGAAAAAGAGACATTTGGTATATGCAATTGCCCTGATTGTGGGCATGGGAGCTTGTGCGGCAAGTGCGAAGAAGCAAGCCGAAGCAAAACCGGACGTATGGAAAAGCTACAATGTAGGAACTGTCTTGTTCGAAGATAAAGCTTCGGAAACAAAAGGTTCGGACATTTATCACCGGATCATTCCGGATGCGGAGTCTTATATCAAAGAGCAGGCACGCACTGTATTGGCTACTCTTTATAACTCACCGGAAGACAGCATAACTCCGGTGAACAAGATACATTATACACTGGAAGACATCGAAGGAATTTCTGCCAAAGGCGGTGGTAATGGAGACGTTACTATCTTCTACAGCACACGGCATATCGAGAAATCATTTGCGGAAAACGATACGGCAAAGCTGTTCTTCGAAACGCGTGGGGTACTGTTGCACGAACTGACACACGCCTATCAGCTGGAACCGCAAGGCATCGGCTCTTACGGAACCAATCGTGTATTCTGGGCATTTATTGAAGGAATGGCAGATGCCGTACGTGTAGCCAACGGCGGATTCGACGGACCGAATGCCCGTCCGAAAGGAGGAAACTACATGGACGGTTATCGGACAGCAGGTTATTTCTTCGTCTGGTTGCGCGACAATAAAGATCCTGAATTCCTGCGTAAGTTTAACCGTAGCACACTGGAGGTGATTCCCTGGTCGTTTGACGGAGCTATCAAGCATATCTTGGGAACGGAATATAGCATAGATGAACTATGGCATGAATATCAGGTTGCCGTAGGTGATATACAGGTGTAATATACGATTGGATATGGTTAATAAAGTTGGTAGAAAAAGGTTGTTTTTGGTTTGGTCGTGTCTGGTGAGTATCTTGCCGGGCATGGCTCAAACTGAAAAGCTGACGGACTACGTGAACCCGTTTGTCGGTACGGATGGTTATGGAAATGTTTATCCCGGTGCACAGATTCCTTTCGGGGGAATCCAGATAAGCCCCGATACGGACAGCCGCTTCTATGATGCAGCTTCCGGATACAAATACAATCATCTGACATTGATGGGATTCAGTTTGACGCACTTGAGCGGAACAGGTATTCCGGACTTGGGCGACTTTCTGTTTATCCCCGGAACGGGAGAAATGAAACTGGAACCCGGTACTCATGAAGATCCCGATCAAGGCTATCGTTCGCGTTATTCACATGATAAGGAGTGGGCGTCCCCCAATTATTATGCTGTGGAACTGGCAGACTATGGAGTCAAAGCCGAAATGACTTCCGGTGTGCGTAGCGGTATGTTCCGTTTTACTTATCCGGAGTCGGACAATGCGTTCATCATGATTGATATGAACCATACGCTCTGGCAATCCTGCGAATGGTCGAATCTGCGAATGATAAACGATTCGACTATCACCGGATACAAACTGGTGAAAGGGTGGGGGCCGGAACGTCATGTGTACTTCACGGCTACTTTCTCGAAGAAGTTGACCGGACTGCGCTTTGTACAAGACAAAAAGCCGGTTATTTATAACACTTCCCGATTCCGCAGTTCTTACGAAGCCTGGGGAAAGAATCTGATGGCTTGTATCTCCTTTGATACAAAGGCAGGAGAAGAAGTGACGGTGAAAACAGCCATCTCTGCAGTCAGCACAGACGGTGCCCGGAATAATATGAAGGAACTCGACGGATTAACTTTCAACGAGTTAAGGGCGAAAGGGGAAGCCCTTTGGGAAAAGGAACTTGGAAAATATACGTTGACTGCTGACCGAAAGACAAAGGAAACGTTTTATACTTCCGCCTATCATGCCGCTCTGCATCCATTTATCTTTCAGGATTCGGACGGGCAGTTCCGCGGACTAGACAAGAACATAGAAAAAGCGGAAGGATTCACGAACTATACGGTGTTCTCCCTTTGGGATACCTATCGGGCTTTGCATCCCTGGTTTAACTTGGTTCAACAGGAGGTGAATGCGGACATTGCAAATTCTATGTTGGCTCATTACGACAAGAGTGTGGAGAAGATGCTTCCTATCTGGTCTTTCTATGGCAACGAAACCTGGTGTATGATTGGCTATCACGCCGTATCCGTATTGGCGGATATGATCGTGAAAGAAGTGAAAGGCTTTGATTACGAGCGTGCATACGAAGCGATGAAAACCACAGCGATGAATCCGAACTACGATTGCCTTCCGGAATATCGTGAAATGGGCTATGTACCATTCGATAAGGAAGCGGAGTCAGTGTCAAAGACACTGGAATATGCTTATGATGATTATTGCATCGCACAGGCAGCCAAGAAATTAGGCAAAGAAGACGATTATCATTATTTCCTCAACCGTGCTTTGTCTTATCAGACCTTGATTGACCCCGAAACGAAATATATGCGCGGACGCGACAGCAAAGGTGACTGGCGCACTCCGTTTACTCCGGTTGCCTATCAGGGGCCGGGATCGGTACATGGCTGGGGTGATATCACGGAAGGATTCACGATGCAATATACCTGGTATGTTCCGCAAGATGTGCAGGGATATATCAACGAGGCCGGTAAGGAACTGTTCCGCAAACGCCTGGATGAGCTTTTTACGGTAGAACTGCCGGATGATATCCCCGGAGCACATGATATACAGGGACGTATCGGAGCCTATTGGCATGGAAATGAACCTTGCCATCATGTCGCTTACCTCTACAACTACCTGAAAGAACCGTGGAAATGTCAGAAGTGGATACGTACCATCGTCGACCGTTTCTACGGAAATACACCGGATGCATTGAGTGGTAACGACGATTGCGGACAGATGTCTGCGTGGTATATGTTCAACTGCATCGGTTTCTATCCGGTGGCTCCGTCCAGCAATATTTATAATATCGGTTCGCCATGCGCAGAGGCTATTACGGTCCGGATGAGTAATGGAAAAAACATCGAAATGACAGCGGACAACTGGTCGCCAAAGAACCTGTATGTGAAGGAGCTTTATGTCAACGGTAAAAAGTACGATAAGTCCTACCTGACGTATGATGATATCCGTGATGGAGTAAAACTCCGTTTTGTGATGAGTGGTAAGCCGAATTACAAACGGGCGGTGTCCGATGAGGCTGTACCTCCTTCGATTTCTTTACCGGAGAAGACGATGAAGTATAATCGGCCTTGATAAAAAAGTTCCTTGTCCACTTGTGTTTCACTGATTTGTTAACTTGATCAATTGATGGCTACAAAAGTGGTGTAATGGTGCAAATTACACGAAAATAATTTGTTTTCTATTGTTTAAAGTTTAACTTTGTTCCATTAACCATAGGGAAATCTTGTATTTTGTAATGAAAATATTCTCTCTTTTGATATTCATCTCCTCCTTTTGCTTATTTGATTGTCTGGCTGGTAATTCGGAGAAAGATTCCTATTTTTTCTCTAAAGTAGGTTACCAACAAGGATTATCTAATAGTGCAGTAATATCGGTTTTTCAAGATAGTGCCGGTTTGATGTGGTTTGGAACGTATGATGGAGTAAATTGTTATGATGGAAAAGACATGGATGTCTATCGTTCTGACTTTTCCACCAACCTAAGCAATAATGTAATTTACCGTATTCGTCAGGCAGATAACAATTGTCTTTGGATAACTACAGGGGCAGGTCAGAATCGTTTCTCTCCTGCCCTTCGTAAAGTAGTCGGTACGTATGAACTCCCCAGCGAAAACTGTCTGCATTCCAATCGTAATGGAAATACATGGATCATCGGTTATGATTGGATACGCTATTATAACACTCGTTATGACCGTTTTGTAGAAGTTGAGCGCCCTCCGATGGTTATAGACAACCTCACGATGCGTGCTTTTGTTACGGATGACGGGAAGTTATGGGTGTTTCCTAATTCTTCCACGGGGGAGATATATCAATTCTCAGTAGATTCTTTTGATCAGGATACTTTGTCTGTCTCTCCTTATATCTTCACTTACGCATTCCATTCCAAACCGATCGATTACGTTTATTATCAGAACGATGTGTTCTGTTTTGTGGACGCGGACAAGGATTTGTATATGTACGATATTTCTCGTAAATCAAAGATATATATTCGGAATATTGCTTCTTTGGTTCAGAAATACGGGGAGATCAAAGGCATTGTGCCATTCTATGAAGATATAGTTATCGGTTTCTGGACCAACGGACTGATTCGTTTACGCACTTCCCAAAAGTATGAGGAAGAGATTGTCGATCAGAATGTGCGGATATTTGATGTGTATAAAGATTCCAAGCAAGGAGTATTGTGGCTGGGAACGGATGGACAGGGAACTGTCATGTATGCAAAGAAATATTCTATAGCTACCAATTTAATGATGGGTGACTTGTCTCCTAACTTAAGCAGGCAGGTTCGTTCTCTGATGACTGATAAATACGGAGGTCTGTGGTTTGGTACAAAAGGAGACGGTCTATTGCGTGTGCCCGATTATCGGAATGGGGTGGATGCGGCGAAAGCGGTTGTCTACTTCCCCGATTTCAAACAACGTATCTCCTCCTATAGTAAAGGACATAAGGAATTTCAGGTATATGCGTTGCAACAGAGTCATTTTATGGATGGCTTTTGGGTTGGTTCCGGCCTCTACGGTTTATTGTATTATTCATTTAAGGATGATTGCCTTCGTCAGGTGGTGGACACAGTAAACAGGCATGACATGGAGATACATGCCATTTATGAAGCCAGTGACTCGACTCTCTATCTGGCAACTTCAAATGGTGGACTTTGCAAGGTAACACTTGATAAAACAGCCGGTCAGATTCGTATCAAGGAACGAAAGAACTATCATTTCTTTTATGAACAACACGAAATACATACGTTCTTTTCCATGATACCCGAAGGAGATTCCATATTGTGGCTTGGTAGCCGTGGAAGTGGACTGGTACGGTTTAACAGACAAACGGAGGAGTACCAGGTAATCTCTCTCAAATCGTTGGTGAATAAAGCAGTAGATGATATCCTTTGTATGTATCGTTTCCCTGACGGTCAGATGTATATCGGCACTACTTCGGGACTGGTGTGTCTGACGTTCAAAGGGAGTAAGATAGAGGCAGGATATATCGGGCGTGAGCAGGGATTGTTGAATGATATGATTCACGGTATCTTGAAAGACGCGAATGATTTTCTTTGGCTGGGAACTAATAAAGGGCTGATCAAATATAATCCTGTCAATCGCTCTTCACATACTTACTATTATACAGGTGGGGTACAAATAGGAGAATTTAGTGATGATGCTTATTATAAATGCCCTTATACGGAAAATTTGTTTTTCGGAGGTGTCGATGGCATGCTTTATATGGAACAGGAGAATGCGATCGCTCCGGAATATTACCCCAATATCATTTTGCGTAAATTGTTTATCGGACGCACTGAAGTCAAGTTGGCGGACTATTGTACTGAGGAGGAAGGTATAGAATTGAAGAGTTCGACTGTCGCTTTTTCTTTGAGATTTATTGTGCCCGATTATATTCGAGGGGCGGATGTTGAATATTCTTATATGCTTGAAGGCTACGATAAGGAATGGACACCGTTTAACAGTATAACGGAAGCCTCATACTCGCAAATACCTGTTGGGAACTATCTTTTCAAGGTACGCTATAAGAAAGATGTTTTTGATACGGCGTATAAAACCTTTTCTATTCCTCTGTGTATTGCTCCCCTTTGGTATCAGACAACCTTAGCACGTATTATCTATGCGCTGCTGGCTATATTGATTATCCTGTATGTGGCTTATTTGTTGCGGAGATATTTCCAAAACGAGCAGATGATAAAAAGGATGCGTGACACGGAAAATAAAAATATTCCTTCGGGCACAGTAGGTGAAAGTCCGGACAGGAATTTGGTGAACGGGCTTACTTTAATTTATCAGATGTGCGATCATTTGCGGGCGGAGAATACGACGTATGAGGAGCGCTATGCGAAGATAGAACTTGTACGTGAAACTGTGATGTCATTACTCTTTTCCTCAGATGCCCTTTCTGATGAAGAGCTCACTACCTTGTCGCCTGCCAATTTTACCATATCAGGATGTCTGTGCCTGAAAGAACTGTCGGAAGAAGTGCTGCAAGTATTTAGAAAGCGTGATGAAGATGTTTCGAAGATTTATATCGCCATTTCGGATAGTTTCAGTTTCGAGATATATAGAAATGCGCTGCGCTATATCTTTTATTATATTTATTTCTTTGCCTGCCATCGGAAAGATGGAGCGGGAATCACCATTGATGCGGCAAAAGAAGAAGGGAAAATGCTTCTGACGTTGACTTCGGAGGATGGATCGGCGAAGGAATTATATGAGACTTTATCAGGTCAGTTGCCCGCTATGGAGGGGGATCGGATGGATAATGCGTTCCAAATGCGGATATTTCAGCATTTTGCACAGTCGGCTTTGGAGCAGGTTTGTGATGACATCCGCTATGAAGATAGAGAACAAAGTCAATGTCTGACTTTTGTCTTCTCTCCAGTGAAGGCCTCAGAATCATCATCCGTGAAGAAAACGGTATTATTGCTTGAAGACTGTGACGAAATGGTATGGCTGATTAGTAATTTGCTTTCAGATGAATTTGTGGTTCACCGGGTTAAAACGATTCAAGCCGCTTTCGAATATGTGAAACAGAATACCCCTGCCGTATTTCTTGTGGATATGTTGATGTATGCTGATGCTGAAGGTGCGTTTATGGAGTACGTCAATAAACATCGTTCTTTGCTTTCAAAAGCAGCATTTGTTCCTATGCTTAGCTGGCAAGCATCTTCCACGGTTCAGCAGGAGCTTATAAAGTGGGCCGATTCCTATATTGTGCTTCCTTATGACATTCTGTTTCTGAATAATGTGGTTCATAAGTCGGTGTATGGCAAGCAGGAAGCCAAGCAGATTTATGTCGAGGAACTGGGCAGTTTGTCTGAACGAATCATATGCTACACTCAGGAACAGGCAGACTTTATTAAGAGATTCTTGCAAATTGTAGAGCAGAATTTGGATAAGGAAGATTTAGGTTCTACTTTCATTGCGGACCGGATGGCAATGAGTCCCCGTCAATTTTATCGCAAGCTGAAAGAGATTTCCGGTATGTCTCCCAGTGATTTGATCAAGAACTATCGGATGGAGAAGGCTGCTCGCTTGCTGTCCAATGAGGAGTTGTCTATTCAGGATGTCATTTCGGATGTAGGGATTGCCAGTCGTTCTTATTTTTATAAAGAGTTCACCCGTAAGTTTGGTGTGACCCCTAAAGACTACAGGGAATTGCATAAGAAATGACTTTTTTTCTCTTTTTATTCCTTTGTACCATCTCTTTTTCTTTGTGCTCTCTTTGCGCATGATATGTTTGTATCTATCAGATAATCAATATTTTAATTTGTGTCTTAAATGTCCGTTTGTTCTCCTCTCGGACATTTTTACTTATGCTTTTCACTTTGTCTGTAGGCGGCACTAAAAGTTGCTGAATAGTAGGTTTATTTGCATTCAATAGAAAGTCTTACATGAGTTCGAAGTATTCACTTTAATTGAATTTAGTATGGAAAGCACAAAAAAGGAAAGTTTGTTTTTGTATTTATATGATAGCTATGTTGATGACTTGTATGCTTATGGGAAAGCGTTAGGTGTATTGCATGAAGATCTTCAGGATATCATTCATGATGTTTTCCTTCATATAATGGATCATTATACCGGGCTGAATATATGCGATAACAAACAGGTGAAATTTTATTTGCTGAAGTGTCTGAAGAACAAAGTCGTTTCGAATGCAAGAAAGAATATGGAGATTTATAACATAGAAAACCTGAATGATTCTGACTTCCCAATATATGTGACAGGGCTGGACTTGCTGATAAATAAAGAGGAACGGACTAAATTGATGAATCGGATAGAAAAGATGCTGCAATGTCTGACACCACGCCAACGGGAAGCTATTTATCTCAGATATATGCAGGAATTAAGTTATGAAGAAATAGCTGAAATGCTTCATATCACCGAAAAAGGGTCTCGAAAGTTGGTATCCCGGGCGATGATAGAGTTGAAGAATGTAAAACTGTTACCCAGATGTATGCATCTTTAGTCGTTAACTATATGTGTTTCTGATGAGTACGTTTCTATAAATTCTCAAGTATTCTCATGCCTATGAGAAAAAATACTCATCGCAGTGAGAAAAAATTCTCATAGGCATGAGAAAAAATACTCATACCTATGAGAAAAGATTCTTATTGTGATGAGAGTAAAGTTAGGTTAGAATGCTGTATTATAGTTTTTATAGTCAATCGCTTCTATCTGTACCGGACCGAATAAACCAGAAGACTGCAATTGCGAATCATCCCTCCAGGGATTTTCCATAGTCCATGTGGAACGTTGTTCTACAGGTAATTTCAGATCACCGATCAGGCGATTCATCCAGTTATTAACAACTTCTACTCTGATGGAATTCTCACCTTTTTTCAGATAATCCGTTATGTTGAGCCGATATGGATAAGTCCATGCACCACCTGCGTATTTCCCGTTCAGATATACTTTTGCCATCGCTACTACTTTTCCCAGATTAATATATACAGGTTGGTTGGGAAGTTCATTGATAGTAAATGTGTTTGTATAATCTGCTGTACCGGAATAATATTTGATGCGCGGGTCTTCTGATGCTATCCAGTCAGTCAGGGTGTTGAAGATGATACTTTCTTTGGGGCCTTGTCGTTTCTCTTCAAATTTTACATTCCAGGGAGTGTTGATTGTAGTGAGAATGGATGGCTGGGGATAATTCTTGCCGGTCACTGCCTTTTCTTTTGTATCCCGGAAGATGATGAAAGAACTCTCGCATGACTCTAACTGTAGCGGAATAGTAATTGATGAATCTTCCTCGAAGTATTCCGGTAGAGGGCGAATTTCATTCGTGAGAGGATTCCATAATTCCGGTTTCATTCCGGATACTCTGAAGGTAGCTTTGAAAGAAACGAAATTATAGCTTTGGTTGGACAGGAAATAAATGTCGCCTTCATTGGTTGCCCGATGGATAAATGAGATGGGTGCTCCATCACTGATTCGGCAATCAGGCGATAGTGGCAAAGTTGCGAATACCTTTTCTAACGAATACTTCTCCGAAAAAACTTTTCCCTTTCCATACGATGGATGAGCCCAGAGTTCGGAAGCTATTTTCTGAACTTCTTGGTCTGCGTCTGGATAATTGACCAGACTAGGGGAATATTTCGGTGCCGGTCCTACAATGACAAGACCTTCTTTTACAAACTTCTTTATTAGCTTCAGCAGTTCCGGTCGCATACTTTCTTGTTTGGGGAGTACAAGTACACGGTATTGCATACCACTCTCTAAAGTCAGCTTATTGTCTTTCACCGAAGATTTTGTTAATAATACTTCTGCATTTATATAGTCGAAAGAATATCCATGTGGCAAGGCTGGATCACATATCCCTGTCATTTTTGGAGTATCTTCTCCGATAAAGTAAGCTACATCCGCTATATACGTTCCTTGTTGCAACATGAAGTTGCAGCGTTTCAAGTATTGGTTGAATACATCTAACTGATAAAACCAGGTGTTGTGACGGTTGAACTCATTACCAAATGAAGTACTGACACCCGGCACTTTGTCTTCCCAAGGCTGGTGAATGTAGACATGCAACATTGTACTGTTGATACCTTCTGTAAAGAAACGATCCCCTCTTTGTTTTAGTGTGTGGGGATATCGGCTGAAGTTGGAACCTCCTGCAGTGAATGATTCTGCCCAAACTTTATTTTTGCCGTAGATATGGGCACAAGAGGAAGCGGCACGGTTCTCTATATCGCCCAATGATCCTTCGCACCAAAATTCTCCGCCGATTTCATCCGATTGACCACCGTATTGTAGAAATTCGCCGGGGAATCCCCAATGGCCGTAATTCTCAAGCCATATCGTCAGGCCGTGTCGGTGACTGACTTCCCGGAAACCTCCGACAAAATCGTGGGCAACACGGTCGGCAACCAGACGACGGAGATCCCAAAGAAAACGGTCGGACCTGTCCGGACTTCCTATCACGATTCCTTGCAGAGTGGGCAGGTAAGGGATCGGGTCATATTTATATTTCTTTTTAAAGGCAGCCAGCATATCATCTGTCCAGTTTTGTCCTCCGGTTTCATAGCTATCCTGTACCACTATTTTGAAGGTCGGACGATCTTCGGGAGGGATACGACGGAGAATTTCTCCTATGTAAGCGTTGAAATGGGCAGCAACATGTTTTTTGCTCATTTTATCTACTTCCAGTCCTCTTCCTTCCGGACTGGCCGGAGAATTAGTGACCCGGGTTGGACACATGGCTGTCCGCATGATAGTCCATTCGCCCGGTGGAACTTGCCAGTTGAGTTTCCCATCTTTAAAGTAAGAAGTGATGTCTAAGACTTGTTTCGGGTCTATCCGCATATTCCTATCGGAAACTTCCGGTTGCTTTTCCCACATGTATTCATGCCACATTGGCAAAGGATATTGGAACATTTTGGCGAATGTCTTTTCCGGATAACGTTCTATTATAGGTTGGGAGGATAAGTCGACAATCATATCGGCATTTCCGGAGGCGTGGACGAACAGTCGGAACTCGGTGCCTGTGGTTTCCGGCAAAGCGGTGACAACAGGAGCGTAAGGAAGAAATCCTACATTCAGTCCGGCGTTTACTCTGTCTACTCCTATTCTTTTCAACAGGCGATAATCTGCTCCGTCTTTCACGTATAAATCTGCTGTAGTCCTGAGTAGGGAAGGGCTTGCAATGCTGATACTGCGAAGTGTTACGTTGTCCGGTATCTTTATATCCAGGACTTCCTCTTTCCCTTCCCGTTTTTTTATAGTCCAGCTTTTGTGATACATATTTTCTGCCGGTTGGGGAAAAGCGACGACACGGATGTCTTCTGCATCTTCTCCAACAGGAGGGAGGACCGTTTGCAGATTTTGCGGTCCTTTTACTTTTAGTTGGGAGGACCCCACGTAGCGCATGCTTTCATTTGGTTTTATCCACGGTCCGCCGGACTGACTCCATCCCGGGCTGTTGAAGATACCGATTTCGATATTCAATTCGCCCGCTTTTTTCAGTGCTATGTGCAGAATCTTCCACCACTCTTCCGAAAAGAGTTTGACTCTGCCGTATTTAACTTCATCCAGACCGATGTTTCCTATGAAGGCTCTGTTTATCCCGGCCTTTTTCATGGCTTCCAGATCTCGGATTATTCCTTCTTCGGACAGGTTATCTGAAATCCAGTACCAATATACTGCTAATTGAGTATCCTCAGGGATTTGTAAAAAGCCGGTCTCGATTTCCTTGAACGGCAATTCTTTTTTATTCTTCGCATTGATTGTCAACGAGAATAAAGTGATTGCAATGATTAGAGTAATGAATCTCATCTTTTCAGTAGAATTTATGTTATAGTTAAAATGAAATTTGAGTTCACTTTAAAAGTCTTTGTCTGTTTTATCTCTTGACTGATGGTTGTTGAGAGATAAGATACATTGACTTTTAAAGTGGACTCAATTATCTTTGGTAGTTCAGATTACCACCGGGGCGGTATGTACCCTTCAAATACACCATTGCTTTTCTCCGATGCCGAACCGGGGTGCATAAGCATGATGTCGATTGTAGGCGGAATACGATTATCGTTGGGGATATTCAGCACTCCGTCTTTTTCTCCGTCTCCTCCCCATGGATTACGCATGGCAAACAGAGCGTAGGGATCGGAAGAATACATCCCGCTGTAGCAGTGCCCTGTCACTGTTCCCTGGTTTCCGATATTTTGGGCTTTGTTGAATCCTCCCGTCACGAAGTATCCTTGTGCAAGACCGGTTCTCACGACTTTAGTCATTTCCTCGTTTGTCAGTTTTCCGGGTCCCCAGCAATATACCAGATCACCTTTCCCGGTGAACAGAGGATTTACTTCTTGCTGAGGGATTCCGCCAAGGTTGTAGTTTTTCCAATATACATGCCTGTATTTCATGAGCGCTTTTTCGAGCACCGTTCCCCAATTGAGAACGACATTTTTGCCGCAGGACGTAAAATGGTCTCCGTTCTCGTTGGAAAGGAATTTGGAAGTAACGGACACTTCTATAGGTTTACCCATCGGATCGTACATGGAGATTGTATACGTTTTGTCCCCATTATCTTTAATGATGGACTGTATAAAGTCGGGATGTACAAATGCCATAGAAGCAAATGAGGCAACAGCACAGCAGTCTCCGATGCCTCGCTGGTGTATGTCAGCCGGCAGCGGGCGACCGAAAGGATACAAGGTCACCGGATGTTCCACCCATTGAAATCTGCCGTCACCATCGGTGATGGTCGGTTCGTTGGAAGCAGTGCGCAACCATGTCCTGACTTCGTCCGTCGTTTCGGGTCTGTTCTCAAAGTGTTTTCCCATCGGGGTGATGGAGCTAAAAGTACTTCCTTCACTGCGTTCCAGTATTCTTGAAACGTCGGTATATCCATGCAGATTCCATTCGGCTATTTGAGTGGTGTTGCTTCCGCCATTTTCTGTCACTTCCAGTTTATAGTACAGATATTCCTTCTTGTTATTGAGAAGAAATTCTTTCTTTTCCTTTCGTGCCGAAAATACCTGGTTCTTCTGAATATCGATTGCCACCCACTCTTCGTTGTCGTTCGAACCATAGAGCGTCCATGATTTGGGGTCTTTTTCCGGTGAATCGGCGGCTGACACTAAAGAATAATGATTGGCAATGGCCTGTTCACTCCCCGACCACATAATATAGAAGTTGCTGTGGGGAATGATGAATTTCGTGTCCACATTGTTGTCGATCATATATCCGAGTTCCGTCCCTTGAGGGAAGTCTGCAAATTCGGGAGTTAAGACACCTGCGGCAGGCATATTTATATTCCAGTATTTGATTGCTATCGCTACTTTCTTTAAAACCAGTTCTGCTATCTGGGTGTCACTGCCTCCATTATTACTCTGTATCTCCAGCTTGTAATGTCTGTATGCAGTGGTATTTTCACATTGGTATTTTTTCTCTTCTTGCCGTTTAGAGAATACCTGATCTCTTTGCTGGTCGATGCGAGTCCATGCTTTTCCGTCAATCGACCCGTAAAGCGTCCATGATTGGGGATCTTTTTCCGGTGCGTCGTTGGCGGATGTCAGCGTGTAATAGTTGATGGCTATCTCTTCATCTCCTTCCCATAAAATATAGAATTTGTTATGGGAGGTGACAAATTTTGTATTTATGTCACCGTCTACTATTTTGCTGATGTCCGAACCGGAGGGAGCGTCTGTATATTGTGCTGTGATTACTCCGGCAGAAGGTACATTGGTGATATCATCTCCGATTCTTACTGAAGCCGGACTGGTATAGGGTGGTTCCGGTGGTGGTTCCGGTACACCATCATCGTCCGAGCAGCTGTAAAAAAGGCTTAGCGGTATTAATAATACCAAATAAATAGTGGGCTTTATCAGATTTGATATCCAACTGTTTTGGCTTGTTTTAGATATATTCATTTGATTCATATTCATTTGATGGAATTTTTTATTCAGGAATGCTCCTGATATCTGGGAAAACTGTCATACGTAGCACGGTTGTTCCGACAGGAACCAGTTCTATCACTTTCTCTTCTCCCTTCCGGATGACGGAAGGCATATAGGGAGTAAAGTTGTCTCTGTATAGTTGCCAGTTCGTGACAGTCACAGCTTTTACTTTCAGTCTGACAGGAGTCATTTCCGGATTCCAGATATTATTGTAATCATTGCTGTTGACTACCTCGATATTTTCTGTATCCACCGGTGCATAATTCCATTCAGACAAAGGGGTTAGGATACGGGACTGGAACTTGATGCCGTCAAGTTCTCTGGTTTCCGTGATCTCTTCTTGGGCTTTGACGTTCAGAGAGAATACCAGCGGCCCTCTTTCAAAAGCTACTCCATCGTATGGCATAGATACAGATTTTGCTTTCATCGGTAATTTTAATTCGATGATGTCTCCGTCGGAGAATTTGCGTTGTACTTCTACAAAAGTACCAGCCTTGCAGACGATATCGGCAGCCTGCCCATTGACTGTAATAGAAGCCCCTTTGCACCATTGCGGAATGCGAAGCCAGAAAGAGAAAGGAGTGGAACGCTTCATCTTCATCCGGAAACGAATCGTTTCCTCAAAAGGATAATTCGTTTCTTCCTGTATGGTGATCTCATTCTTGCTTCCTTTCAGTTTGGTAGTGAAAGAGGAAGGTGCGTACATAGCCGCTACAATCCCGTTATCTCCTTTTTTCATCCATTGGCGAGAGCAGAAGAGAGGAATCATACGGTTCATATTGCCATTGCAGCATGCCGGTCCGTGTGCTATTCTGTAAGCCATACGGTCTTGTCCGCCGACATACATACAAAAGCTGGAATTATTTTTGGCTATTACCTGATTCGGACTTGAATAATACTGAAGCGACTTGAAGTCTTTCCATACTACACTGAAAGCTGCATTGAAACAGATCTTTTCCATCAGATCTGCCCATTGTACATCTCCGGTTGCCTGTAAGAAATATCCCAGCGCCCATTGTGCGTCGCTCACACAGCACGTTTCATGCACTTCATTAGGCATATTTCCATCATGGGCTTCGTTGCCGGATGGTATACCATCTGCCAGTCCGTGATACTTGTATACCTTCTGAATCCCGTGGATGGCCGCATCGAGATATTCCTTTTTACCTGTGTTGATATACAGTATCACAGGGATCTTTAATGTTTCAAAAGAACTGACGGAATGTACGATGGGCACTTCATCTGACAAGAAAGCTTGCATGGTGAACGGACTTTTCCGGCTACAAAATGCTTTATATGTGTTTTCTGCTTTTTCGATAAAGAAAGCGTCATTGGTCTGTTGATACAGCCAGCATAACATTTCGATATGCAACATAGTGCGTTCGTTGAAATCCCATTCCGGTCCTCCTGTCTTGATCAGAGTTTGGGAGCGTGCGGCATTCTTGTAATGATTGGACAGAGCCTTGATGATTTTGGGTGACGGATTCCTGGAATATTCTGCCATGATTACTCTGAAGAAGACGACATGCGGCCATAAATTATGCAATTCCGGACCGATAAATCCATCTTCTTTAGGATGATCGATCTGAAAGTCAATCCACTCCTTTACGCGTTGGGTTAACTCCGGATCGTCAATGAGATAACCACACCGCAATGCACCGTCTGCCCAGTAGCCGGTCTGCTCGAAATCTTCCCAGCGATCCATCTTCTTTTGGGTGGCGTCTCCCCAACCTTCCTTGTCGAAAGGAGCACCGGCCACTTGAATGTGACCGGTTAATCCATTTCTTTGCGTAGTCAGTACTTCTTTCATCCAGCCTTCCGCTTTCATTCCTTCAATGCCGATATCTTGCAAGACGGATTTGTTGGTCTGGGCGGAAGCTGTACTTCCGCCAATGAGTAATAGGCTTATCAGGCAGGAAGAAAGAGTACTGTTAAAACGTATTGTCATTTGAATTTATTCTAGGTTATTATTATTGTTCTTTATTTTACCATTCAATTGCCTGATCCTCATCCGGAATCAATTCATTGATCTTACGTTCCGTTGTCATGCTTCCTTCTACATTATAGCGAATAGGAGTACCTTTCATCGATGTGATGTCATCGTAACTGTATTTGATGTACATGGTGACATAATAGTGAGTCAGGTAGGGCAGGGTAGGATCTGCTTCTGTCCGTATCTCATAAGTCGGATTATTGTCTATCAATGCAAAATTGATAGGATTGGCCGGGTCTGCGGGCCGTACGTCCAACTTGCCGTTTTCTTTGAAAGTGGCTATAATTTTATAAGTAGCACGGTTGATATCCTCTTCATCCGTCACTCCGGCATAGAAGAAAACGGAATTCTCATCTACTACCCATGCGGTGCGGGTGTTCATGATTAAAGGCTTATCATATCCTGTCAGATCGAGATAGATTCTCATGGAGGTAGCGGAGTAGGTACCTGAGTAGTCGTTAAACGGCATTACGCGAAGTAAGGCTTTACCGTTTCCCTTACGTCTGTTCACGATGTAAGACGGGTTTTCTTCTACTTTCATAGGCAATACCCATTTCTCTACCAGATTCAGATTTTTAAATTTGAATTTGATCTCGTACATCTCCATCGAACTTCCGGCCGGTATGTGGCATGTCGGGGAAGTGAATTCGTAATGTTGTTCGGAAAGTTGCTGATAATGCAGGTCGGTACGGAACTGGTAACGTTCTTCGTTGAGAATCTTTAGAGTGTCATTATCTACTCCGAGATGTACATCCAGATTTTGTTCATTGACTTTCGAACCGCTGACAATGACGGGAAGTTTGTACGTCACCTCGCCATTCGGCTTGTAGCGCAAATAGATATTGGTGACTCCCTGGTTTTCATAAGGAGCTTTGAGAGAAACCATCTGGGTATAAAGCTCATCTTCCCATTCGTTATTGCATGCACTGCACATAAACAGGGTCGTTGCGATAGCTAAAAAACTATATATCTTTTTCATGTCTGTACTCTTTTATTTTTATTAGTCATAGGATGTCCATCCCGGTGCTTGAGTTAAACGATTGTTTTTCTTTAATTCATCATGACTGATCGGCCAGAAATACATTTTACGGGAGAAAGTAGAGCGGAGGCTCGGAACTTCTACCTGAGTATGGAATAAGTCCGCCTGTTCTGCCGGCATCAGTGTGTTACAGCCGTATACTTGTTCGATTTGCTCGGTCGGTGCGTCTTTCCAGCGTCTCAAGTCATAATAGCGTTGATTCTCGGCAAATAGTTCGATTTGACGTTCATGTTTAAGACTGGTTCTGAAGGCATCCTGAGAAAGATATACCTCTTCTGCAAAGTCCGGTACTCCGGCGCGGATACGTACTTGTGACACTGCTTTGCTCATTTCTGTGGTATTGCGGTAGATATCGTAAGTGGTTGAACCGTCCCAGGAAGTTACCGGATAATGGCTGTCACACTCATTCAATGCCTCAGCATACATCAACAGGATATCTGCATAACGGATAGCCGGTTCCACTTTTGGATAAACAGTTCCGCCATTGTTCTGTATATCTTTGGGGCTGACGTATTTCATCATACCGATGCCATTGCGCAGCCATAACTGGCTGTCGTTGCGGCCATCGCTGTTACCGCGATAATACCAGATCTGTCGGTATCTGTACTCAGCGTTTGTTGCGCTGGAGAAGGCCCAAAATGCACCGTTGAATGCCACTGATGCGTAAAAACGAGGCTCACGGTTGGCATACTCCAGATTTACTCCTTTTCTCAGATGCGGATAGGTGCCGTTGTTGGCTTCAGCCTCGCTTACATAACCTTTTGGGTGGTTTTCCCTGTCGAATGGCTCTCCTGTATTTGTTTCGTAAGCATCACATTGCTTGCCGGTTACTCCATGACAGTTGTATCCACCTGCGCTTGTAGGCAATTGGTGGCGTACCATGATTGCGATATCCGTATTATTTTGTCCGCGGGTAAAGATCAGTTCCGGATTTTCCGATGCATATAAGTCTCCGTTAAAAAGAGAGCGATAAGATTCAAACGGATCGATGTCTGCCCATCCTTCCGGAAAGTTCTTATTCGAATACTTTTCATTAAATGGAGGCGTAACTGTTTTTGGATATGCGTCACTGCCTTCGTTTCGTTTCGATGCGGTGTATAGTTTATAAACGCTTTGTCCATTATCCTTCAGGTTGATGACGTCAAGAGCGGCTGCTGCTGCAGTTGCCCATTTGGAGTTATCCGGTGTCTGAGAAATCAGATTTCGTCCTTTGTCATCTACGAAGTCAGCCATTTCGGGATTACCGTTCATCAAAGGACTGGCGGCATACAGGTATGCTTTGGCCCGAACAGCCAGAGCAGCTCCTTTGGTCGGACGTCCTATGTTGATGATATCACGTTTGTAAGGAAGGTCCTGCGCTGCCAGCAGCATTTCCTTGGAGATGAATTCCACGCATTCATCATAAGAATTTCTGGGTAATGACAGATCGTCGTATGATGCATTATAATCGATGGCGTTTTCCGGTAAAACGGGGATAGGTCCGTATTTGCGGAGTAACAGCCAATACATATATGCTCTTAAAAAACGAGCCTGTGCTTTGACATCTTTTATTTCTTCCGGTGTGTAGTCTTCGTTGATGTCAACATTGTCTATCAATATAGAAGCCTGGCGGATACCTGCGTATGATTGTAACCAGGAACCTTGAAATCTGCTTTCGTTATATTCTCCGTGGATAAATTCTCTGTATTCTTCACCACGGTCTCCATAATACATATCATCGGCAAAGTTGGTAAGGCAGTGGTCTTTTTCTGCTATATCCATATTCTCTCCCGCAAGGTATAAATAGGCTTGTGCCAACCATTGTTCGGTATAATCCCTGCTTTTAAAAATACGTTCTTCATTTTGACGGTCGCCAAAATAACGCTCTACACTCAGATAATCAGAGCAGGAAGAAAATACCAGCCCTATTGCTCCTATCAGTGTTACAGCTAAAATATGCTTTTTATTCATGTTTATCAAAAGTTTATAAGTTAACAGTTAATCCTAATGTCCACGTTTTAGATAACGGATATTGTTGTCCGTTAGAGCTACCCAGTTCCGGATCCCATAATTTGAAATTAGAGAAGGTCAATAAGTTCGTTCCGATAAGGAAGAAGCGGATATTATTGAACCGGATTTTATTAGTGATGCTTTTAGGAAGAGTGTAGCCTACTTCCAGTGTCTTCAGACGGATGTATGAACCGTCGCGCAGCCAGTAAGTGGAAGGGCGGTAGTTGTTTACATTTCCTCCGTAGCTCAGACGCGGATACTTGGCATTTACATCTTCGTTCTCACCCAATATCCAACGATTGGATTCGACTACGTCTTTCAGTACATTTCCCCAATCTCCACTAGAGAAAGGATATACCGTGAAACCGTCAATGAAGAAGGATGACTTGCCGGCTCCCTGGAAATGCACGTTGAAATCCAGCCCTTTCCATTGGGCGGATGCACCGAATCCATAAATCAGATTGGGGCGGGTAGTCGCACCGATAGGAACGATGTCATTCTCGTTAATCACTCCATCCCCGTTGATGTCCTTATACCGGATATCTCCGGGCATTACTTTGCTGCCGTCATCCCTGACATTGTTGACCAGGAATTGTTGTTTGGGGCTGTTGCGGATTTCTTCATAATCTTTGAACAGACCTAAAGCAACCAGCCCTTTTGCCTGATCGACTCTGAAACCGGCTTGGCGCAGGTATGGGAAATTGGTGTATGCTTCATCAGTTTCCTTAATTTCATTTTTACTGTAGGTTATGTTACCGCGTAGGGTGAGGTTTACACTTCCTATCTTTTCATGATATCCTACATTACCATCGAAACCTTTGGAAAGTACTGAGCCAATGTTGGCGTAAGGAGATGATGTTAAACCTACGATTTGCGGGATGTTATTACGTGACATAAAAATACCGTCGCGTTGCTCATGGAAATAGTCTATTGATCCGGTTAATTTGTCATTCCACAGAGAGAAGTCCAAACCAATATCATGTTTAGTTGCAATTTCCCAGGTGACAGCATTGGACGCTACTCTTGAATAGGCTAATATCGGATAGATCATATTATTTCCGATATCTCCCCAGTTATAAGACTGGTCTACGGGCGGTATCTGATTCGCATTATCTCCATCCGGTTTCCATGTCGCAAATTCTGCTAAATAGGGGAATCGGGTATTCATATAGTCATTACCTACCTTACCATAAGAATAGCGAAGTTTGAACATATTCATCCAAGGCAAATTCTTTTTGATAAAACTTTCTTCTGCTATATTCCATGCTATGGAATAAGCGGGGAAGAACCCGAACTGATGTCCTTTGGCAAAGTTCTCAGAACCGTTGTATCCGAAGTTGAAATCAAAGAAATAGCGATATTTCCATCCGTAAGTAAAGCGTCCTGCCAAACCTTGGTGACGTCTTTCAATTCCTTTGATGATATCGTCTCCGTAGTTAGAAGTATCAATGTTCTTGTCTTGAGAGTACTTTAACACTCCGCTTACGCGGTGATCACCGAATGCTCTTTCATAGTGGAGTTCTGCCTCCAGAAATTCTTTGCGTGAACCACTAGCACTCGATTCCTGAGACATTAAATGTTCTTCGGCAATACGTCTGAATACCACATTACCGTCCGAATCGCGAAGTTTCTCCGCTCTCCATTGTGCCGGCCATTTTACACGGCGGATGTAGTTGTCATTATAGGTATCATAACCGAAGCGGCCGATGAATTTCAGTCCCGGAGTAATGAACTTGAAGTCTTGTTCCAGTGTGATATTTGTTTGGATAGAGTTTTTCCAGTTCTCAATATATCCGGTTTGGGTAGCCAATACCCATGGACTGCTCTGTGCTCCTCCTCCGTAGGCGGGAACATAACCATTTGAATACATGATAGGAATGGAGATCGGATTCTGTCCCATCAGAGATGCCCAGATTTGTCCCGAGTCCGAACCGGGCTGGTTCTGCTTTTCGAGTGAACCGGCTACACCTACTTTCACTAAAGTCGTTTTAGTCAGATCCATATCTACATTCATGCGGTAGTTCCAACGCTTGTAATTGGCGTTCGTATTATAGTCTTTCATTGTATCATCTACTTTGTACATACCGCCTTCGTCGATGTAGCTTGCAGATACAAAGTAACGTGCGGTGGTACCACCACCATTGATGTTGATAGAAGCCCGTTGAGTCAATGCACCTTCTTTTAATAGCTGATCCATCCAGTTTACATTAGGGAATAGGTCCTGGTCTAATCCGCTGCGAATCAGCATCAAATCTTCATCGCTGTAGAAAGGAGTCTGGTTGCGGGTGCTTCGTGCCTCATTCATCAATTTGGCATAAGTATACCCATCTGCAAATTCGGGCGTGTACGTACGGGAGTTGTAGCTGGCTTCATATTTGGCGTCAATATGTACTTTTCCTGCCTTACCGCGTTTGGTTGTGATTAAAACGACACCGTTGGCACCACGTGAACCATAGATGGCGGTGGCGGAAGCATCCTTTAATACAGAGAATGACTCGATGTCTTCGATACTGATTTCATCCATGCTTCTTTCGAATCCGTCTACTAACACCAATGCACCTGTTCCGGCTCCGAAAGTCGAGATACCACGGATCCAGAACTCGGAAGTGTTATTTCCCGGTTGTCCGGAAGTCTGTCGGGCAAGTACGCCGGCCACATTTCCGGCGAGGGCATTCGTAATGCTCGAGGTAGGAGTTTTTAGTGTTTTCAGGTCTACTGTCGTGACGGCTCCGGTCACTGTCACTTTCTTTTGTATACCGGTACCTGTTACTGTGACTTCATCCAGAATATTGGCTTCGGCTTCTTTCAGTATCACATTGACTTCTTTCTCTTCTTTGACTAATACCACTTTCTTTTCGAATCCGATATAAGAGAAAACCAGTCGTTGATATGGTTCAATCTTGATTTTGTATTTACCGTTTATATCAGTGATTGCACCTAAGCCCGGCGCATCTTGTACGGTCACATTGACACCGATCATCGGTTCTTTCTGTTCGTCTGTGACGAGACCGGTCACCTCAATAACTTTCTGCGCATACATGCAGGTTGAGTATCCTATTAATAATAGGGTAAATAATATGATTTTTTTCATCTTCAATGTCTGTTTATATTTTATTCAATGGCTATAAAACGAATACGCTTGTTGCCTCGGTCCGCAATGTAAAAAGTACCATTGTCTTCATCATAGGCAATTCCTGTAGGTTCTAAGAAACGGGCTTCCGTGCGCAAGTCACCGTCAATATATCCATCGACTTTTCCGTCGGCAGATGCGGTACCCCGACCGGCATAGGTAGACACGGCTCCTTCGGGAGTAATTTTGCGGATGCAATGATTGCCGGCATCACAAAGATAGAAGTCATATACATCTTCTTTTCCTGCATTGACATAGTCTTCATTTTTAACGAATACACCTTGGCACGGGCTGCTGAAACGTGCGTCGCTTCCCATTCCATCCTTGTATCCACTGGTAAACAGTTCTCCGGCAACCTTATAGGGAGGTTGCAATTCTCCATTATTATAGTCACATCTAAGTACACTTTCAAGTCCTACCACATAGAGGTACTTTCCTTCCGGATGGAACACCAGCGAACTGGACCATCCTTCCCGGTCGTTTTCTATCACATTAAACAGCTGCTTGGATTCCCATTGCTGTGTCTGCTCGTTGAACTGAGCCTTCGCTTTCATGATGGCAGCTTTAAAATAGGTATTGTAGTATACTGACTTGGAGGTAGGATGTACTGCACAAGAATAACTGCATCGGTCATAAACATAAGGATTGGCACTATTGAAATGTCTGGAACGCAGCAGATAGGCGACGGCCATCATACCTTTGTCACCGCGACCGTTGTCATCGGCAATAAAGAGCGTGTCTCCGTCAGGATGGAACGTCAGCCCCTGCATTCTGAAGAAGCCGCCCTGTCCGTTGGTAACCACTGTTGAGACGTCTTCATTATCCAGGCTTATCTTTCGCAATGCAAGTTCCTGCTCCGTCAGATACAAGGCCTTTTCGTCCCCATACTTATCCAAGGCAAGCCAGTACGGTTTGGTAAATTCGGCATCCTTGAAACTTCCGTCCTTCATGGCCGAGTGTCCTAGTTCATCGACCTTTCCGCAGAGCGTGGATACCATGATTTTAGACTGGTAGCTGAACTTCTGTTCGAATGTGTAGTCAACCACCATTTCCCCTTGTTCATTTTCAATCTTGATGTTCACGTCACCATTAAAAGCCCGTCGGGGAACCATGCAATGAATGGCATTGCCGTTGGCACCTATTACTTTGGCACTTTGTCCTCCGATACTTACATGGATTTTAGAAACATCATTCCCAAAGTTACTGCCATAAATGTAGAGGCGGGTGCGGAGTGCTCCTTCGGTCGGGGTGAATTCTGTAAATACTACAGGCTGCGAAGGATCATAAACTTCTGAGTTTTTCTTGTCATCTTGACAAGAGGTTGAAAAGAAACCCATCAAAGAGCAAATAAGCAGGCAAATCAGACTTTGCCTATTACTTCTAGCTTTTTTCTGTTTCATAAATAAATTAGATTTAATAAATAAATTATAAACATTTCGTTCTGTCACTGTCGTCCAATCTTTACCACTAAAATATACCTTGAAATCCAACTGAAAAACTTTAAAATGGCCATTCATGCATATTATCTGTATGTTGACAGATAATCATTTATGCGTTACTCTTGTCTTTTTCTGATGTCATGCAGAATACGTGTTCGTAATTCCCGGCGTTCATCTTCCGGCATTTTATCGTCATTCAGGCGGATGGAAGAGACTATTTCTTTCGTCTGTTCCATCTTTGCTGCCTGATCCGGGTTCTTTTCCATCCATATCCGCCAGTATCTGTCCAGCTCTTTGGTCGGATTCAGACACCACAGAATGAATTTCTCGTCATTCAGCATCTTTATGTCTCTATATATAGATATGTCATTCTTCATCACCTGAACGCTTTTATTTGATAAACGCAGAAATATTTTTTTTATCCCCATGAAAAAGAAGAAAAAGATGGGGGCAAAAAAAAAACTTTTGCGTTTCTTTTAGTAGGAGCTTTTAGTAAGTTGCTTATATTTATGTTTTAATAATTATCTAATTATTTTTTATGAGAAACAAAACCTCTTTTCATTCAGGCATGATCTATTTCTTATTATTGGGTATATTAGGGTATCCTCTGATGTCAACCAGTGCGCAAGCGGTATCGGGGAAAATAGATCGGAAAGCACTTGTGACCAGACACAACCTGTTGATTAAAGACCGTAACCTGTATGGCCCCACGCAGGTCGGTAACGGAGAGTTTGCATTCGGCTTTGATATTACAGGGTTGCAGACCTTTTCTAATAGTGCCAATACGATGTCCAATTGGGGATGGCATCAGTTTCCCACTCCAAACGGACAGCGGCCGGAAGACTTCAAGGGACAGGAATGGGATACGCAAGGCAGGATGGTACGTTATGATGTGCAGAACCCGGAACAGCAGGATTTAAGAAATTGGATGGTGCAGAATCCTCAAAGGATTCATCTGGGACGTGTCGGATTAGTCTTAAAAAAGAAAAGCGGCTCTCTCGCCTCATTAAATGATTTACAGAATCCGGAGCAAGTGCTGGATCTGTGGAGCGGAATATCGACCAGTACCTTTAGTATTTCCAGCGAACCGGTGACAGTGACAACTATAGGACATCCTTCTAAAGATGGGATTGCCGTTCGTATTAAGTCAAGAAAGGTAGCGGAAGGCTCTATTGGCATCTTCCTTGATTTTCCTTATGCCAGCTTACATGAGTTTGGCAATGGTGCGGACTGGGGAAAAACGGACCAACATCAGACTGTAGAGACGGTGAACGGCAGACAAGTACGTTTTCAGCGTATCATGAATGCTACCCGTTATGATGTGCGGATGTCATGGGATCAGAATGCAGACTTTAAGAAAGTGAAGGCTCATCGGTATGAAGTGACGCCTGTGACAGACGCTGATGAGATCTGTTTTATTGTTTGTTTTGATAAGGAAAAAGACAGTTCACCACTTCCTACCTTTGCGCAGACAGAGCAGGCAAGCGTTAAGCATTGGGCGGATTTCTGGCAAAGTGGCGGTGCTATCGACCTGTCGGAAAGTAAAGATCCCCGTTGGAAAGAATTGGAAAGAAGAATAGTGCTTTCGCAGTATATAATGGCGGTGAATGAAGCCGGCTCTCTTCCCCCGCAGGAAAGCGGACTGGTGAATAATGGATGGTACGGTAAATACCATCATGAAATGATTTGGTGGCATTGTACACACTATGCTTTGTGGGATCGCTGGCCGTTGATGAATAAGATGATGGAGGTATACCCGGATAATCTGGAGACTTACAAGAAATCGGCGAAGGCACAGGGATACAAAGGAGTACGCTGGCCTAAAACGATCGGTGACCGTACCTGGTGGGAATGGCCTAACGAAACGAACCCGCTGCTGATCTGGCAACAGCCGCATGCTATTTTCTTTGCGGAACTGGATTACCGTTCTCATCCTACACAGGAGACACTGAATAAATGGAAGAACATTGTTTTTGAAACAGCTGATTTCATGGCTTCTTATGCCTATTATAACAAGAAAGAGAAACGATATATCTTAGGCTATCCCTTGCAGGTGGTATCCGAAAACTGTGATCCGCGGATCACCTACAACCCGACATTCGAGTTGAGTTATTGGCTGACGGGATTGAGAATCGCACAGGACTGGGCCAAGCGTTTGAAGGTGAAAGCGAATCCGGAATATGAGAAAGTCAGAACGAAACTATCCGCATTGCCGGTCAAGGATGGCGTATATGTCTCTTGGGAGAATATCACGGATATGTGGACCAAGTATAACTTTGAACATCCCGCTTTGATAGGCGCATACGGAATGCTTCCCGGTGACGGAGTGGATATCCCGACTATGCAGCGGACACTGGATAAGGTAGAACAGGTATGGCAGTTCCATGAGACATGGGGATGGGATTTCCCGATGCTGGCGATGACTGCGGCACGATTGGGCAAACCGGAAAAAGCATTGGACTATCTGTTGAGTTATGCTACGGAGTTTGCTTTCGAAGATCATGGATTTGTCGGTGGCGGCAGGGCTCCTTTCCCTTACTTCCCGGGCAATGGCGGTTTGTTGTATGCAGTAGCCATGATGGCGGCAGGATGGGACGGTGCGCCCGATGTTCATGCACCCGGATTCCCGCAGGACGGTTCGTGGACTGTGAAATGGGAAGGATTAAAGAAAGCATTATGATTCAACTTCTGAAATATAGATGTATATTTGCAATGTATGAAAAAGAAACTACTATTGATAATTGGTGCTGTCACCCTGTATAGTCATGTCTGGGCATTACACACCCCGGAATGTTACTCAAACAACAGATATCCATTGGTGCGCAAGCCCTATATGGAACTGCCGTTAGGGAGTATAAAAGCCAGAGGATGGTTGTTGGAAATGCTGCAACGGCAGCGGAACGGTGCTTCCAGTCAGATGGATGTACTGTATCCGGAAGTCATGGGTGCACGAAACGGTTGGCTGGGAGGAGACGGCGACCAATGGGAGAGAGGTCCTTACTGGATTGACGGACTTTTGCCGCTGGCATATATCCTGGATGATAAAGAGATGAAGGCGAAGATTCAGCCGTGGATTGAATGGAGCCTGGCAAGCCAGCGTGAAGACGGTTTCTTTGGTCCTGCCAAAGACTACACCCCTGAGTTCGGTCTTCAGCGTGACAATTCATCCGACTGGTGGCCGAGAATGGTCATTCTGAAAATTATGCAGCAATATTATTCGGCAACCGGAGACGAACGGGTTATTGATTTTATGACGAAATACTTTCGCTATCAGTTGGCAACGCTGCCTTCCACCCCTTTGGGAAAATGGACATTCTGGGCGGAGTTCCGTGCCTGTGATAACCTGCAGGCCGTTTACTGGCTCTATAATATCACCGGAGATTCTTTCTTGCTCGATTTAGGGAAACTATTGCATCAGCAGAGTTATAACTTTGTCGATATGTTCCTCCATCGGAATGACCTTTCCCGTAAGAACAGCATCCATTGCGTGAATCTGGCTCAGGGAATCAAAGAACCTGTTATTTATTATCAGCAGGACCCCGATAAGAAATACCTGGAGGCAGTGAAGAAAGCCTTTGCCGATCTCCGTCATTATAACGGACAGCCGCAAGGTATGTACGGAGGTGATGAAGGGTTGCACGGCAATGTTCCTACACAAGGCTCCGAGCTTTGTTCGACAGTGGAGATGATGTTTTCGCTGGAGAAGATGATGGAGATTACCGGCGACTTGTCTTTTGCGGATCATCTGGAAAAGATAGCCTTCAATGCGCTTCCCACGCAGATATCGGACGATTTCATGCATAAACAATATTTCCAGCAGGCCAATCAGGTAAAGATAACGCGGGCGGTTCATAACTTCTATGAAGATGCCTTTCATGATGGTACTGATATTATATTCGGTTCGTTGACCGGGTATCCCTGTTGTTTCTCCAATATGCATCAGGGGTGGCCCAAGTTTACGCAGAGCCTTTGGTTTGCTACGCCGGATCAGGGTATTGCCGCTTTGGCTTATTCTCCTTCTGAAGTTACGATGAAAGTGGGAGAGGGCAGCAGGGTGGTCAGAATTGTGGAAGACACATTCTATCCCATGGATGATAAGATACAGTTTACAGTCAGTTTTCCGGATAAGGCGGATAAGAAGAAAACGATTGAGTTCCCATTTCATTTGCGGATACCGGGATGGTGTGATGAGGCTGTAATCAGTGTAAACGGAGTGCAGCAGATGACCGCAAAAGGAAATACGGTAGCTGTACTGAAACGCGCATGGAAGAATGAAGATCGTGTATTATTACATCTTCCGATGAAGGTGTCTACGAGCAGCTGGTTCGAGAATTCTGTAGCGGTGGAACGCGGTCCGTTGGTTTATGGATTGAAGATGCGGGAAGACTGGCAGAAGAAAGAGTTTCCGGAGGCGGAAGTTCCCCGTTTCGGGAAATATTACTATGAAGTGACTTCTCCCGATAAATGGAATTATGGTATCCTTTCTTTTGACCGGAATAAGACAGCCGAGCACTTCACAGTGACAGTCGATCCGGAAAAGCAGAAAGAGACTTACCCTTGGAATGTAGAAAATGCTCCTGTCCGGATTAAAGTAAAAGCCAAAGAAATCCCTTATTGGAAACTTTATAATGAGATGGCGGGACCCATTCCTTTCTCTACTTGCAGGAGCAACTGTCCCGTAGAAGAGATTACGCTGATTCCATATGGTTGTACGACACTAAGAATCAGTGAATTCCCGCTGGTGCATTGGTAAATGGAGATCAATTATCTAACATTTATCATTTTGTTTTCTGATTAAATAGGGAAGACAGATAAGTAGCAGGAGTGAGGGCTTTTAGGGAACTTACTCCTGTTTTCTTTATGAATGGTGGGTGTCCCGCTTGTTTTACTTTTTGCTCGAAAACCATTCCTTAAATTCCGCTACCCGTGCTTTGCTTACCAATATCTTCTCTGTCATTCTGGAGTGGTGCAGATTAATGGACAACCGGCTGTTGAACCATAAATCAAGATCCTTTATCGCCTCCCTTGAAATCAGAAACTGTCGGTTGACTCTGAAGAAGAGACTAGGATTCAAACAATCGACCAACTCATCCAGCGTAAGAGAAAAGTTGTATTCCACCCCGTCCGTTAAGACAGCTTTTACCTGACAATCTTTGATATAGAACAGTTGAATCATGTCGATCGAGACAGGAAGTAGCTTATCGCCTTTTATCGGTATGAGGAAATGTGTCTTGTAATTCTCCTGTTTTTTCAGCGAGTGAATGAGGTGAAGCAGTTCCTCTTCCTTATTTTCCCGTCTGCTTCCGTTTTCGGGGATGGTATCCTGCAAGTTGTCCAATTTTTCAAACGCATGTTCGATGTCCTCTTTGCCGATAGGTTTCAGCAGGTAGTCGATACTGTTCACTTTGAAGGCACGCAGGGCATATTCGTCGTAAGCCGTGGTGAAGATAATGGGGCAGGTGATGCTGATATGATCGAATATTTCGAAAGCAGAACCATCCGCCAGGTGAATATCCATAAAAACGAGTTCCGGCATCGGGTGGATGCCGAACCATTCGATGGTGGAATTGATGCTGTCCAGTATGGCAATAATTTCAGCTTCCGGTTTCACTTCGTTGAGCAGGGAAGTCAGATTGCGTACAGCAGCTTTTTCATCTTCAATAATAACTGTTTTCATAACACTTGGCTTGTCGTTCATTGTACTTCATCAATAAGAGGAATGCAAACGGAAAACTCTTTGTCCTCTGTGATTTGTATGTCCTGTTTGAATAATAGCCGGTAGCGTTTGGCGAGATTGACAAGTCCGATGCCGGTGCCGGAGGCAGCGGTCCGTTTGGGCTGAATGTCGTTGCTGACGGACAGATATCCCTCGTTGTTGGTGACGATATGGATAGTCAGCGGTTTGCGGTCGCTGATTTCATTGTGCTTCACGGCATTCTCTATCAACACCTGTACCGCCATCGGAGGGAGACGGTAGTCTTCGAAAGACTTGGCTATCTGTATATCAAACTGCAAGTTGTTCTCAAAACGCATCTTCAGCAGGAAGATATAAGCAGAGGCGAACTCCATCTCTTCCCGCAGGCTGACACTTTGCGATTCGTTGCTTTGTAGCGTATACCTCAGTACCCGCGAGAGTTCCTGAATATAATCCTGTGCCTTATCCTGATTCTCCCGTACCAATGAACGCAGCGTATTCAGTGAGTTGAACAACATGTGCGGATTGAGCTGATTCTTCAATACTTCATACTGGTTGCGGATGTTTTCCGCCTGTAACTGTTCGTTCTCAATCAATACCAGTTGCTGGCGGCGGACAAGGTAGATGATGCAGCAACTGCTGGTGACGAGGCAAGCCATGATGAAGTCCCGCAACGGATGGAGGTAATGGTGTACCATCGCATCGATGGCGGGAATGTCGAATGTCCGGTGCAGGAAGACAAACACTTGTCCCAGCAGATTGCTGAGTATCCATGTCAGGATGAAGGAAAGCAGAATCTTTGCAGCCGTTATTTTAATGGACGCCTGGTTGAAATGGAACAAGCGCGTATTGATGGCAAAAAGTATGAGTAACGAAACGAAGGTAAACAGAATTTCATTTGCCACATCCATAAACTTCATTCCCGGGAAAAGCGAATGGCTTTCGAAACGGTCGAAGAGAGAGACCGATTCCGGAAAATGAATGAGCACAGCCACCATCAGCGAGATGATGACCGTGGACAGGAAATACTTATCTTTATTGATAGCTTTCAATACCATGTTGCAAAGATAATGGTTAATTACGAATTATGCATGATGAATGGCTGTCGCTGCACGGCAGATTATTGTTTTTGGATATGTGCCGTGACGTACATCCCCGGTCGGAACTGCGGATTCGTCTCCTTGATGGAAGCGTATACTTCGAGTGAGCGGTTCACTTCGTCCACTTTTTGTCCGATGGAGATGACCGTGCCGTTGAACGTTTGTGTACCCATGCCGTTGACACGGAATTGTACGGGACTGCCTGTTTGCATATCTGCAAGGTCTTTTTCGTAGGTAGTCAGGCAGAGCATCGGTGCGCTTTTATCAATCACTTCGCAGAGAGCTTCTCCCGGATTGATGTACTTTCCCATGTTCATAGCTACATTGACCACATATCCGCTGATAGGAGCTTTTACTTCCAGAAGCGGCTGGATGCCATCCCGAAGCAGTGTTTCCGGATTCACGCCCAAAAGCGAAAGTTGTGCGGCGGCAGCATCCTGACGGCTTTTCATCGAAAGATAATCCGCTTTGCTTTGCTGGAACTTCTTCTGCGAAGCCGCTTGTTCGGCAGAGAGATTCTTTTGCCGTTCGTATTCCATACGCAGATATTCTGTTTGTGCGTGGCTGTCCAGATAAGTCTGTTGGAGGGTGATAAACTCCGGATTCTCCAAAGTGGCGATTACAGAGTTCTTGGTAACGTGTTGTCCGGGGAGTAAGGAAGTGTTTTTGATCACTCCGCCGATAGTCAGTGCGACGGTTGCCTGCCGTTGGGGCGGAAGGACGATCCGGCCGTTGAACGAAACCTGATTGGGGCGGGAAGTAGCGGAAGTGATTGCATCCACTTCGGGCTGTGCAGTGGCATCGGCGTCGCTTTGACTATTGTTTTTTCCCATTTCCGGATTCACGCTTTCTGTTGCAGGGTCCGCCACAGACTCTGATTCCGCCGTTTGTTGTTGTCCCTTGCAAGCTACTAAGGCGAGCAGAAGGATGAGGTAAAATATCTTTCTCATAACTTTTTTATATTAAGTACTCTTGCAAAATAATCTTCTATATTAACAGGAAAACTGTTCATTAAAACTCTCCACTCTCCACTTATTCAAACAATTCATGTTCCAGAGCGGCAATGTTATACTGATAAACGGTTTCGATATACCCTCGCCGGATGTCCCGTGCCGTCGTCACGGACTGTATGTATTCGGCAATGCCCGTTTCGCTCTGTTGCAGTTGCAGGTTGGCGGCTTTGGTCAGTTCTTCCGCTTCTTTGAGAGCTGAAGTAGTATAATAGCGCAGGCTCTCGTTGTATCTCCGGAGAGAGGCTTCCAGCTCCATCACCTTATTGCGAAGTTCGCGGATGTTGGCATCCGCCTGAATCTGTGCCGAAGCGGCAGCCAGTCTGGCTTGCTTCACCTTGCTTTTCTGGGGCAGGAAGTAAACGGGGAAGGAGACTCCCACCATCCATGCATTCAGATTCTTCAAGGGAAGAATGTCCTGACGGGTATATCCTATGCTGATCTCCGGAAAGAAGTGGCTGCGTTCTACATGAAGCATTGCTTTCGCTTCTTCCGCCTGACTCCGGAAGTATCCGGTATGCGCTTCGGACAGATTACCGTCCGAAAGGGTGGTATAAAAGAGAGATAAGGTCGAATCTGCCGGCACAATCGGGCTGTCGGCATAACAGCACCACTGGAAACGTGCCAGTGCCGTCTTTTCCTCTTCTTGTGCCTGATACCAGCGGTTGTGCAGGTCGGCGGCGGTAGTCGTCATCATGTTCTTTTCGAGCAGGGTGATTTCTCCTTGTTGATAACGTATTTCGCCGATACGTTTCAACTCTTCCGCCATCTTGTCCTGATCACGGTACATGGAGCAGAGGTTAGCGGCATATTGATAGTAAGCCCATGCCCGTTTTACTTCCGCTATCACTTCTTTTTCCACCATCCGGCGATAATAAGTACTTGTCTTTACCTGTCGGCTGACCAGTGCATTCTTGTAAAACGGAGTCAGCAGCGAACCGAGGCTCTGTTCGAAGGCAAGTTCCTTGTCTTGCTTGTTTTCTCCGTTGAGTTGTCCCCATGAGTAACTGAATGAGGTGGGAGCTGCCTCGACAATCTCTCCGCGAGTGGCTTTTGCCTGACGGATGGCGTTGGCGGCTATTTTCAGTCTCGGATGATTTTGTTTGGCTATCTCGATGGCCTGTTCCAGACTGACCGCTTCCGGTTGCTGCGCTGAGGCGAAAGAAGGAATCAGCAGCAATAACGGCAGGATGACGAAGAACGGCAGATGAAACTTGCTTCCGGGACGTCTCCATACAGCAAATGAGTTGACAATCTTGTAGAATACCGGAATGATAAGCAAAGTCAGCACGGTAGAGATAATCAGTCCGCCGATGACGACCGTAGCCAGCGGGCGTTGTACTTCGGAACCGGCGGAAGTGGCGATTGCCATCGGGACAAATCCCAGCGAGGCGACCAGTCCGGTGAGGAATACGGGGCGCAGCAGATGTGGGGTGCCTAGAGTGAGGATTCGGTTGGTAGTCATAGCATATTTATTTCGTTTACGAAGTTCGTTGAAATGGTTCACCATCAGGATACCGTTCAGTACAGCCACACCGAACAAGGCGATGAAACCGACTCCTGCCGAGATGCTGAACGGGAGTCCGCGCAGCCAGAGGGCTACGATACCTCCGATAAGTGACAGCGGGACGGTGGAGAATACCATCAATGTATAAGTAATGTTCTTGAAAGCGAAAAACAAGATCAGCAGAATCAGCATCAGTGCTACCGGAATGACGATCATCAGCGTATTGATGGCGTTTTGCAGGTTCTCAAACTGACCGCCGTATTCGAAGTAGTAGCCCGGTTGCAGTTTGATGTTCTTGTCCAGTGTCTTCTGGATGTTGGCTACTACTTGCTGAATGTCCGCGTCGCGTACGTTCACACCAATCACGATGCGGCGTTTGGTAGCGTCGCGGTTGATCTGCAACGGACCGCTGACAAGTTCGATGCTTGCCACCTCGCCGACCGGAATCTGAATGCCTTCGGAAGTACGCACAAAGAGCTTGTCCAGATTTAAGTCTGCCACTTTCTCCTGATCCAGACGTACGACAAGGTCGAACTTCCGTTCGTTTTCGAAAACCACACCGCTGGCTTCCCCGGCATAGGCTGTCCGGATAATCGTGTTGAGTTCTTCGATATTGATGCCGTAACGGGCTATCTTGCCGCGGTTGTATTTGACAACCAGCTGAGGCAATCCCATCGTCTGCTCTACGATGACGTCTGCTGCCCCCGGCACTTTCTCTACATACGTGGCGGCTTCCTTTGCCCTCTGATAAAGTTCGTGCGTGTCTTCGCCGTATAACTTGACTGCAATATCGGCTTTCGCACCTGTCATCAGTTCGTTGAACCGGAGCTGTATCGGCTGCGAGAAGTTAAACTCGGCACGTTCCGAGAGGGGTTCGAGCGCTTCTTTCATCTTCTCTACCATTTCCGCACGGCTCGTTGCGCTGGTCCATTCCTTGAAAGGTTTCATGATGATCATCACGTCGGCGTCTTCCACTGCCATCGGGTCGGTGGGGACTTCTGCCGTACCGATCTTCGCCACTACGTGCTTGATTTCGGGAAACTGATCCATCAATGTCTTTTCCGCTTCTTCGGAGAGTTTGATACTTTCCGAAAGTGAACTTCCGGCGGGTAAGGTCATCTGCATGGCGAAGTCGCCTTCGTCCAGTGTCGGGATGAACTCGGCACCCAGACGGGTGAAGAGAAAGAGGGAGCCGATCAGTGCGGCAAAAGCAATGACTACGGTGCGTGCTTTGTGATGCAGGCAGGCATGCAGGCAACGCTGGTAGAGTTTGTTCAGCTGCTCGAAGAATCGGTCGGCAAGTGTCGGCTTCACTACGATGGTATGTTTCAGGAAGAGCGACGCCATCATAGGGACGTATGTCAGCGACAGGATCAAGGCGCCGATGATGCAGAACACCAGGGTTTTGGCCATTGGAGTGAAGTATTTTCCTTCGATTCCGTTCAAAGTCAGTATCGGGAAGAACACGATGAGAATAATCAGTACGGCGAATGTAGCCGAGCGGACTACACCGGAAGCGCCTTTTTCCACTTCTTCGTCCATCTCTTTGCGGGTCAGTGTCCGTCCGCGGAACTGCTTGCTGTAGATGTGTGCCAGGATACCTTCCAGTATGACGATGGAACCATCTACCACAATACCGAAGTCGATGGCGCCGAGGCTCATCAGATTGGCGGTCACGTTGAAAAGACGCATCATGATGAATGCGAAAAGCATAGCCAGCGGGATGACCGAAGCTACAATCAGCCCGGCACGGACGTTGCCCAGAAAGATAATAAGTACGAGGAAGACGATGATGGCTCCTTCAATAAGGTTGTTGACGACGGTGGAGATGTTCCGGTTGACCAGTTCCGAACGGTTCAGATACGGTTCGATGCTGATGCCTTCGGGCAATAAGTGCTGTATCTTTTCCACCCGCTTTTCCAGTTCCTGCGTCACTACATTGGCGTTGGCGCCTTTCAGCATCATGGCAATTCCGCCTACGCATTCGCCCTTTCCGTCCATCGTCATCGCACCGAAACGTTTGGGGGCGCCGAAGCGGACAGTGCCTACGTCACTGATGTGTACGGGAATCCCGTTCCGGTTGGCTACCACAATCTGCTCGATGTCTTTGATGCGGGTGATCATCCCTTCCGAACGGATGTAATAGGCATTCTTTGCTTTCTCGATGTAGCTTCCGCCCGTGTTCTGGTTGTTGCTGCTCAGTGCTTCGAACACTTCGCCGATGGTGATGTTCAGTGAAAACAGGGCGTCGGGATCTACCGCCACTTCGTATTGTTTCAGATAACCTCCGAAACTGTTTATTTCCACGATGCCCGGTATGCCCGATAACTGGCGTTTCACCATCCAGTCCTGAATGGTACGGAGTTCCATAGCGTCATATTTCTCTTCGTATCCCGGAGCTACTTTCAATATGTATTGGTAGATTTCGCCCAGTCCGGTGGTGATCGGCATCATTTCCGGTGTTCCCAGTTCGGTGGAGATTTCGCCGGATACGGTTTGTATCTGCTCGTTGATCAGCTGGCGGGCATCGAGTGTGGGCACGTCTTCCTTGAAGACGACCGTTACCACTGATAGCCCGAAGCGACTGACGGAACGGATATCTTCTACATTCATGATGTTGCTCATCGCTATTTCGATGGGCATGGTGATGAGTTGCTCCACTTCCTGCGGCGCAAGCGTAGGAGATACGGTTACAATCTGCACCTGATTGTTGGTTATGTCTGGCACGGCGTCAATGGGGAGCGTCAGCATGGCATAGATTCCCCCGATAAACAGGAAGAGGGTGGTTAACCCTACGAATAGTTTTTTCCTGATCGAAAAACGTACGATAGCTTTAAACATGATTTTACAGTGTTATTGTTTCATGTTACAAAGTTACGGACTATCCTTATCCGTGATTATCGGGAAAGGATGAAGCGGAAAGATTGACAGGTGAAATGACGAAATCAAGGTCTGAACGTGAAGGGCTGTTGTCTGTCGAATCAAGGAGTTTGAACCTCCTTTGGTTATTCGCTACAACGTTTTATGCAGCGTTTTTATTGTCACTTGTCACTTTTGCGACTTAATACGTTGCAAATTAGAATGGTAAGGGTGATAATAAGAGGTGACAATAGGGTGATAATAGGCGGAACTTAGTTTTTTATTGTCACCGCAAAGAGTTGAAGCCGGGCGCTACGTCAGGTGAGACGAAACATTGAGCATTACTAAATCGAATGAAAAATGAATCAAACAGCAGTATCTCCATTGGGGGGGGAGACTAAAAAGTCGATTCTATCTCTATTCTCCTCCTTCCCGAAGGAGGAGAATAGAGATACTATTGACTATCATTTGACTCAAAACATGTTTGGACATGAACATAAACTCTATAACATTATCGATAGAACTCTATGTGGTTAGATCTCAATGACTTATAGTTTCCTGTCATTTCTTGTAATGGAAACTGTCGTTTCCCGGTGAGGGAACGGTCGTTCCTTATAATGGAGACGACCGTTCCTTTTAAAAGGAACTGGCGTTTCCTCCGAGGAAACCAACGCTTGCCCCATATGATACTGATGCTTGATTTATATGGACTGACAATTTAGCTTATAACTGAATCGTTGTTGAGCCATTCGGCATGGATACGAAGAAACAAGCAATCTCATGCTACGGCAGAACATTTCTTTGCATAACCTCGTTTATTATATAACAAACTAAATATATATTCAGTATGAAGTCATTTATCTTAATGGTTATAACAATGGTATGTGCAATCTCTCTGGAAGCGCAGAATAAGTCTTTCTACGACTTCAATGTGACCACGATTGATGGTAAGGAATTTCCGCTTTCTTCTTTGAAAGGAAAGAAAGTGCTGGTAGTAAATGTAGCCTCCAAATGCGGACTGACGCCACAGTATGCCAAACTGCAAGAGCTATATGATAAATATAAGGATAAGAATTTTGTAATCATCGGCTTTCCTGCCAACAACTTTATGGGACAGGAACCGGGAAGCAATGAAGAGATCGCTCAGTTCTGCTCCTTAAAGTATGACGTTACTTTTCCGATGATGGCCAAGATTTCCGTCAAGGGCAAAAACATGGCGCCACTTTACCAATGGCTGACGGAAAAGAAACTGAACGGCAAAGAAGATGCGCCCGTCCAGTGGAATTTTCAGAAGTTTATGATTGACGAGAACGGAAACTGGGTCGGCTTTGTGGCCCCCAAAGAGAGTCCGCTCTCGGAGAAAATCGTTACTTGGATAGAGCAGGAGTAGGAGCAGGGAAAAGAGACGGAATAAGGGATACTTTCTTTAATTCCCCTTCGAAGTTGGGGGTGAAAATACCTTTTCCGAGGTTTTCTTCTATTTCTTCGATGGTCCAGAATCGTCCGCCGTCCAGTTCGTCACTGGGGTGCAGTTCACCGTCGTAAACAGTTTTGTGAACAAAGACAAGTTCTTTCTCACGATCCGATTCGAATACATAGCTGGTTAGCAGTTCGGGAGTAAAGTCCGTGATGCCTAGTTCTTCGCGGACTTCCCGTTTGAGTGCGATTTCTACGCTTTCGCCCAGGTCAATATGTCCGCCAACGGCTGTGTCCCATTTTCCGGGCTGGATGTCTTTCCATTCCGGACGTTTCTGCAGATATAAATCTCCTTTCGAATTGAAAACGTGAAGATGGATGACAGGATGAAGGAGCTTGCTTCCGCTATGGCATTCTCCGCGTGTGGCGGCTCCGGTGATGTTTCCCTGTTCGTCTACGATGGGAAACATTTCTTGATTATTATCGCTTGGCATAGTTGTTTTTACTTTTTGGTTTACGGTATCAGCAGAGAAGAATCTCCATAACTCAGAAAACGGAAATCGTGCCCCAGCGCATAATCATAAATTGTGCGCCAGTTTCCCTTCACGAAGGCGGAAACCAAAAGTAACAGCGTACTTTGCGGCTGGTGAAAGTTGGTCACCATCGCTTTCACTATCTTATACTGATATCCCGGAGCTATGATAATCTGCGTACTGCTGTGAAGGGCTTCCAGCCCATTCCTGTCGAGGTAACCTAAAATCTTTTGCAGTGCGACTACAGGCGGAATTTGATCATACTTTTCGTATGGCTGCCATTGCTTGACGTGCAGTTCTTCTTCCGTAGCATCGGGATTTTCCGCCAATGTTACTCCGATGTGATACAGGCTTTCGAGCGTACGCACCGAAGTGGTGCCTACAGCAACAGCGCAACCGTCATGATCGATCAGCTTTTTGATCGTAGCCCGATTGACGGAGATATACTCCGTATGCATCTCATGTCCTTCTATCTCTTCGCTTTTCACGGGCTTGAAGGTTCCTGCGCCTACATGAAGTGTCAGTTCTTCCAGATCGATGCCTTTTTCCTGCAATGCTTCCAGTACACGGGGAGTGAAGTGCAGTCCGGCTGTCGGTGCGGCTACCGAGCCTTTTATTTTGGAATAAACGGTCTGATAAGTTTCTTTATCGCTCTCTTCCGTATCCCGGTTCAGATATGGGGGAATCGGCAGTTCTCCGAACACTTCGAGGATATCGGCAAAGGTTACTTCCGGATTGTCCCAGGAGAAATCAATCCAGTGGCTGGTGCCCCTGCATTCTCCACGGGTAGCGGTCAGAGTGATCGGGAAACCTTTTACCGTCATCTCCCGTTTCAGTGCTCCGTCTTTCCATTTCTTCAGGTTACCGATCATGCAGAGCCAGGCAGCGTGTTCCGTTTGCTGGAAGTTCAATACATAATCGTTGGGCTGAATCGGTTCCAGACAGAAGACCTCGATCAGCGCCCCCGTTTCTTTGCGGAAGTGGAGGCGTGCCTGAATCACCTTCGTGTTGTTGAATACCATCAGGCTTCCTTTCGGAAGATAGTCCGGCAAGGATGTGAAGACATCTTCGCTTACTTCACCGTGGCGATATACCAACAGTTTTGACTGGTCTCGTACTGCTAAAGGAAATTTGGCGATTCGTTCATCCGGTAGTGGATAGTTGTATTCGCTGATGTGAATATGTTTCGGGTCTTCTTTCATTATTTATATGATGTAAGAAAGATTAATAATCAAGGACTATTAATCTTTATCTCCCAGTCGGGATGAGAAAATTCGAACTTGCTCCAATATGTTAATAATCTCTTTGATAATAGTTAATGTAACAGTTCTGAAACATTGAATTATCAAGTGCAAAGGTAGTTATTCTTGTGATATCTCACAAATCTATATTCAACCTTTTGATATCTCACAATTCACATATTTGGAAGCTGATACACCAAATTGACTTTTGAAGTGTTTCCTAAAAGTTTCATAGTCATTATATCCTACCATTTCAGTAATTTCTAAAATTGAATACTTGCGCATTGCTAATAAGGAAGCTGCCTTATTCATGCGCATCTTTCGTATTAATTCAGTAACAGTTAGGTGAAAGTGTTCTTTTACTTTTCTATACAATGTTGGTTGACTCATACAAAGGGCGTCGGCCAGTATTTTTACATTAAAATTCTCATTTGCTATATTATCTTCTATTATATTGATCACTTTCTGCATGAATATACATTGACTGGATTGTTTAAACTCACTGTCAATATTAGACTGTTGTGAAACATGTGGTTCCAGATAATCAGAAGGAAGGCGTTTTTTTTCTACTGATGAATAATTGTTTTCATTGACTTTATTGTCAATTGCCTCTTGTTCTTGTATGTGTGACAATTGATCTTCTTGTTGATGTTGTAGTTTATAGATAGCAATTCCATGTTCTAATTCTGCAATTAGTTGATCGCGTTGATGTTTCCTTTTAATTGTAAATATGGAGTAATAAATACCTCCGATAATTATTAGCAATATAAAAAAACGGAATATCCAAGTTTGTGTCCAATGTGGCTGTATGTTGATTTTTAAAGAAGTTATCTCTTCCTCTTTGATTGCCTTGGGGTTTTTTATCTCAAATACATAGCTTCCTGGTAATAAGTTGGCATAAGAAATTTTGTCTTTGGTATTACACTCCATCCATTCATTTTGATAAGGTACCAGTCTATACACATATTTGGATGTAGCGAGATCAGGGCTATTACTAAATGATAATGCAAAGTCTTTGTTTTTGTGTGACAGGGAAATGTAATTTGTATACTCGGCTGTTTTTGTCAATATCATCTGTCCATTAACCCGTTTTCCCGGGATGAGAGGTTTGTTATTAACTTCAATACCTGTAATGATTATTGGGTTCTTAGAATTTGCTTTAAAAGTATTTATAGCCTGTTGGGGTGAGAAAAAAAGTAGATGTTTGTTACCTCCCCAACAAAGCATATCTCCCCAAAAAGCTACAGAACGGCTACTACCGGAAGCGTAATAATTATAAAACTGGTTTATGGACTTGTCATAGCAACTGAATCCGGAATTAGTTCCAATCCATATATAACCTTGTTTATCCTCCAATAGACAATTTATCCAATTACTTCCCAAACCATCCATTGTAGTAAACACTTGTTTTACAGTCGTATTTCCATGAGGCACAATACCTAATCCATTTTGATAACCTACATATACGGTTCCGTCCTTAGCAGTCAATACCGTTTGAGCTGTATATGTATGTTTGTCTGTTGGAAAATGTTGTATATGTTGTTTGTTGTTGGTATAGTTCAGTTTCAATAACCCTAAACTGGTGGCTATCCATAAATTACCTTCATTATCTTCATCTATGTCAAATACACAGTTCACAGCTTGGTTTAATTTTACTTCTTTTTTCTCTTTTTTATTACAATCGTATAGAAATAAACCATTTTCTGTTCCAATCCAGAAATTTTTCTTGGAGTCTGTAAACAGTACATTGATAGGGGTGTCGGTTACATTATACTTTTGTACTTCTTTTTTTTGTGGAGAGTAAAAAACTAGCATTCCATCTTTGTGACCAAACCAGATATTGCCTTCTCCGTCTTTTATGCTGCATAAAACCGTCTTTCTATCTGTTTGAGATAACTCATGCAAACTGAAATCTTTTATGTCATATAATGGAGGAGTATAAAAAATGCCCTGTTCATAGGTGGATAGATATATCCTTTGATCGTCATCAATAATAATACTTTCTACTTCATTATCTTCTTTGAAATTGTATTGTTTGATAAAATTCCACTTCCAATCGGAAACTAACACTCCTCCGCCGTGCGTTCCAATCCATAAAAATCCATGAGGATCATAATAAGAAGATATCATGCGTGCTTCGAAGTTTAGTGACTGCCACGTTGGTTCGCTGGTACGTATTTCCGTAGTCCATCCACTGGGATTGATGTTATCGGACAAAAGCATAGTGTATCCATACCATGTAGTAGCAAGGATGGAAGAACTAGAAATGGGGGTGATACTGTAAACATCATTATGAGACAAATGAGTGGGAAATATATTTTGTTGATTGGCAATATGGCTAAGATTCTCCAATGTAGTATCCATAATGAAAATGCCATGTAACATTGAGGAAATAAATAGTTTCCCATTGTGGCATACAACCGAGGAGGCTCCAAATTCATGTTTTGTGGTTAATAAACGTTTCTGTTTCAGAATGCGTCCCGTACTGATCTCTAATATAAGAACGCGTGCATTATTAGTCACTAAGTAAATCTCTTTATGGTTATTAGATATGCCAAATTTCATAAATCGCTCTCCTTTTGCCATTTCGAACGGATAAATTTGTTCTAGTTTTGATAAAGGATGACCGTTTTGGTCCAGTATAATTCTGAAACTGCTTAATGTTTGATTATCACAAGCAAAAAGAGTGGAGTCATTGAGCAGAAGAAAATCTGTAATCTGATAATCTTTATTTTTTACGAGAGTATGAAGTCTTCCTGTGTTTTCATCCTCACAATCCATGTATGTGATCCAATCATTTGTTTGCAAATATAATATATGTCGACTATCCTCTTCTATTTTTCTCACATTCATGCTAAAGTATTGGTCTAGTGTGTAATTAGTAAAGCGATTACCGTCATATTTGCTTAATCCAGTGCTTGTGCCTAACCACATTATTCCTTTTGCGTCCTTGTGAATGGATAAAACGGTATTATCTTTAAGACCATCTTGAATAGTTAGCTGTTTAAAATTTGTATGATTTGTATAAAACGGCGATATCGCTTTACAATTTAAATTTTCTAATAGTAATCCTAGAATAAGTAAGGGATATAATTTCATTACTTTCATTTTTCAACTTAAATTAAAGGTTGTTTCTTAAAAAGATAAAATAATAGAAAGTATCATTTTGTAATATTTTATATAATTGCATAGTGTTTTTCGAGACTAAAGTTACAAAATCTTATTATATGACGAATACTTTTTCTTAAAAAAATGTGCTATAACCCAAAATCATGTTAGAAAGACAAGTAAGAAATCTATAATCTAAGCACTATAGTATTCTCTAAATGTTTATTTGAACCCTTAGTTTTTAGTGAAAACATGATTTTTTTCCTATAAAAGAAGGCTTAATAGGTATTATTGATAGAAAAATGGGGGGAAAATGATAAAAATGCGTGTGATGGATAACATGCATATTGACTAATTTTGTGTTCAATATTTTAATTCTAATAACTATTAAAACATTTGCCTATGAAAAACAAATTTAATTCTTATGAAATCTATTTTATTAATGAAAAACTACATTTTTATGGAACATTACCCAATTATTAAAAAACAATTTCGTTTTTGTTGGAAAGAATGGTATACTATTTATCTATTCTTTTTATTTTTATTTGGATTACCATTCACTCTAAATGCTGAAACTGATGAAAATATGTATATACTTCAGAATGAAGCTAAAATCAAATTAAAAGGAGTTATTTTGTCAGCGGATAATGAGCCTGTCGTTGGGGCTAATGTTCGTATTGAGGGAACAAATATAGGTGTTGTTGCCGATATAGATGGAGAATTCAGCCTTTCAGTTCCGTCAGAAGGTTGTAAAATAACGATTTCTTTTATTGGATTTAAATCACAAACACTGACATTTAATGGGAAAAATCAGAATACTTTTCGTAGTATTACACTATTCGAAGATGAGAACCTACTAGATGAGGTGGCTGTAGTTGCTTTTGGAAAACAGAAGAAAGAGAGTGTAATCGCGTCAATTTCTACTATCAAACCTGCAGAGTTAAAAGTGCCTAGTAGTAATTTAACTACTGCTCTCGCAGGGCGTATGGCTGGTATTATCGCATATCAACGTAGTGGTGAACCTGGACAGGACAATGCAGACTTTTTTGTTCGAGGAGTCACAACTTTCGGTACAGGGAAGAAAGACCCTTTAATACTTATTGATGGAATAGAACTTACGGCAAGTGATTTGGGGCGGCTCAACACAGATGATATTGAGACTTTCTCTATCATGAAAGATGCCAATGCTACTGCTTTGTATGGTGCTCGTGGTGCGAATGGTGTAATTTTGGTAACTACTAAGGAGGGAAAAGAAGGAGCTGCAAAGTTTTCTGTTCGTTTTGAAAACTCTTTTTCGGCAGCAACACGAAATGTAGAGTTAGCAGATCCTGTTACTTACATGAAGTTATATAATGAGGCAGTTAAAACTCGTAATCCGCTCGGAGTAGATTTTTATTCGGAAGATAAGATTAATAATACGGGTAAACCAGGTGCAAATCCTTATGTATATCCGGCTACTGACTGGCAAAAAGAACTGTTGAAGGATTTCACTTCCAATCAGCGTCTTAATGTGAATCTAAGTGGGGGCGGAAAGGTCGCTCGTTATTATATTGCCGCGCAATATAATCAGGACAACGGCTTGCTAAAAGTAGCTAAAGAGAATAATTTTAACAGCAATATTAATCTGAAAAAATTCTCTTTGCGTACTAATGTTAATATGAATATCACTCCTTCTACGGAGGTTATATTCAGAATGCATGGAACGTTTGATAGTTATAAAGGTCCTATGCAAGGAGGGACAGAGGTATATAGAAGTATAATGCGTACCAATCCTGTTCTTTTCCCGGCTGTCTATCCCAAAGATGAAGCTAATAAACACACCCGTCATTTACTTTTTGGAAATTATGATGGGGCTAACTATGTGAATCCTTATGCTGACCTGGTGAAAGGATACAAAGATTATAGCGAAAGTCTCGCTTTGGCACAGGTCGAACTGAAACAAAACTTTGATTTTCTCTTGAAGGGGTTATCAGCAAGAGTCATGTTTAATACTACTCGTTACTCTTATTTTGATGTTACGCGCTCTTATCAGCCTTACTATTATAGAATCGGAAGCTATGATAAGAAGTCTGACGTGTATCAACTTTTAGCCCTGAATAATGAAGATGGAACGGAATATTTGAGTTATAACGAGGGTGAAAAGAGGGTTACCAGTACTACTTATCTTGAAGCGGCAGTACAGTATAATCAGACGTTTGCCCAGAAGCATAGTGTGAGTGGCTTGTTGGTATATACTCTTAGAGAAGAATTGAACGGAAATGCCGGTAGCCTGCTTCTTTCTTTACCGAAACGTAATATTGGACTGGCAGGGCGTTTCACATATGCCTATGACAGCCGTTACTTTGTTGAAGCAAATTTCGGCTACAACGGTTCGGAACGTTTCGCTGCAAAAGAGCGGTTTGGATTCTTTCCATCTGCTGGCATAGGTTATATTATCTCTAATGAAGCATTTTGGGGAATAGATAAGAATATTGTTAGCAAATTGAAACTCAAGGCTACTTACGGTTTGGTTGGTAATGATCAGATAGGATCACCCAATGATCGTTTTTTCTATCTTTCAAATGTTAACCTTGATGATAGCGGCAGAAGTTATTATTGGGGAACGAATTTCGATTATTATGTAGCGGGGGTTTCTACATCCCGTTATGCCGATCCTTATATAACTTGGGAAACCTCTTATAAACAGAACTATGGTTTCGAATTAGGTCTTTTTAATAAAATAGAGTTACAAGGTGATTTCTTCATAGAACGCCGTAAGAAAATTCTTCAGAATCGTGCCAGCATACCTACGACAATGGGGTTGCAATCTTCTCCTCAGGCAAATATCGGAGAGACGAAAGGAAGCGGATTCGAACTTTCTCTAGACTATGATGAGGTAATAAGTAAAGATTTATGGATTACGGCTAGGGGAAATTTCACCTATGCGAAAGCAAAATACGTCGTGTTTGAAGAACCGAGTTATTTTGATTCTCCGTGGCGACGTGAGACCGGGGCACAACTCGGACAGGGTAGAGGTCTTATTGCCGAACGGCTATTTGTGGATGATGAAGATGTGCGTAATTCGCCTAGACAAGACTTCGGAGCATATAGTGCAGGAGATATCAAGTATAAAGATATTAATAACGATGGGATAATTAATGCCAAAGATATAGTTCCGATTGGATATCCGACAAGTCCTGAAATCATCTATGGAGCAGGTTTCTCTATCGGGTACAAAAATTTTGATTTCTCTTCTTTCTTTCAAGGATCTGCTCGTTCTTCTTTCTGGATTGAAACGACAGGTGCGGATCATGTGAGTCCCTTTGGAGGTGATCGAGCTCTGTTGAAAGTAATTGCTGACGATCATTGGTCGGAAACAGATCGTAATATTCATGCTTTTTGGCCTAGATTATCTGTTGGTGGTATGAGTAATAATAACGAAAGAAGTACTTGGTTTATGCGGGATGGATCATTTGTTCGGTGGAAATCGGCTGAATTGGGTTACACACTTCCAAAGGATATCTCTCGAAAGGCTAGGGTTGAGGTGGCACGTCTCTATCTGAGTGCAACTAATTTAATGTCCTTCAGTAAGTTTAAGCTGTGGGATCCGGAGATGGCCGGTAATGGATTGGGATATCCATTGCAGAGAGTTATCAATATTGGTATAAACTTAACTTTTTAATTTTCTGTAATTATGAAAATACGACATATATATAAGATGCTGGTGGCGCTTATGTTCACTACATCTTGTGGTGATTATTTAGATGTGATTCCAGATAATATTCCGACTATCGACCATGCTTTTATCGATCGGATATCTGCCCAGAAATTTTTAGCGACATGTTACTCATTTATTCCGAATGATGAAGCTGCCCCGAATAATCCGGCGATGCTTGGTAACGAATGTTGGATAGCGAAGGAAGGACGTGGCTATTTTAACTTTTTCGGGAGTGATGTGTGGGATATATTCAGAGAACAGGGATACCAGACGGTAGGGAATCCTATTAGTAATTATTGGGATGGCGGTGATGGTGCTACGAAAAACCTCTGGATTGCTATCAGAGATTGTAATATTTTTCTTGAAAACATTCACAAACCTCAAGATCTAACTGAAGGAGAGCGTAAACGTTGGATTGCCGAAGTTACATTCTTGAAGGCATATTACCATTATTATTTATGGATGCGTTACGGTCCCATACCCATTACAGATATAAATATTCCTGTTTCCGCTACCCCTGATGAGGTCCGGGTTTATCGGGACCCCTCAGATGATGTAGTCGAATATATTGTAAAAACCATCGACAAAGCAGTGCCCGATTTGTTTGAAAAGGTTTCTTCTGAATCCCAGGAACTAGGAAGAATCACTAAACCTATTGCATTGGCCATTAAGGCGAAATGTCTTACCTATGCCGCTAGTCCTTTATACAATGGTAACCCTTATTATGCCAACTATGTTGACAGTAGAGGCATTCATCTCTTTCCTACTGAGTATAAAGCCGAAAAATGGCAACGTGCAGCCACAGCGTTGAAAGAGGCTATCGATGCTTCTGAAAAGGCAGGGCATAAGTTGTATTATTACGACAAGTATTTTGGAAGTATTAGCGATTTCACCAAGAGAACATTGAATATCAGACTGGCAGTGACCGATCGTTGGAATAAAGAAGTGATCTGGGGCAGAACTGCAGGTCTTATTAATCAATTGCAGATGAACTGTGATGTCCGTATACAAGGAGACGGACTCAGTACGTCTATAACCGAAGCACTTTCTCCTACGCTTGACACCGTAGAGCGTTTCTATTCAGACAATGGAGTTCCTATTGACGAGGATAAGACTTGGCAGGAACTTTACAAGAAGCGTTATGAGACACAGGCTATTCCTGAGGATTATAAATATTATATGTGGTATAGCTCGACCAACCCTCAGGTTACAGCCAATCTTCATTTCAGACGGGAAACGCGTTTTTACGCCTCACTCAATTTTGACAGAGGAACAGTGTATGGAAAAGATAAGACATCTTATGATACGTATCCCGTTAATGGTACGCCGGGAGGTGAAACTTCGATGGAAGTGGCGCAAATGCGTGGAGGAGAAACAGCTGGTCATACGGCCGATGAGAAGTTTTCAATTACTGGTTATACTCCTAAAAAGATGGTGGCTTTGACTTCCTACGTAAAGGATAATTCTTACGTGGGTTACGCTTATCCTTTCCCTATTATTCGATTGGCAGATCTTTATCTTTTGTATGCTGAAGCACTTAATGAAGTTAAATCGTCTCCTGATGATGAGGTTTATGAGTACATTGATTTGGTTAGAAAAAGAGCTTCATTGAAGGGAGTTGTCGAAAGTTGGAAAGAATATTCATTAAATCCTAATAAACCTCTTAGTAAGGAAGGTATGCGTGAGATCATTCAGCGTGAGAGAGCAAATGAACTCGCTTTCGAAGGTCAGTATTATTGGGACATCAGGCGTTGGAAGACTATAGAACAAGAATTTGCAAAACCCATACGTGGATGGAGTGTACTCGAAGGTAATCCAAATGATTATTATAAAGTGAAAGTACTACAGCCTAGTATTGCGTTTTCTGTGAAAGATTACTTTTGGCCTATAAGCCAACGCGCATTGGATATAAATCGGAATCTCGTACAGAATCCGGGATGGAAATAATTATACAATATAATTAAACAATTAAAAAAGTAAGCAGTAATGAAAACTAAATATTACATACCTATTTTCTTCCTCTTTTTTTCCATTTTATTGGTATGTTGTACGGAAGAATATGTTGGGCAACCAGCTACAGATAGTACTCCTCCGGGTAAAATCAGTGTTGTTAAGGTAGAGAGTACTCCCGGTGGAGCTAACATTATTTATAAGGCACCCTCTGATCCTGATCTCCTTTATGTAAACGCTTATTATAAGCTTAACGGAGAAATGAAAAATGTAAGTGCTTCACTTTATGCTGATACGTTGAAAATAGTTGGATTTGGTAGCACAGAACCCCAAACTATTCAAGTGCGCTGTGTCGACCGAAGTGGGAATGAAGGAGAAGCGGTACCTGTGGATATCAAACCGTTGACTCCGGTTATTGAACAAGTATTTGAGACTATTAAAATGGTGACAGCATCAGGCGGAGTACAACTTACATGGGAAAACAAAGCTCGTGGACCGGTTGCTATTATGATCTATGCAGATGACGACAATGGATATCTTACGGAAGCAGATATTGTATATACTTCTACTCCGAAAGGTAAATATACGTTGAGAGGTTTTGATGATAAGGAACGGAAATTTGCCGTGAAGGTGCGAGACCGTTGGGGAAACAATACGCAGATGAAGGAAGAGATCTTTACTCCGTATTTTGAAGAGGAGATTCCTAAAGAAAAAGGTAAGGGGGCTATGAAACGTTATTGGTTGCCTTTTGACAATCCTACAGATATTAGCTGGACGAATTATGAATTTTGGAATATGTTTGATGGTATTACAGTAGGCGAAAACATGTTTCATACAAATTATGGTCCTCCACAAAGCCCAGTTTACTTTACTATTGATTTAGGCCGTCTGGTTAAATTAGGACGTTACAAACTTTGGTATCGTGAGGGCACTGCGTACAGTCACCACAATCCTCGGAAATGGCGTCTTTATGCCACCGCCGACCCGCGTCCTTCTCAAGATGCTCATAGTTCGGATGATGCAGAGTATTGGAATAAAGATGCGAATGGCATTCCTCCCGGTAAATTTGCCACTGATACGGAACTTGGTTGGTATAAGGTAGGAGATTTTGAAGTCGAAAAGCCTTCTCTTAATGGTGGTTCCGCACAGGATGATAGTGATGCAATGTTGGCAGGATTCGAATTTGAAGTGTCTCCAGATCTACCCCCGATACGGTATATTCGTTTTGAATTAGTAATCACATGGGGTGGATCAACAGATAATGTGCATATATCAGAATTGGGATTCTGGGGTAAGATTATAAAATAACAAATAAAAGACTATGATGACAAATAAGTATTTACCAATTATCTTCGCGTTCTTCCTACTTGCTTCGTGCTCTGGGATGAATGACATCATACAAGATTATCTGGACCGAGGTGAAATTAATTACATAGGACGTCCCGATTCACTGTTGTCAACAGGGGGAAATGGACGGATGCAACTTAGCTGGCTAGCTGGGAAAGATCCTCGTGTAGAAGGATATATCATTTATTGGAATAATCGAGCGGACTCGGTTGTAGGAAAAATAGATCCTGACAATCTTCTGAAAGATCGCTATAATTTTTGCATTTTTGATATACAGGAGTCGTCGTATGAGTTTGAGTTAGTTCAGACCGGTTCGAAGGGGGCTAATTCTATTCCTTCTACTGTGACAGGTAGTGTGTATGGAGAGAACTATGTTGCGACACTGAAAGCAAGAGATCTTCAACAAATAACTGCCGACGGAGATGGAGTTAAGTTGACGTGGGGAATCAGTAATAGTAGTAAGTATGTGGAATTTACTTATGAAAAGGCAGATGGAACTCAAGAAACCTGTCGAATACCTTCACAAGAGAATGAAATAATTCTGTCGAATCCGAAGCCGCTAGGTGAGTACAGCTACAGCACGTACTATGTGCCAGGTAAAGATTCGTTGGATGTATTTAAAGCACCACAAGTAGTTGACGGCAATTTTCCTTTCTAATTAATAGAATGGTAACAGCCGGTGAACATATAGGGGGCCCCCACCCCCTATATGTATTTTTATGATATAATCCACTACTAAAAATATTGCTTATGAAACATTGCATTGCGTTTATAGTGTTTCTTTTAGTTTCCTTTCACAGTTTGGGCAATGGATTTATGATTTCGAAGAATCAGAAATATATCATTTATATTAAGCAAGATTCTCCAAAACTCATACATTATGCTGCTAATGAAATGGCAGATTATCTGGCTCAGACTACTGGTGCACTATGCAAAGTCAAAGGTGTGGGACGGTGTGCTAATAATCAGTTGGTTGTGAAGGTAGAAGGAGAAAATACATTAGCTTTTCTTTCAAACACATTGAAAGCATCAGCTTATGATGAATACATGATTCAGATAGATGATAGTGGCTTGACGATAGAAGGTGGAAATGCACGGGGGGTACTGTATGGAGTCTATGCTTTTCTCGAAGATTTCCTACAATGTAGATGGTATTCCTCGGAAGTTCGAAATATTCCATTTTCGGGAACTACTCGTATAAAGCCTTGTAATATTAGATATAAATCGCCAGTGAAATGGCGTGAAGTGTTTTATTATGAGTTGTGTGATTCTTATATTGCCGGTATTCTGAAACTGAATGGGAATGCTCAACGGCAAAATGAAATTGCGCCAAATCGTTTCACTATTTCTGGAGGAAATCATGCAGGATGGGGATATTGGTGCCATTCGTTATACTCAATGGTTTCGCCTTCTCTTTATAATTCTCATCCCGAGTATTTTCCTGAAATAAAAGGCAGAAGAATAGCTCCTGCTGGTGAAGAAGGGGGGACACAGCTATGTTTGACCAATCCTGATGTATTGAAGCTATCGATAGAAAAACTTCGGAATGTAATGAACAAACCGGTAGCCTATATGCCTATATGGGCAGATTCTACTGCTACTTATTGGAGTGTAAGTCAGATGGATGGAAATGGAAATTGTACGTGCGACGAATGTAAATATCTGGATGAGTATGATGGAAGTCCCAGTGGCTCAATTCTTAATTATGTCAATAAAATTGCAAATAAGTTCCCCGATAAAAAAATAGCTACATTGGCATATATCTATTCTCGCAAAGCTCCTCGTTACACCAAACCTGCTTCTAATGTAGCTATTCAACTATGCGCCATAGAAACGGCACGTGATGGCATAAATCTACCTATTGCTTCTTCTCCTATTCATGCTACATTTCGGAAGGATATGCAAGAATGGAAGAAAATATGCAATGACATTATTATTTGGGATTATATTATCCAGTTCCAGAACTTGATTTCTCCTTTTCCTAATTTCTCTGTAATGCAGGATAATATCCGATTTTATGTAGAGAACAATGCTACAGGAATCTTTTGTCAAGGTAATCGTGAGAAAGGAGGAGAGTTTGCAGAATTGAGAGGTTATCTACTAAGTAAACTTTTATGGAATCCGGATTGCGATTTTCAGGCTCATATGAAGGATTTTTTAAATGGATATTATGGAGCGGCAGGTCCCTATTTGTATGAATATATAAAAATGATGGAGGCGGAACTGAAAAAATCCGGGCGTAGACTGTCAATGGATGGTGAACCCGAATCTCATAAAATGGGATATCTGTCCGAAGAATGTGTGAAAAAGTACAATGAGTTGTTTGATAAAGCAGAGAAGAGTGTTTGGAATAAACAAGAAGTATTGGCGAGAGTACAGAAAGAAAGAATGGGGCTTATGTATGTTCAGTTACGTTTGGAATATGGTAGCTTACTTGAACGAAGAAAAGTTTTACAACGGCTGATGAGGCTGGCAGAGGCCAATGATGTATGGATGTTTAGCGAGGTTGATTGGCGAAAGGATCAAAGCGGTAACAGAGAGATGTTCTATCAAAAATATATGAACAGACTAAATAATGAGTCCGCTAAGTGATGTAATGTCTATTTCTATCTTAATTGCTTGTATTGGAATACAAATATTATTATCTTGATAATTTGAAAATG
>OLFS01000051.1_pt1 | contig 103736 bp, 98 predicted proteins | sample 1605491 | NCBI WGS metagenome assembly OLFS01 (sample SAMEA3888921, study PRJEB22519) | human gut metagenome | biome: human gut; feature: human-associated habitat; material: faeces | place: Denmark | collected 2011 | reverse complement strand
CGCTGTTCTCGTTGAAGCAGGAAGCTCCCGCCTCTATAGGCGGGAGTACGTTCACTTAGCTTGAAATTTTTGGCGTTTTCCATAAAATTTGTAGATTAATGGCCCATATCGTGGTATAATAAGTATCGTTACGACGCACATTTGCCTGCCGTAGCTAAAGCCATAAAAGAAAGAGAATAGATTGGAGTGAAGTTTTATGGTAAAGTTTTCTGAAGAAGCAAAGAGTTTACACGCATCGGATATCCGTGAAATTTTGAAAGTAACAGAAAATCCGGAAATTATTTCCTTCGCCGGTGGCCTTCCTGCACCGGAACTTTTCCCGATTGACGAAATGATGAAAGTCGACGTGGAAATCTTGAAAAAAGAAGGTCGTCAGGCCGTGCAGTACAGCACGACGGAAGGTTATGTGCCTTTGCGTAAACAGATTGCTAAACGCATGAAAACATCTTTCCATACAGACTGCACTTATGAAGATATCATCATCACCGCTGGCTCCCAGCAGGGCCTTTCGCTCCTGGGCCAGCTCTTCCTCAACGAAGGCGACATCGTCCTCGTCGAAAGCCCGACCTACATGGGTGCTACGACGGCTTTTGCCGTTAACTTCCCGAATTTCGTCGAAGTTGAAACGGATGACAAGGGCATGGTTCCGGAAGCCCTGGAAGCAGCTCTCGAAAAATACGGGGACCGCGTCCGCCTGATGTACGTCATCCCGGAATTCCAGAACCCGACGGGCATCACCTGGCCCCTGGAACGCCGTAAAGCCATCATGGACATCATGAACAAACACGACATCCCCATCATCGAAGACGATCCGTATGGCGAACTCCGTTATGAAGGCGAATCGATGCCGACTTTGAAATCCATGGATACCCAGGGCAACGTCATCTTCCTCGGCTCCTTCTCCAAAATCTTTATGCCGGGCCTGCGTATCGGCTGGATGGTCGCCGCTCATGACATCCTGGAAAAGGCTGTCATGCTCAAACAGACCGTCGACTTACAGACGTCGTCCTTCGCACAGCGCCAGGCTTCGTACTACATCGACATGTATGACCTCGACGCCCATGTCAAACAGATCCGCGCCCTCTATGGCAAACGTCGTACGCTCATGTACGATTCCATGAAGAAATACTTCCCTGAAGGCGTTTCCTTCACCTATCCGGAAGGCGGCCTGTTCACATGGGTCACGTTGCCGGAAGGCCTCGATGCCAAGGCAATGATGCCGGAAGTCATCGAAAAGAAAGTCGCTTACGTACCGGGCGGTGCTTTCTATCCGAACGGCGGCCATGCCAACCACTTCCGCCTGAACTATTCCAACATGCCGGAAGACCGCATCGTCGAAGGCATTAAACGTTTGGCTGAAGTTTTGAAAGAAAAAATCAGCAAATAATTAAATTTTAAGGAAACAAGGCGCTCTCTCGTGAGGGCGTCTTTTCTTTTGCAAATTTTTTTAAAAATTTTTTACAGTCATTCTTTAATTTTTTTTAAGCTGGATATTTACTATTATCAGCCATTCTCGTTATTTACATTTGGTTTATAAAGGTTGTACGAAACGTAACATATTTATAACGCAAACGTTTAATTGCATAAAAGTAATTTTGATGATACTATATACACATAGATAAACACGTGATGTACATAACCTGAAGGAGTGATTGATATGCATTTTTCCGACTTAGCCATGAATTTGAAAGCCTCTGAAATCCGTGAACTCTTGAAACTGACGACCATGCCGGAAGTCATTTCCTTTGCTGGCGGCCTGCCGGCACCGGAACTCTTCCCGACGGAACAGTTGAAGAAAGTTGACGACGCCGTCCTGACCAAAGAAGGCCGCGAAGCCTTGCAGTATGGCACGACAGAAGGGTACAACCCCCTGCGCAAACAGATTGCAGCCCGCATGAAACAGGCTTTCATGGTCGACTGCGATATCGACAATATCACCATTACGTCTGGGTCCCAGCAGGGCCTGTCCATGCTGGCCCAGATCTTCATTAACCCGGGCGACATCGTCCTCGTCGAAAGCCCGACCTACCTCGGCGCCCTCAACGCCTTTAAGCTCTGCAAACCGGAATTCGTCGAAGTGCCGACGGACGAAAAGGGCATCATCCCGGAAGAATTGAAAAAGATTCTGGAAAAATACGGCGACCGCGTCCGCATGATGTACGTCATCCCGGAATTCCAGAACCCGACGGGCATCACCTGGCCCGTAGAACGGCGCAAGGCTTTTATGGACCTCATCAACCAGTATGACTTCCCGGTCCTCGAAGACGACCCCTATGGCGAACTGCGTTATGACGGCGACAAGGTACCGTCCCTGAAATCGATGGATACGAAGGGCAATATCATTTTCCTCGGCTCGTTCTCGAAAATCCTCATGCCGGGCCTGCGTATTGCCTGGATGGTAGCCGATCCGGTCATCATCGATAAAGTCGTCAAGCTGAAACAGGCCGTCGACCTCCAGGCGTCGTCCTTCGGCCAGCGCCAGACTTCGTACTACATCGATATGTTCGACCTCGATGAACACGTCGCCAAGATCAAGGCCCTCTATAAGAAACGCCGCGACCTGATGTGCGAATCGATGAAGAAATACTTCCCTGAAGGCATCACCTTTACATACCCCGAAGGCGGCCTGTTCACGTGGGTAACGCTGCCGGAAGGCATGGACGCGAAAGAACTCATGCCGAAAGTCCTGGCTAAGAACGTTGCCTACGTGCCGGGCGGTCCCTTCTACCCCCACGGCGGCAATGCCAACCACTTCCGCCTGAACTACTCCAACATGCCGGAAGACCGCATCGTCGAAGGTATCAAACGCCTGGCCGACGTCTTGAAAGAAGAATTGGCAAAATAAGGCTAAAGATGATATGATATAAAGGAGCTGTCGCTTACGACAGCTCCTTTTTGAGCATTAAGTTTGTAGTTTTTAGTGAATGGCTAAAAAATTTAAAACCAACTGCTACAAACTACAAACTCTATTCTATAAACTCAAATTTATCAGCAGTAAAGCTGAGTTGTTAGTCTTTCGTAGATGGGTTGATTATCTTGATGGAACTCGAATCTCTTTTGAAACAATATTTTGGCTATACGTCGTTCCGGCCGGGCCAGCATGAGGTCATCCAGACCCTCCTCGATGGCCGCGACTGCCTGGCCATCATGCCGACAGGGGCAGGGAAGTCGATATGCTTCCAGCTGCCGGCCCTGATGATGCCCGGCGTGACGTTGGTCATTTCGCCGCTCATTTCCCTCATGAAGGACCAGGTCGACAGCCTGGTCAACCAGGAGATACCGGCGACGTATATCAACAGCCAGTGTACTTTTGAAGAGGCCAAGGCCCGCTTCGCCGCCATCCGCGCCGGCCGGGTCAAACTGGTCTATATTTCGCCGGAACGCCTGGAAAACGAATTCTTTACGTCCTTCATGCAGAGTTTGCCCATTTCCATGTTCATCATCGACGAAGCACATTGCGTATCCCAGTGGGGCCACGATTTCCGGCCCAGCTACTGCGCCATCAAGGACTGGATCGCGGCCCTGCCCAAGCGGCCTGTCGTCGGGGCCTTCACGGCGACGGCGACGGAAAAGGTCAAAGAGGACATGATGAACCTCCTGGGCCTGGAAAAGGAACGCATCTTCATCGGCGGCTTCGACCGGCCGAATCTGTATTTCCGCGTCGTCCGGACGAACCGCAAGCTCGACTTCGCCTTGTCCTACGTCCAGCAGCATAGGGAAGACAGCGGCATTATCTATGCGGCGACGCGCAAGGAAGTGGACCGCGTCTATGAAGAGCTGACGCGGCGGGGCATCCGGGCCGGCCGCTATCATGCCGGCCTCAGCGACGACATGCGCCGGACCATGCAGGACGCCTTTACGTATGACCGGCTCCAGGTCATCGTCGCTACCAACGCTTTCGGCATGGGCATCGACAAGAGCAACGTCCGCTACGTCATCCATTACCAGATGCCCAAGAACATCGAAAGCTACTACCAGGAAGCGGGCCGGGCCGGCCGCGATGGTGCGCCGGGGGAATGTATCCTCCTCTTCAGCCGCCAGGACATCATGATCCAGAAGTTCCTCATCGAACAGTCCGTCCACGACCCGCAGCAGCAGGCCGTCGAATTCCGCCTGCTCAACGCCATGGTCCGTTACTGCGAAGGCAATCACTGCCTGCGCCATTATATCCTGACCTATTTCGGCGAACATCCGTCGTGGCAGCGCTGCGAGAAATGCGGCAACTGCGACCAGGAAACGGTCGAAGAAGACATGACCGAACAGGTTCGCAGCATCTGCCTCTGCGTCGACGAATTGAAAGGGCGCTTCGGCATGACCATGGTCTGCGACATCCTCAAGGGAAGCCAGAACGCCAAGGTCCGCCGCTATGGCTTTGAAAATAATTCGGCCTTCGGCATGCTTGGCGATTTCACCTTGTCCGAAGTCCGCGACATGGTCCGCCAGTGCATCGACGACGGCTATCTCGACCAGTCCGATGGGAAATATCCCGTCGTCTCCCTGACGGCCGACGGACGGCAGGCCCTCAGCGGCCATCAACGCATCGTCCAGCAGAAAGTCGTTTCGGCAGAACCCGTGCCGGAATTGCCCAAGCGCCAGCAGAAGCGCCGCGCCGGGGCCATCGACGAAGACGCCTTGCGGCCCCTGTTCGATACCCTGCGGGCAGTCCGCCTGGAACTGGCCAAGGACGAGCATATTCCGCCGTTCGTCATCTTTTCCGATGCCACGTTGTGGGATATGGCCGCTCTCAAACCGGACAGTCTGGAAGCCATGAGCGACATCAAGGGCGTAGGCAGCTTCAAGCTCCATAAATATGGCCGCCAGTTCGTCAGCGCCATCCAGTCTTATATTGATAACCATTGATTTTGAGGTGACATACATGAGCATTGCCGATACACAGTATCTGAATATCGTCGAAAATATCCTCGACCACGGCTATTTCGACAACAACCGCACGGGCGTGCGGACATATAAACTGCCCCACCAGATCATGCAGTTCGATTTGGAAAAAGAATTCCCCATCTTGACGACGAAGTTCGTCGCCTTCAAGACGGCCGTCAAAGAAATCCTCTGGATCTGGCAGCTCCAGAGCAACGACGTGCGGGAACTGCAGAAGATGAACTGCCACGTCTGGGACGAATGGATGCGGCCCGACGGCACCATTGGCAAGGCCTATGGCTATCAGATCCGCAAGTACAAACAGGTCGACAAGCTCCTGGAAACACTGAAGACGGATCCCCAGAACCGGCGCATGATCGTATCCCTGTGGAACATCGAAGACCTGCCGGACATGGCCCTTCAGCCCTGTGCCTACCAGACCTTGTGGGATGTCACTGACGGCCGCCTGAACTGCATGCTCATCCAGCGCAGCGGCGACATGGGCCTGGGTGTCCCCTTCAACATGACCCAGTATGCCGTCCTCATCCATCTCATCGCCCAGTCCGCCGGCCTGCGTCCGGGCCTGTTCACGCACGTCATCAACAACGCCCACGTCTATGAGAACCACGTCCAGGCCATGAAGACCCAGCTGGCCCGCCGCGACCAGGCCTTCCCGGCACCGAAGCTGGTCCTCAATCCCGATGTCCACGACTTCTATGATTTCACCATCGACGACATCGCCCTGGACAATTACCGGCACTTGGGTAAACTGCCCATGGAGGTGGCCGTCTGATGATTCATCTCATTGCAGCCGTCGACCGGAACGGCGGTATCGGCAAGGACAACGACCTCTTGTGCCATATTTCGGCCGACTTAAAACGTTTTAAATCCCTCACCATGGGCCATACGATGCTCATGGGGCGCAAGACCTTCGAAAGCCTGCCCGGCGTCCTGCCCGGCCGGCCGCACTGGGTCCTGACCCATCAAAAGGATTACACCGTCAGCCATGACGCCGTCACCATCTTCCACAGTGTCGAAGCCATGCAGCAGGCCATGGAATCCGGGCAGGACTATTTCGTCATCGGCGGTGCTTCCATGTACGAAGCCTTTTTGCCCCTGGCCGATAGCCTGTACCTGACGGAAATCGACGAAGCCTTCGACGGCGCCGACACTTTCTTCCCGGCCTGGAAAAAGGACGAGTGGGAGGAACAAAGCCGGGAATTGCACCGTCCAGACGGACGGGAAAAATATCCTTTTTCTTTCGTCCACTATGTCCGCCGTTTCGATTGACATTGTCAATCCGTTATGTTACACTAACGGAAGAGCTACAAGATAGCTGGAATTGTTTTTTTAGGAGGATTTTGTTATGCACGGTAAAGTAAAATGGTTTAGCGCAGAAAAAGGTTATGGCTTCATCGAAAGAGAAGATGGCGGCGACGTTTTCGTTCACTTCTCCGCTATCCAGGAAGATGGCTTCAAATCCTTGACCGAAGGTCAGGAAGTTGAATTCGACATCGTTGAAGGTGCGCGCGGACCGCAGGCAGCTAACGTAGTTAAATGCTAATCGGAAAGTAAAATAGACCTTTTAAGGGGCTCACAGGAAGGCTTCGGCCAGCCTGTGCGGCCCTTTTTTTTGCACCTTGTATATGTATAAAAACACGAAAAAGTTTGCATAAATACTTGCAATATTCATACGGCTGTGCTATGATATATCCATCGAACAAGTTCTGGTCTTAACTATTGGAGGATGGATATACATGAAACATGCAAACAGCTTCGCAGATTATACAACCGATGAATTGAAAGGCATTTTATTGCTGGCCGAAAAGATCAAGCAGCATCAAGATGACTACGGCCATATCCTGGACGGCAAGAAATTATACACGCTCTTTGAAAAGACGTCGAACCGGACGTACCTTTCCTTTTCCATCGGCATGGAAGAATTAGGCGGCAAAGCCTACAACCAGCTGTGGAAGGACAGCAATTTCACTATCGGCGACCTCATGAGTGAAGTCAAATACGTCTGCCGCAACGTCGACTGCATCATGGGCCGGTTCAAGAAAGCCGAAACGACGGAAGGCTTCATGAAGAACGCCACGGTCCCGGTCATCAACGGCTGTGACAATACGTTCCACCCGACGCAGGCCCTGGCCGACATGCTGACGCTCTACGAAAAGACCGGTCATTTTGAAGCCAAGGTCCTCTACATCGGCGCCAAGAACAATACGTATAACTCGCTCAGCGAAATCGTCACCAAGATGGGCGGCATGATGTACGGCCTGACGCCGTTCAGTCAGATTACCAATGTGCCGGCCGATTTCTACGACAAACTGACGGCTACGGGCCATTATAAGGAACTGCCGACGGATATTTCCAAAGAAGACCTGAAGAAAGTCGTCGCCGACGTGGACTGCGTCTATACCGACACCTGGGTCGACATGGAATTCTTCACCAACCCGGACTATGCCGAAAAGAAGAACCAGATCATCAACATGATGATGCCTTATCAGATCGACGCCGCCCTCATGGAAGGGACGGATACCATGGTCTTCCATGACATGCCGATTCATCCGGGCTATGAAATCACGCAGGACGTCATGGAAAAACACCTGGAAACCATCCTCGACGAAGCCGAAAACAGACGCCACGCCGAAAAAGGCCTGTTAGTCTACCTCATCACGGGGAAACTGGATGCCTGAGTCGCGTGAAGGCTTCTGCCATCATGCAGGGATTCTTTCGCTCTATAGTTTGTAGTACAGCGTTTGTAGTTTTCAGCGAAAACCTTTAAATTTAAAACCATCTACTAACAACTAACTGCTAGCCACTAACAACTTAAAAGGGATTGTCGCATGTGCGACAATCCCTTTTTTCATCCCAATCCCAGGCAGACCAGAGGCAGGGTGACGATGGAGCAGAGGGTCGTGATCAGGATCATGCCGGCGGCGTAGTTACCGGCTGAGTGCTGGTTCTGGGCCAGCATGACCACGGCGGCCATGCTGGGCAGGGCCGACAGGAGGCTCATGGTGACCGTCACATCGTGGACGACGCCCAGGGTTTGGCAGAGCATGTAGAAGAGGGGTGGGAAGAGGCACATCTTGATGGCGACGGCGCCGTAGAACTCTTTCTTGCGGATGTAGCGGGGAATGTCGATGTAGCAGAACAGGCCGCCCATGTAAATCATGGCCAGCGGTGTCGTCAAGGCGCCGGCTTTGGTCAGGGCCGTATTGACCGGAGCCGGGAGCTCGATGCCCGTAAAGATGCCGACGATGGCCAGGACGATGGCGATGGTCGCCGGGTTGACCATCTTCTGCAGGCGGCTGGCGATGGACATGGCATTTTCCCGGTCCACCGGTGCCGTCAGGTTGACACCCAGCGTCCAGAGCAGGAGCTGGTCGATGACCGTGAACAGGGCGATGTAGAGCATGCCTTGTTCCGGGAAGACGGCTGCGACGATGGGGATGCCCATGAAGCCGATGTTGCCGAACATGGCACAGGCCCGGTAGACGTGATTTTCATTGCCTTTCAGGCCGAAGAGGCGTGCCAAAAGGCGGCAGAGCAGGTATAATAAGAAGTACATCAGGACCGTTACGGCCAGGACCGGCAGGGCGCTGATGAACTGCTGGCGCGTCGCCCCGTTGAGGGTGTTGGAGAATAAGAGCAGGGGCAGGGAAATCTTGGTGATGAACCGCGAGAAGACGCCCAGCGAGCGGCTGCCCAGGACGCGCATGCGCACGGCGGCGATGCCGATGAGGATGTAGATGACGAAACCGATGATTTGCGATAAGACAATGGAAAAATAGGCCATTGGCCAGCCTCCTTTCTAAAATGTTCCCATTTTATCATGCTGGTGGCGGCCTGACTAATGAAACCTTTGACCATGGCCATGAAAAAAAGTGATGGATAGGAAGACTGATTATGGACCTTGCGAAAATACAATATTTCCTGGAAGCGGCACGGCTGACGAATTTCACCCAGGCCGCCAGGAATTGTCACATCGCCCAGACGACGATGACCAAATACATTACCCAGCTGGAAAAGGAATTGGGCTGCCGCCTCTTCCGCCGGGAGCACCGCGGCGTCTCGCTGACACCGGAAGGACGGCACTTCTATGAAGGCATGGCGAAGATCTGCCAGGAATACCAGGACCTGCGCGACTCATTGCGCCTGAAACGGCGGAAAGGCCTCTACCTGGGCATTGCCATGCAGGAATACATCGAAGCCCTGTGGCTGCGCCGCTTTGAAGAAGCCTTTCCCGACTGTAAGCTCTATTTCAGTTTCCACGACATCGAGGAACTGGAAGAAAGCCTGGAGAACGGGACCTTGGATGGCTTCCTCTTTTCCGATGCCCAATCCCTGGTGGGCCGCTTCACCTGCCAGCGCCTGTTCGCCATCCGCCAGTCCTTCATCTGTTCCAAGCCCCTCCTCGAACGCTACGGTACGGTAGGCGACATCATCGCCCACAGTCCCTTTGTGACCAAGTCCAACAGCCCGGCCTATGCCGCCAAGATACGCCAGCACTGCCGCCACGCCTTCCATCAGGAATTCCTGTCGGTCCACCTGTGTAAGACCCTATCGGAACAGTTGCTGACGGTCAGCCTGTCCCAGGGCTTTGCCGTCCTGCCCATGCCTGAAAGCGATGCCTATCCCGGCCTGAGCGTCATCCCCCTGGGCGACGACTTTACAGAACATGCCGTCCTAGCTTATCGCCAGGACGGCATGACAGAAGAGCTGAAAAAGTTTTTATCCCTTTTTGCCGGGATGCCATAATTCGCTGAGGGCAACGCCGCCGAGGATGCAGGCTGCGCCAATCCACTGCAGGAGGGTCAGGCTTTCTCCGAGGAGGATAGCCGACAGGGCCAGAGCCGTAAAGGGTTCCATGTAGCCGCAGATAGAGACGCTCTGGGCCGACAGGCGCTGGACGCCGGAAAAATAGAGGTAGTAGCCGAGGCCGGTGTTGACGATGCCCAGGCAGACCATGCAGGCGATGTTGGTCATATCCAGGCTGACTGGTGCCGTCGGCATGGACAAGGTGACGGCGGCGACGACGAGCGATGCCACCAGGAGCTGGCAGGCCGGGGACAGGATACCGCCGATGCCGCTGACCTTTTTCATGGCAATGACCAGCAGGGCGAAGCAGACGGCGCTCAGGAAGCCGCAGACCAGGCCCCACGACAGGCCGTGCGCCTGAACGTCGGCGCCATTGATACAGAGGATGCCAATGGTGACGATGACCATGGCGCTTACTTTCGGGATTGTGAAGGGCTCATGGAAGACGAAGTACGACAGGATCATGATCAGGATGGGCCCGCAGTAGCACATGAGGGTTGCCAGGCTGACGCCGATATGCTGGTAGGCTTCGTAGAGGAAGAGCCAGTTCCCGGACAGGAAGAGGCCCGACAGGACCAGCCAGACCAGGGACGTGCGGGATGCGCGGCGCAGGCTGCCCCATTCGCGGCGGGCCGTCGCCAGGATGAGCAGGAAAAAACCGCCCAGGACCGTACGGGTCAGGACGATTTCATAACTCGACAGGGGAATATGGCTGGCGATGATGCCATTCGTGCCGAAAATGACAGCAGCCAGGATGAATTTGATGTACGCATTTTTCATGAGCGTCCCTCCTTCGCATTGATAAGTTTACTATACCATATCTGACGCCATCTGTCTGTATGGCTGACGCCATGAAAAAAAGTGATTGAAAATGACGCGTCTTTCATTTCACAACGATCTTTATCCATGATACGATTCCGGTAGTAAGCTGTACGACCCATACGGACATCATCGACCGGGATCATCCGACCTTTTCCGGGTAAGCGCTTTTTTGTTGACAGCCATTTTGTTTTGTGATAAAGTGAAGCTCGTAGCCTCAGCGAGGCTGCTGTAAAATTAAATCAGATTACCGCCGGGTACGCTTGTACTATTCCGTTAGGCCTTTGAAGGAATAGTATGGGCGTACTTTTTTTTCGGCGGAAATGAAAAGGAGCGATTCGTATGTCTTGGATGTATTTATTGATTGCCGGTGTCTTTGAAATGGGTTGGGCCATTGGCCTCAAGTATACCCAGGGATTTTCACAACTCGTACCGAGTATCGTCACCCTGGCCAGCATGGCAGCAAGCCTGGTTTTCCTGAGCCTGGCCCTGCGCCACCTGCCCATTGGCATTGCCTATGCCGTCTGGACGGGAATCGGCATCGTCGGTACGGCCGTAGCCGGGATTTTCCTCTTCCATGAATCGACGACGCCCTGGCAGGTTTTGTCCCTGGTACTAATCATCGCCGGTATCGCTGGCCTGCGCCTGACCAGCGCGGCCTGAAGGCTTCTGTCAGGATTTGGGAAACCTCTCAGTCAGCTGCGCTGACAGCTCTCCTATCAGGAGAGCCACGAGCCACGAGCCACTAGCCACGAGCCACTAGCCACGAGCCACTAGCCACGAACCACGAACCACGAACCACGAGCCACGAGCCACTAGCTACTAGCCACGAGCCACGAAATATATGGTATAATAGGGGAAAAACAGAAAAGGGGAACTGCCATGAGTATGCATCATGAAGTAGGCATTACTTGTCCGAAATGCCAGAAGGCCGGCGTCTTCACGGTATGGGACAGCATCAATACGAAACTGGATCCGGACATGAAGGACCGCGTCAAGTCGCTGGAAGCTTTTCGCTACCACTGCGGCCACTGCGGGACGGACGTCCAGGTCGATTACGGCTTCTTGTATCACGACATGGACCGTCATTTCATGGTCTTCTATGCGCCGACGGATAAGGACCAGGAAAATGCCGACCGCGATATGGCCGACGGCCAGGATAAATTCAAGGCCATGGTCGAGAAGGCAGGCTATGTCTTCCGCCTGGTCCGCAGCAAAGCCGATTTGTTGGAAAAAATCGCCATCTTTGAAGCCAGTCTCGACGACCGCCTGATGGAATTGACGAAGGCCGCTGCCCTGGCCCAGGTCAGGGAAAAGGATAAGGATTTCACCGTTACAGAGAGCCATTTCGTCACGGCTGACGACGGCTCCCTGCGCCTGAATCTAATCGACGGGACCCATGGCCAGCAGGCCTATGTCGACTTTGCCAACGGTCTGGGCCAGCTCTATGGCCAGTTTGAAAAGAACTTTGCCGCCGACCTGCCGGCAGAAGATGCCGTCCTGGCCCGCATCGACGCGGACTGGACTCAGCAGTTCTTGAATAAATACTTATATAATTAGGGGAGGGATTTCCATGTCGAAACTCGTCGTCGTCATCCAATGCGATATCGTCACCAAACGCTGCAGCGGCTATGCCTGCATGAATACCTTTGTCAACCGCAAAGATACTTTTGCCGATTATCCGCCTGATACGCGCTTCCTCATGATGACCTGCGGCGGCTGCTGCGGGGCAGGGCTCTCGGCGAAACTGGAAAATCTGGGCAGGAAGCTGAAGAAATACGGCGATGCCAAGGAAAATGTGACCATCCACTTCGCGTCGTGCATCGTATCCGACAGCTATCACCGGCCGCCCTGTCCTTTCCGCAATTATATGGCCCAGATCATCGAACGCAAAGGCTATCCCCTGGTCCACGGGACTTATATTTCCCGCATGACCGAAGAAAAACGGAAGCAAGGGACTTATCATGCCTTATAGAAAGGGGAGGAGCCTCGTCGCAGCCGTCCTGATGGTCAGCCTTCTTGGCGGGGGACCGGTCTTCCTGCCACTTCCCGGCGTGGCTGCCGCAGGAAACGCCGTCGTCGATAAGAAAGCCATGAAACAGGCCGATTGGCAGCTGGCTGAGGCCTACGGCCGGCCCATGCTCGACGTCCCGGCCGGCGCCGATACGATTATGGGTCCGGCGACGATCCCGGCCTGCCAGATGGTCCATTTCATCCGCCAGCGCAATCCCCATCCTAAGCTGAATGCGCCGCTGGAAGAGGTCGTCCAGGCCTATTATGACGAAGCCGGCCGCGAAGGCATCCGGCCCGACGTGGCCCTCTGCCAGGCCCTGAAGGAAACGGGCTACTTTGCCTATGGCGGTGACGTGTCGCCAGACCAGAACAATTTCTGCGGCCTCGGCGCGACGGGAAATAAAGTCGCCGGTGCCCGTTTCGCTACGCCTCAGCTCGGCGTGCGCGCCCATATCCAGCATCTCCTGGCCTATGCCAGCACAGAGCGGCCCAAGACGGCTATCGTCGATCCCCGCTATGAACTGCTGGCCGAAAAACATCCCGAACTCTATGGCAAGGTCGATTCCTGGACGGGCCTCAATGGCCGCTGGGCCGTGCCGGGGAAGCATTACGGCCAGGAAATCCTCTGGATGTGGACCGAAGCCCAGACGCCGGACGGTACGAATGACAGCCTGATTACGGGCTTCGAAAGAGTCTTTGCCCATCCCGACGACGCCCAGGCCTATCTCTACCGGGGCATCCTCTTCTTCAACCGCCAGGACTACTGGCTGGCCGAACGGGACTTCCGGCGCGCCCTGGAACTGGACAAGACGTCACCGGCGGCCTGGTACGACCTGGCTTTGACGCAACAAAAAAGAGGGGAGCCCGAAGCTTCCCTCACCAGTTACGACCAGGCCATCGCCTGCCGCCCGGAATATCTGCAGGCCTGGTATAACCGCGGCCTGGCCGCCATGGACCTGCACCGGGACGACGAAGCCCTGCGGTCCTTCCAGGAAATCCTGCGCTTTTCGCCGCAATCGGCCGATGCGGCCAACGCCATGGCCATCGTCTATCTCCGCCAGGGGAAATATGACGACGCCGGCTCGTGGCTGGAAAAGGCCGGACAGATCAATTCGGCCAATCCCAGGGTCCAGGCCAATCGCCAGCAGTTCCAAGCCTACCGGCGATAGCTGTATTTGAATTTCATCAATTTATCCATCAAATATTCCAAGTGACTCTTTTCTGCCTTCATCGGTCCATCGGTCGTCTGTACCAGGTGGGCCGTTTCTTTTTTCTGATTGAATTCCACGTCATAGCCATGGGTCACTATCAAGGCTTGTTCCAATCCATAAATCAACATAAGCACTGCCCCCTTTTTTAGTCTGGAAACAACAAAAGATGCAACGGCGAAATAAGTGCTGCGTTGCATCTTTTATCTTGCTATTCTGTTTGTACTTATATTATATAACTTTATAATATAAAAATCAATAAAATATTTTGAAAAACGTTAAAAAGTTTAAATAAAGCATGGCGCAAAGGCTCTCCTAATAGGAGAGCTGTCAGCGCAGCTGACTGAGAGGTTGCATTTGACCAAGAGGTTGCGTTTGAAAGTTTGACATATGTATAAGGACAGGCGGGACGCCCTTTGGGCGTCCCCTACGAGCCACGAACCACTATTTCCTTATCTATGAGGTCGCCCAGGCGGTCGGCGTGATGGCTGGCGATGATGAGGGTCTTGCCGGCTGCTTTCAGGCTGGGCAGGAAGTCTTCCAGCCAGGCCAGGCCGTCGGCGTCGAGGTAGCTTTCCGGTTCGTCCATGGTCCAGACCTGGGGATTCATGGTCAGGATGGAAGCGATGGCCGTCCGTTTCTTTTCGCCGCCTGACAGGGTGTAAGGCGGACGGGATGCCAGCCGGGTCAGGCCCAGGAGTTCCAGGGCGTCGTCGACGCGCTGGCGGATATCTGCCGGTTTCAGGCCCATCTGGACCGGGCCGAAGGCCAGTTCTTCGCGGACGCTGCTGCAAAAGAGCTGGGAATCGGGATTCTGCCAGACGTAGCCCACGCGCTGGTGGAACCACTTGGAATAGGCGTGGTCCCGCATCTTGCCGGCCGTGATGACCGTGCCGTCAAAGGAATACGTTCCCTGCTGGGGGAAAATCAGGCCGTTCAGCAGGCGCAGGAGCGTCGATTTTCCGGAGCCATTGGGACCGCTCAAGAGGACGGCTTGGCCCGGTTCGATGGTTTCTGTAAGGTGGCTGAGGATGGGCCTGTCGTCATAGGCGAAACAGACATCGTCGAGTTGAATCATGAGAATACTCCTTCCAGGCGGATGAAGAGATAGGCATAGGCCAGCAGGATCAGGAGGAGCAGGGCCGCAGCCGGCGTGAAACGGCGTTTCCTGCCGTCGTCATAGGCTGCGTATTCGCCAGTGAAACAGCGGCAGCGCATGGCTTCGTACATGTCCTGGGACAGGCGCTGGGACTTTTGCAGCATGACGCCGGCGACGCCGCTCAGGGCCGCTTGTTTATTGGGATTGTGGCCGACAGAACGCAGCTTGAGGGCCGTCAGCAGTTCCGACGCTTCCTGGCCAAGGATAGCGATGTAGCGCAGTGTCGTGTCCAGGATGAAGATGACCAGCGACGGGATGCGGAAGGTCCGCAGGGCGCCGGTCAATTCGTGCCAGGCCAGGTTTTCCTGCAAGAGCATCAACGCCGTCACGGTGAGGAAGGTCTTGCCGGGCAGGAGCAGGGCATAGCGGCCATTGCCCAGGAGAATGGACGGCGCGACGATGACGGCGCAGAACAGAGCGGCTGCCAGGGCGGCGCCGAGGACTTGGCGCAGCTGCCGGCCGCGATGGAAGCAGAGGAGGACCAGTTCGCCTGCCAGAACGGCCCAGAGGAAGGCCGTCGTCCGGGCCAGGACGACGAAGAGGACTATGACCAGGGTTGCCAATAAGGCCGGTGTCGCGCCGATATAACTTTTTGGCCGCAGGCCCTGGCTGCGCAGGGCCGTCAGGATGGATACAAGGCGGAGCAGGGAGCGGGAAATGAAATAATCCCGGTCGCTGCCGGGATTATATATTTCCTCGCGGGCTGCCCATTCAGGGAGCTTCATGGGAAATCCTCCTTAATGCTGAGCCGGCGTATCGAAGGTCGGCCGGGAGGGCAGGAAGGATGCGATGACTTTGAAGATGATGATGAGCAGGGCTGTGCCGACGATGGCCGAAATGATGTAGCCGGCGGCATCGGGCAGACCGGCAATGGCATAGTCCGGCATGAGGGCGTCGAAGGAAAAGCCCTGTTCCATGCCCGATGGCGTATAGCCCAGGGCAGAGCCGAAGAAATCCGTATCGGCCAGTTCTTCGGCATCCCATTCGCCCCAGGCCGTGCCGGCGGCCAGTAAGCCCAGCGGCGTGGCGGCGATGAGGGCGGCCAGGAGGCCGAAGAGGGACTTACTCGACGACGAGGCCTGGACCGCGTGGAAGAGGTCCGGTGACGTCTTGCGCAGGTAGGTCAGGACGCCTGTCGTAAAGACGACTTCCGCCAGGCCGAACAAGGTCAGGTGGCCGATCATCATGGCCGGAATAGAAATCCATAACGGATACGGGCAGTACAGAGCCTGGCCGGCGCCGTCTGTGAACAGCAGGGGCTGGATGCCGAATTCCACAGCCGCACAGAAGGCTGCGGCGTTGATGCCGGCGTAAGCGCCGATGCCGGCAGCTATCGTTTCCGATGGGATGACTTTCTTCAGGCCGTGGTAGAGGAAGTATCCCGTAAAGGGCAGGACGAAGGCCATGTTGAAGCAGTTGGCGCCAAAAGCCAGGATGCCGCCGTCGCCGAAGAAGAGGGCCTGGATGAGCAGGGCCACGCTGACGGCCAGACAGGCTGCGTACGGCCCGAAGAGGATGGCGATGAGCGTACCGCCCACGGCGTGTCCCGTCGTACCGCCGGGCAGGGGGATGTTGAACATCATGGCCAGGAAGGAAAAGGCCGCAGCAATGCCCAGGAGAGGCAGCTTTTCACGGGGCACCGTTTCCCGTACCTTGCGGATAGAGAGTAACCAGATGGGGACCATGACGGCGCCGAGGACGCCGCACGTCGAAGGGCTCAGATAATTTTCAGGTATATGCATGAGTAGACCTCTTTTCCTTAATAAAATAACCACTATCCTTATTTTACTGAAAAACAGCAAAAAATATAAGCCCATAGGGGGGATAGAAAATGCGGGGGCCTCTGTTCCATGATATAATATGATATTGAATCTATAGAAAGTGAGTACAAAGCATGATTGATTTTCACGATATTCTGGACCGCATGAATCAAAACCAGCGGATCAACTTCGATAAAGTTTTCCAGCGCATGGCCCGGCGCTGGCAGCAGGACGGCGTCAAGCCGCGCATCCTGCTCCATTCCTGCTGCGGCCCGTGCAGTACGGCCGTCCTGGACCGGCTGACCGGCGTGGCCGATGTGACGGTCTACTATTTCAACCCCAATATCCATCCGGAAGCGGAATACCGGCGGCGGGAACTCGTCCAGAAACAGTTCATCGAAGCATATAATGAAAAAACAGGGCACGCCGTCCAGTTCCTGGCAGCTCCGTATGAACCGGATACGTATTTCAAAGCTGTCCAGGGCCTGGAAGACGAACCCGAAGGCGGTGCCCGCTGCCGCGTCTGCTTCATCCAGCGCATGAAAGCGACGGCCGAAAAAATGCAGGAACTGGGCTATGATTACTTTACGACGACCCTGACCGTCAGCCCCCATAAGAATTCCCAGGTCATCAACGAAGTCGGCCGGGACATCGAAGACCAGTACGGCTACGCTTATTTGCCGACGGACTTCAAAAAGAACAACGGCTTCCTCACATCGACGAAAATGACCGAAGCCTACCACCTTTACCGCCAGCCCTACTGCGGCTGCATCTTCGGTGCCCGCGACCAGGGCCTGGACTTAGAAAAAATCCGCCACGATGCCGAAGCCTTTCTGGCGAAAAATGGCTAGGGACGCAGATGGCAGGCCGCAGGTCGCAAAAATAACCCCAATCGGGGCATTCGTAGGGGCTGTCCCGATGAGGGCAGCCCGTTGTGATGTTCGACCACAGCCCATTCGAATATTATGGCAGGTTTTTACGAACCACGAGCCACGAACCACTATTTTTTTCACGAGCCGAGGGTCACTCGAGGCGATGTCGTCATTCTGAGTCTGTTGCCGCGCAGCGGCATTTGAGTCCGAGGCGGCCTGCGACCTGCGAACTGCGACCGGCGGGCCGTCAGGGCCCTATTACCGGCTGCTCGTCATGGGTGTCGGGGCCAGGCGGCGCCAGCAGCACCAGAGGATAGCCAGCCAGACGGGCATGATGAGGACGGCTGTGAGCATGTCCGGCATTTGGGTCATCATGAGGACGATGAAGCAGAGGAAGGCCAGGCAGAAATAGTCCGCTGCCGGATACCAGAGGGACGGGAACTTCGTGGTCTTGCCTGTTTTCTGGCAGTAAGTCTTGAATTTCAAGTGCGTCACGATGATCGTGACCCAGTTGATGATGGTAGCGCCGACTGTAAGGGACAGGAAGTACATGAAGATTTTTCCCGGGAAGAAATAGGTCACGGCGACGACGAACAAGGTCAGGCCCGAGCAGAGACAGAGCGTGTGGACCGGTACGCCCCGAGACGACAGCTTCTTGAACCATTGCGGGGCATTGCCTTCTTCGGCCAGGCCGTAGGCGATGCGGGAATTACCGTAAATAGCCGAGTTATAGACGGAAATGGCTGCCGCCAGGACGACGAAGTTGAGGAGATTGGCTGCTGCCGGGAAGCCGACATTGGTGAAAATCTGGACGAAAGGACTATTCTGCGTGCCAATCTGGTTCCACGGCCAAAGGCTCATGATGACGACCATCGTGCCGATAGTTGTGAAGTATCGATTGCCTATGCCATCAGCGGCATCTATCCGGAAGCCGTCCAGATCCAGACTTTCTGCTCAGAACACGTAGACAGGAAGCTCATCGACCAGGCCGTGGCCAAGACCTTTTCCTTTGCTGTCGGCGATATCATCCGTGATTTGGACCTGCGGCGTCCGCAGTTCCGCAAGACCGCCGTCTACGGCCATTTCGGACGGGAAGACCAGGACTTCGCCTGGGAACGGACTGACAAGGTCCAGGCCCTGCGCGCAGCCATCCGCTAACCCCTAACCCCTAGCCCCTAACCCCTAACCCCTAGCCCCTAACCCCTAGCTCCTAACCCCTAAAAAAAGCTTGTCGTTATACGACAAGCTTTTTTTTTGCACTTTTTTATCCATGATTTATCGAAATAGTATTATTTTGGAAACGGCATGATAAATATGTCGCATCAGTCGATGATATAATCTAGGCGAAACATCGAATTGCAACTTATACATGCTGTCAACTGGCGATTTGATGGAATGTACAGTGAATTACAAAAAAAAATCATATTTTGAGGAGGTTTGTCTTATGGACGTATTAGGAAAAGGCTTTACGAAACCGACTGCCCGGATTCAGGCATTGCGCGATGCGATTTATGATGCGACGCCGACGGTCGAAGCGGACCGCGCCGAATTGGTCACGGCTTCGTATAAAGAAACGGAAGGGCTGCCCATTATCCTGCGCCGGGCGAAGGCTGTCGAAAAGATTCTGACAGAAATCCCCATTGCCATCCGCGACCATGAACTCATTGCCGGTTCGCTGACGGTCAGTATCCATGGCTGCCAGATTTATCCGGAATATTCTTTTGACTGGGTCGAAAAGGAATTCGATACCATGGCCACGCGTATGGCCGATCCCTTTGAAATCCCTAAGGATACGGCAAAGCGCCTGCACGACGCATTTTTATACTGGCCGGGCAAGACGACGAGTGACCTGGCTACGAGCTACATGTCCCAGCCCTGCCTGGATGCCCAGGCGAATGGCGTCTTCACCGTCGGCAACTACTATTTCAACGGTGTCGGCCATGTCTGCGTCGATTATGGCAAGATCCTGCGCGAAGGTTTCAGCGGCATCATCCGCGAAGCCGAAGGGCAGAAAGCGAAATTGAGCGGTGCTTCGCCGGAAGATATGAAGAAACGTGACTTCTACGATGCCGTCATCATTACCTATAAAGCAGCTATCGCCTATGCTCACCGTTATGCTGATCTGTGCGAACAGCTGGCCAGCCGCGAAGGCGACCAGACACGGCAGGCGGAACTGCTCAAGATGGCAGCCAACTGCCGCCGCGTACCGGAACAGCCGGCTACGACCTGGTGGGAAGCGCTCCAGTCCTTCTGGTTCGTCCAGCTCATCTTGCAGATCGAATCGAGCGGCCATTCCATTTCGCCGGGCCGCTTTGACCAGTACATGTACCCATACCTGGAAGGGGATAAGAACATCAGCCGCGATTTCGCCCAGGAATTACTGGATAACATCTGGATCAAGTTCAATGACCTCAACAAGACCCGCGATGCTATTTCTGACCAGGCTTTTGCCGGCTATGCGATTTTCCAGAATATCCAGTGCGGCGGCCAGGATGAAGATGGCGTCGATGCGACCAATCCGCTGTCGTACATGATGATCGATGCCGCTGCCCACGTCGCCATGGCGGCACCGTCTTTCTCCATCCGCTATTCCAACCGGACGCCGGACGAATTCCTCTATCGGGCTTGCGAACTCGTCCGCTTAGGCCTTGGCTATCCGGCCATGTATAACGACGAAGTCATCATCCCGGCCATGATGAACCGCGGTATCCCCTTGAAAGATGCCCGCAGTTATTGCATCATCGGCTGCGTCGAACCGCAGGTCCCGCACAAGACCGAAGGCTGGCATGATGCGGCTTTCTTCAACATCGCCAAAGTCCTGGATATTACCCTGCACAATGGCCGCAACGGCCAGGTCCAGCTCGGGCCCAAGACGGGAGAAATGAAGGATTTCCAGAATCTCGGCGAATTGATGCAGGCCTATAAGACGCAGATGGAATACTTCGTCAAACTCCTCGTCGAAGCCGATAATGCCGTCGACTATGCCCATGCCGAACGGGCTCCGCTGCCTTTTGAATCGGCCCTCGTCGACGATTGCCTGGGCCGCGGCAAGTCCATGCAGGAAGGCGGCGCGATTTATAACTTTACCGGTCCTCAGGCCTTCGGTGTCGCTGACAATGGCGACTCCTTCATGGCCATCCAGAAACACGTCTTTGAAAAGGGCGAAGTCACGATGGAAGAATTACAGGCCGCCATGGACCACAACTTCGGCTATCCCGATGAAACGGGCAAACTTGCTACCTGGTTCGGTACGGGCTGCTGCGCTGCCGGCGGGTCGGCGCCGCTTGACGGCATGGATGAACGCCAGATTTACGAAGCAGTCAAACGCATCTTGTCTGCCAAGGGCAGCATCGACATCAATGAACTGCAGAAAGACCTGCAGCAAGGTGCAGCGCCGGCATCAGCGACAGCAGACCGCAGTGATATGGGCCGTTATCAGCAGATCAAGCGGATCATGGAAAATACGACCTGGTTCGGCAATGACGATGACGTCGTCGATATCATCACCCGCGAAGCCGGCCAGATTTATGCCCGGGAAGTCCAGAAATATAAGAACCCCCGCGGCGGCCAGTTCCAGGCTGGCTGCTACCCCGTATCGGCCAACGTCCTCTTCGGCAAGGACGTAGCCCCGCTTCCCGATGGCCGCTTAGCCTGGACGCCGCTGGCTGATGGCGTTTCGCCCCGTGCCGGCTGCGATACCAATGGCCCGACGGCAGCGGCTATGTCTGTCGCCAAGCTGGAACATGAAACCTTCTCTAACGGGACCTTGTATAACCAGAAATTCAATCCCGCTGCCCTGGCTGGCGATGAAGGCTTGAAGCGCTTTGCGGCGCTGTGCCGTGCTTACTTTGAAAACAAAGGCATGCACGTCCAGTTCAACGTCATCGACAAGGCCACCCTCGTCGAAGCCCAGAAGCATCCGGAACAGCATAAAGACCTGGTCGTCCGCGTCGCCGGTTATTCGGCTCAGTTCATTTCCCTGGCAAAAGAAGTACAGGATAACATCATTGACCGTACGGAATTTGAATTTTGATTAGCCTGACAGAGAAAGGGGACGGACGATGTCGAAAATCACCATTGATTATCAGGCAGAAGGAGACATCTTCGATATCCAGCGTTTTTCCCTGAATGACGGCCCCGGTATCCGGACCATCGTCTTCCTCAAGGGCTGCCCCTTGTCGTGCTGGTGGTGCAGCAACCCGGAATCGCAGCGGCGGCGGCCTGTGGTCATGTATAATGCCGCCGATTGTGTGCACTGCAGGCGCTGTGAGAGCGCCTGCCAGCGCCACGCTGTGACTTTTAGTGACGATGGGCGCCGGCACTTCGATTACCAAGTTTGTACGGGCAACGGCGACTGTGCTGCAGCCTGCCCGACGGGGGCCCTGGTCATGAAGGGACGGTCCATCCGCATCGGTGAACTCATCGAGATCTTAAAGAAAGACCGGTCGACGTTCCGCCATTCCGGCGGCGGTGTCACCTTGTCCGGCGGCGATCCGCTCATGCAGTCTTACTTTGCCGGCGAATTGCTCAAGGCCTGCAAGGCCCAGGGCTGGAATACGGCCATCGAAACGGAAGGCTGCGCCGAAACGGAAACGTATCTCCGCCTCGTGCCGTACATCGATACGATCCTCATGGATATCAAACATATGGATCCCGAAAAGCACCGCCTGTTCACAGGTGTATCGAACGAACTCATCTTGAACAATGCCCGCCGGGTCAGTGCCTTTGCGCCTCTGACCATCCGCGTACCCGTCATTCCCAAGTTCAATGCGTCGGAAGCGGAAATCCGGGCCATCGCTGAATTTGCCGCATCCCTAGGCCATGTCCGCTGTGTCCACCTGCTCCCGTATCATTCCCTGGGGGAAAACAAGTACCGCATGATGGGCATTGAATATAAGATGAATCGTCTTTCTGCCAAATCACTCAGCAATAAAGAATTAGAAATATATCGCCCTATTGTCGAACAGGCCGGCGTGCCCTGCCGCATAGGCGATGAGTCATAAGGAGGTTTATCATGGATCAGGAATTATTAGAAAAAGTCATGAACCAGGTCAAAGCAGAACTCGGTTCGGCTGCCACGCCGGCTGCTCCGGCTCCGGCGGCTGCTCCGTCGATGAAAGGCGATGCTACGGGCATCAGCAAGGCCCTGGGCCGGACGGAATTCGTCGGCACATCCATTGGCGATACAATCGGCCTAGTCATTGCCAGCGTCGATCCCATGCTCAAGGACGCCATGAAATTGGGCAAGTTCCGCTCTATCGGTATCATTGGCGGCCGTACTGGGGCCGGCCCGCAGATCATGGCTGTCGATGATGCCGTCAAAGCGACGAATACGGAAATCATTTCTGTTGAATTACCGCGTGATACCAAAGGCGGTGCCGGTCACGGCTCGCTCATCCTCATCGGTGCCGAAGACGTATCCGATGCCCGCCGGGCTGTAGAAACGGCGCTGCAGGTCCTGCCGAAATATTTCGGCGATGTCTACGGCAATGACGCCGGTCATTTGGAATTCCAGTATTCTGCCCGCGCCAGCTATTGCCTGGAAAAGGCCCTGGGTGCGAAATTCGGCAAAGCCTTCGGCATGACCTGTGCCGGTCCGGCTGCTATCGGCGTCGTCCTGGCCGATACGGCTGTCAAAGCGGCCAATGTCGAAGTCGTCGGCTATTCCTCACCGGGCAACGGTGGTACGAGTTTCTCCAACGAAGTCATCTTGTGCTTCAGCGGTGATTCCGGCGCCGTCCGCCAGGCTGTCAAAGCGGCCATCGAAGTCGGCAAGAAACTGTTAGGTGCCCTCGGCGACGAACCGAAGTCGACGACGACACCGTATATTTAACCGTCAATAGGAAACGGAGGGTATTACAATGACAAACGAAGCATTAGGCATGGTAGAAACAAAAGGTTTGGTCGGCTCTATCGAAGCAGCTGACGCGATGGTCAAAGCAGCCAATGTAACACTCATCGGCTATGAAAAAATCGGGTCCGGTCTGGTCACGGTCATGGTCCGCGGTGACGTCGGTGCCGTCAAGGCAGCCGTCGATGCCGGTGCGGCTTCGGCGAAAGTCGTCGGTGAAGTCGTTTCGGTCCACGTCATTCCCCGGCCTCATACGGATGTGGAAAAGATTCTTCCCCATCTCGATTAATCCCTGAGCAGGCGATCGTATGGCATATGATAAAGAAAAAGCCTTAGAGGCCCTGATATTGCGGGTCATCCGCCAGGTCCTGGCAGAACAGGCACAGGCGAAACGGCGGCTCTATGTCGTCTTCGCCGACGCCTTCGATTGCCGCTGTGTCCAATTTTTGCAGTCCCTGACAACGGCCGATGACGTGACGGTCATCGTGGACGATACACAGGGGGGACGCATCCGCCGCGACATCGAACTGGCCTGCCCCTTTGCAGCTGTCGTCATGACCTCACAGGCCCGTTCGCTGCCGCTAGGCGGCAGCTTGACCGTATATCCTGTGGCGTCGCGGGACTTCATCGTCAAGGCAGCCTTGGGGATGGCAGATACCTTTGCTGCGGAATGGCTGGCCCGCTGTTTTGCCGCCGGCTCTGCCGTCCATCTGCAGCTGTCCGGCCTGACCCGGTTCACGGGCCGCGAACCGGCCGCCTATGTCCAGCAGATACTGGGGTATTACCGTAAGCTTTTGGAATATGGCATTACCATCGGCCATCACCTGCCGCAGGAGAAGGCCGGGAATCCCGTGCCAGCGGCAGTCACGGAAAAAAAGGCACTGCCCGTCGTGACCTGTCAGGATAAAGTCCTGACGGCAGCGGACTTGTATCCTTACGACAAGGGGACGGTCCTGCTCGTCGGGGCGCATACGGTAGTGACCTCTTTTGCCCGCGAAGCGGCTTTGAGCCGGGGCATTGAGATTCGTAGAACATGAGGAAAGGCAGGGGAGGACCTGTGGAAAAATCATTAGGGCTCATCGAAGTCCGGGGCCTGAGCTGTGCCATTGAAGCGGCAGATGCCATGGTCAAAGCGGCGAATGTCGTCCTCGATGAACTCGAAGCGGCCCGCGGCAGCGGCATGATGACCGTCAAAGTCAGTGGTGATGTCGGTGCTGTCCGGGCAGCTGTCGAAGCGGGGAAGGCCACGGCCCTGTCCTATGGGGCACTGGTATCGGCTGATGTCATCGCCCGGCCCCATGAAGCGACGGGGACTTGTTTCATCCACGCTCAGGGCGAAAAAGAGCGGCCTAATTTCTACGCCGCCTGCCCGGACCCGGATGAGACAGAAAAGCCGGGGCCCGCAGCGGCAGAAACGAAGCCTGCACCGGAAAAGCCCCGGCGGACACGGCGGCCGCGGACGGCTGGGAAAGCAACGAAAAGCGTAACGCCTGCAACGGAAGCGCCGGCTGCGGATACGACGGCAGCGGAAACGCCTTCCGGACACAGCAGCGAAGATACATAGAAGGTATGGCTTATGAAAATAGCGAAAGTAACGGGTTCCGTCGTCTCGACGAAGAAAGAAGAAGGGCTGGTCGGCAGCAAGCTGATGATCGTCCGCTTTGAATCGAGTGACGGCGTACCCTATGGAAATGAAGAAGTCGCCGTCGATTATGTCGGTGCCGGTATTGGGGAAATCGTCCTCGTCGCCAGTGGTTCCGCCACGCGGACGACGGAAACGACGAAACTCAAACCCATCGACCTGGCCATCGTCGGCATCATAGATAATTTGAATTAAGGAGCGTCCATTATGGCAAACGAAGCATTAGGAATGGTAGAAACCAGAGGCCTCGTCGGTTCCATCGAAGCCGCCGATGCCATGGTCAAAGCAGCCAATGTATCTCTCATTGGCTATGAAAAAATCGGGTCCGGCCTGGTTACGGTCATGGTCCGCGGCGACGTCGGCGCCGTCAAGGCTGCCGTCGATGCCGGTGCGGCTTCGGCGAAAGTCGTCGGTGAAGTCGTTTCGGTCCACGTCATTCCCCGTCCTCATACGGATGTGGAAAAAATCCTGCCTCATCTGGCACCGGCTGCTCCATCAGCAGAATAAAGAATAGAGGGGGCATGAGCCATGTGTCAGGAAATGGCGACGATATTGACGGAAAAGATACTGGAAAGCGTCCAGCATTATGAAAATTTTAGGATCCCCATTGGCGTATCTAACCGGCACGTCCATGTCAGCCGGGCCGACTTGGACAGGCTCTATGGGAAGGACTACGCCTTGACCCACAAGAGCGAGCTCGGCCAGCCGGGCCAGTTTGCTGCCAACGAAACGGTGACCCTGCAAGGGCCGAAAGGGACGTTTGAACATGTCCGTATCCTCGGCCCTGTGCGGTCACAGAGCCAGGTCGAAATCAGTAAGACCGACAGTTTCCGTCTGGGCGTCAAAGCGCCGATTACCTTGTCCGGTCATCTCCAGGGGACGCCGGGAATCACCCTCATCGGTCCCAGGGGAACGGTCGACCTGCCTTGCGGTGTCATCATCGCCAAACGGCACATCCACATGACGCCGGCACAGGCCGCTGCCCGCCATTTGAAAGATGGCCAGATCGTCGATGTCGAGACCTTTGGCGAACGCCGGGGAATCCTGGGTGATGTCATCATCCGCGTATCCGATACGGCCGGCCTGGAAATGCACATCGACGTCGATGAAGCCAATGCCTGTTCTTTGAGCAATCACGATTACGTCATGATTTGTCCTGTATGATAAGGAGGGGCCGCCATGCTTGTAGAAAATCAAAAACTGGCTGAATTTGCGTCGCTGGTTTCATCGGGAGACGTGCGGCCCTTTGAAGGGCCGCTCAAGGTCGGTGTCGACTTGGGGACGGCCAATATCGTCGTCGCCGTGACGGACCAGGACAACCGGCCCGTCGCCGGTATGACGACCCATTCGACGGTCGTCCGCGACGGTATCGTCGTCGACTATGTCGGCGCTGTCCGGGCCGTGCGGACCATGAAGGCCGCCTTGGAAGAAAAATTGGGCGTCGCCCTGACCCAGGCGGCGACAGCGATTCCACCGGGTATCCTCGACGGCAACGTCCGCTGTATTGCCAACTGCGTCGAAGGGGCGGACCTGGAAGTAGTCAAAGTCATGGATGAACCGACGGCCGCAGCGGCTGTCCTGGGTATCCGTGACGGCGCCGTCGTCGATGTCGGCGGCGGGACGACGGGCATCAGCATCCTGCGCGATGGTAAGGTCGTCTATACGGCTGATGAAGCGACAGGCGGGACCCATATGACGCTGGTCCTGTCGGGATACTATGATATCGACCGGGCGGAAGCCGAAAAGATGAAAGTCGACGCGTCACAGGAGACTGCCGTCTTTCCCATCGTCTATCCCGTCGTCGAAAAGATGGCCTCCATCGTCAAAGGCTTCGTCACCGGCCGCGATGTGAAGGATATTTACGTCGTCGGCGGTGCTTGTTGCTTCAGTGAATTTGAAAGTGTCTTTGAAAAAATCCTGCATATCCCGACGCACAAACCGAATGACTGCCTGTTTGTCACCCCGCTGGGCATTGCAGTAAACCAATAAACGGAGGTACAAGAGTTATGAGTACAACCATCGACCCCGTCGTCCTGCAGCAGTTAGTTGCCCAGGCCGTACGGCAGTTACAAAAAGAAGGACCGCAGGCAGCAGCACCGGCTGTTCCGGCAGTACATGATGAATACGGTGTCTTTACGACCATGGCCGATGCCATCGAGGCATCGGCTGCGGCTCAGCATACGCTGCTCTTCCAGTCGCCGTCACAGCGGCAGCAGTGGATCGACGTCATCCGCCGGACCTGCCTGGACAAGACGAATATGCAGATGATGTCGCGCATGGCCGTCGAAGAAACAGCCATTGGCCGCTATGAAGATAAAGTCATCAAGAATACCGCTGCCGCCCGCTATACGCCGGGCATTGAAGACCTGAAGACCGACGCCAGGACCGGGGAACACGGGCTGGTCTTGTTTGAATACTGCCCATTCGGCGTCATCGGGGCCATTACGCCGACGACGAACCCGACAGAAACGATCATCAACAATTCCATCTGCATGATTGCCGGCGGTAATACGGTCGTCTTCAGTCCTCATCCGCGGGCTAAAAAGACGTCGATTTTCCTGGTCCAGCTCCTCAACAAAGCCCTGTATGAAGCCGGGGCACCGCTCAATTTGATTACCATGGTCCGGGAACCGTCCATCGAAGCGACGGATGAAATGATCAGCAATCCCAAAGTCCGCATGGTTGTCGCCACAGGTGGTCCGGGTATCGTCAAGAAAGTCCTTTCGTCCGGCAAGAAGGCTATCGGCGCCGGTCCAGGCAATCCGCCAGTCGTCGTCGATGAAACGGCCAATATCGAAAAGGCCGCTAAGGATATCGTCGATGGCAGTTCCTTCGATAACAATGTACCGTGCATCGCTGAAAAAGAAGTCTTTGCCGTCGATTCCATCTTCGATTATCTGCGCATCAATATGAAAGGCGCCGGGGCCTATGAAATCACCGATGCCGATACGATTGAACGCCTGTGGAAACTCGTAGCCAATGAAAAGGGGACGGGGCCGAAAGTCGAATTTGTCGGCAAATCGGCGAAATACATCCTCCATCAGATCGGCATCGAAGTAGAAGATACGAAGAAGCTCATCATCATGGAAGTGGCCAAGGACCATCCTTTCGTCCAGACAGAAATGCTCATGCCCATCCTGCCTCTCGTCCGCTGCGATAACGTCGACCAGGCTATCGAGTGGGCTTATGAAGCGGAACATGGCAACCGCCACAGCGCCATGATGCATTCGACCAATATTGCCAAATTGAGCAAGATGGCCAAGCTCATGGAAACGACGATTTTCGTCAAAAATGGTCCGTCTTATGCCGGCCTGGGTATCGGCGGTCAGGGCTATCCGACCTTCACCATTGCCGGGCCGACCGGCGAAGGCCTGACCAGTCCGAAATCCTTCTGCCGTCTCCGCGAATGTGTCCTCAAGGATATGTTCAATATCCGTTAAAGGGAGGGATGGCTCATGGATATTTGTCAGATTGCGACGAAAGTCATCTCCGGCGAGCAGGCGTTATCGGCGTTCCAAGTCTATCGAACGGAACGGATTTTCATTTTATGCGACGGCTTCCTGACCCGGTCCGGGGCCATCGATTTCCTGACCCGCCAGATAGCTCTGACGAATCAGGTGCAGATTTTTGACGATGTCGTGCCGGATCCCCATCTCCATGGCGTCGCCAAGGCCATGGCGGCAGCTGTCGACTTCCAGCCGACGGTCCTCGTCGCCTTTGGCGGCGGTGCGGCCATCGACACGGCCAAGGCCCTGGTTTATTTTGCCAGCGGCGCCCATGCCTTTTCGCGGCCGCCGGTCTTCATCGTCATTCCCACGACGAGCGGGACCGGTTCGGAAATGACATCCTTTGCCGTCATCACTGACGCCGAAGAAAAGCGGAAAATCGCCCTCATCGACGATGTCATGTATGCCGATGTGGCTATTTTGGACCCGCAGCTGACCGTTTCCGTACCGCCGGCCATTACGGCCAATACGGGCTTCGACGTCCTGACTCATGCCATCGAAGCCTACGTCGCCAAGGGGTCCACGGACTTCACCGATGCCATGGCCTGCAAAGCCGTAGAACTGGCCTTGGAATATCTGCCCCGATGCTATCACTACGGCGCCAACCTGAAAGCCCGGGAGGCCATGTCCAATGCCTCGAATATGGCCGGCATCGCCTTTAATCTCGGCGGCCTGGGAATGGTCCACAGCATGGCCCACCAACTGGGTGGCATGTACCATGTCCCGCACGGCCTGGCTTGCGCGCTGGCCCTGCCTGCGGGCATCGCCTATAACAGCCGTGACGAAAAGACGGCGGCTAAATACGCCGACTTGACGTATAAACTGGGCCTGGCACCGCGGTCCCTGCCGGTACCACAGGCTGTCTGCCTGCTGCAGGGAGTCCTCAAGGCCCTCATGTCCGATATGGGAATGCCGCGGCGCATCGGTGAATTGCCGAAAGGTCCGGACCGCAGCACTTATGAACAGGCTATTCCCATGATGGCTGCCCACGCCATGGAAGACCGCTGTCTGCCGGGCAATCCGCGTCCTGTCGATGAAGGGACCTTTGAAGAACTCTTTGCATCACTTTTTTAGCAGTCAGCGGCTAGCTGTTAGCAGTTAGCGGGTGGTTTTAAATTTTAAGATTTTCACTGAACATTACAAACTCAGTACTACAAACTTTCATAAAGCGTCTAATGAAGAAAAGCCGTAAAGGGCCGCTGTGTGTTCCAGGATTTCCTGGTTCAGATTGCGGTCCGCTTTTTTTAGGTTCTGCATGTGCGCCCACAGGGAATACAATGTCGGCAGGGAGTAGGTCATAAGTTCCCCAGCCGTATAGGTTTCGAAAGAAGTTTCGCCGGGAGCGGCCTGTGTTTGACGGATCGGGCGCCCTTTGCGGACGATATTGGGATAGGCTATGGCCATTTTCGTCATCCAGTGGATCTGCTGGCGCAGTATCTGATGGACGAGCTGCCGTTTTTCCATGCTCACGGCTGGCAGGTCGGCCTGGATGAGCTGGAATTCATCGGCATGGGTCCAGGCCATCATATAGCCGTATTTTTCGGTCATGATATTGCGCCCGTCTTTTTTCGTGGCCAGCAGGTCCTGATAGTATGAAGTCAATGTCGCTTCATCCCAGGCGGCGAACTGGCTCAGGCGCATGATAGTGAAGGTCCTTTCGTCGTCCTGGCAGGCTGCCCGGCCATGGCGGTTGCGGACTTGCTGGAACATAGGCCATTCCAGAGCCAGGATTTGTTGTATCAATTCGTCTTTTTTCACGATCATCTCTCCTTAGTATAGTTGTAAAGCCGGCAGATTCCGCAGGGGTTCGTCGGCGATGTGAGACAGAATGGCAGGGGCATAGGCCAGGAGAAAACTATCTGTCCCACTTGCCAGTCCCTGCCGCTGCCATTCCTGACGGACGTCGTCACAGATGTCTTCCATGAGGGCGATAGAGACGGCCGTATCTGTTGTCGCAGCAAGGCTGGCGATTTTCTCATACATCTTTGGCAAGATGGGCAGGAATTGCAGACCGTGATGGGCCCATTTGTAGAAGGGCATGTATTTTTTATTGAGCAGATACGTCATGGCTGTTGCCGCTTTGATGAATTCGCAGCGGGCCCAGCAGGCAGCGACGATTTCCTGCCGGTCCAGGCAGCGCTTGTAATTGTATTGGCCGCTCTGAGCCATCTTGGCGGCGTAGAAGGCGATTTTCTTCAAGTATACGTCTTGGGGATAAAAGGCCAATAGGGACTGGCGGATAGCAGAGAATCGGCCTGTCGGATCGGTAAATACCTGGCCGTTCGTTGCTTTGGACAGAAAGGTTTCGGGGATGCGAATCCATTCGGCCAGTGTTTTCGGAGCCCTCGACAAGCCGATGAAAGAGCGATAGAAGTCGGATATACGCCAAACGCCGACGCGCCCTTTGCCGCCGGATGTTTCCCGGCGCCGGAAGCCACGGAATTCCTGGGGCAGGGCAGCGTAGGCCTTTTGCAGGACCTGGCCAAAGGTGGCATAGTCTTCGTTGGACAGCCATAGGCAGAATGACGGGCCCCAGTCGTGGTCGCGGGAGATTTCATCGTCGAAGCCGAGACATTCCGAGCCTTCGCCGACGAGGCCCGTGGCGATATGGTCCCAGACGGCAGCGAATTGTGATTGCAAGGCCGGCCGCCCGACTTCTTCATAGTAGGCCCGGCAGAGGTCCAGGCCGAAGCCCGTCGCCGACGATGCCGATGGTACTGACTGGGGCGTGTGGCGGGCCAGGGCAGTCGCGGCTTTAGCTGCATTATCCATGGCATGACGGTAATCTTCATTTTTCCCCAACATGGCTTCGATATATTGGGCTGCCTGGATGAAACCGTCATAGGCCTGCTGGTATTGGCCCTGGTCTAAATACAGGATAGCCTGGAGATTGAGGGCATTGGCGTAATGAATGCCCTTTTCCGGTACTTCCTGGTAGCATGCCAAAGCCTGACGGGCTTCCTCAGCGGCGGCTTCCCGCTGGCCCAGCTGATAGTGAGCGGTACTGCTGTTGATAAGGGAAATAGCCTGTTCTTCCTGGCTGTCAGGCAGCGTGTGGACGATGGCCAGTGCTTCCTGGGCATAGGCCAGGGCTTTGGCCGCGTCTTTCTGGTCGAGATAGACCAGGGAGATATTGTTCAATGTCGCTGCGTAGTGATAACTCTGGCGTCCTTCCAGGCGCAGATAGATATGACGGGCTTCTTCGTAGAGTGCTAACGCCCGGTCATATTGATGCTGCAGGCGCAAAGTCCCGGCCAGGTTGATGCGGTTCGTCGCATAATCGGCTGTATCTTTCTGGCCGTAACTGAGGATATCGCGGCCGGCTTCTTCAAAGGCCTGGACCGATTCATCGTAGCGGCCGGCGCCGCGGTAATACGTGCCCAGTTCATTAAGGGCTGCTGTGAATACGGCGTCGTGGCCGCCGCAGCAGATACGATGCTGGGCCAATGTCCGGCGCAGGAAATCTTCGATTTCACCGTGTCGCCCGTCAGCATATAATCCATCAAGGGTATGAAAAAAATCAGTAAGAGAGTCCATGCAAAAGGCCTCCTTTCTGTACAATAAAGGCATAGTGTCTATGCTTTTATTGTACGGAAAGAAGGCAGGCCAGACAAGGCACAATACTATTCAGTTATGCCGATTTTAGCACTATTTTGTCACCTTTCGTACACGGTATTTTGCCGTTGGCCGGAGATTACAGTCTGCTGCGGCGGCAGGAAACATGGTATATATTATGGCCGGGCCTGCACAGTTCTGTTACAGCTATCGTGGAATGCTATCTTTTTCTTTATTGAGAAGCTATAATGAAATAGAAATAGGCGGCTGCTATCTTTTGGCTTGCAAATAGCTGGCAGCGGCTCCTCAAGAAAGAAGGATGATTTTTTGTTGCAATATATATGCAGGTCTCTCGATTGTGTTATAATGGCAGAGGAGGCGGGGAAAATGGGCCAATTCGTCAATGCGGACGGAGAACGGTGCAGTGTCGATCAGATCGTCAGGAACTTATTGAAGGAAGACGTGACCTATGAATTCATTGCGCACGTTGCCCAATGCCCGTTGGAAACGGTGAAACGCATTGCCGCTAAACAAAAAAAGCAATAGGGAGTGATTCGTTTGAAGATTTTAGTTGTCATGGATGTCGATGCAAAACAGAAACAGTGGCTGGAAACAGCTGCTCCGGAAGCGGATTTTTGCTATTGTCCCGGTGATGGGACCCAGGCCGGCAAGGCGCTGGATGAAGCGGACGTCATCATTGGCAATATCGCTCCTGAACTGGTGAAGAAGGCCTCGCAGCTGCAATGGCTCCAGCTCAACAGTGCCGGTGCCAACGAATACTGTAAGCCCGGTATCCTGCCGGCCGGCGTCACCTTGACCAATGCGACCGGTGCCTATGGCCTGGCCTTGTCGGAACACATGCTGGCCCAGACACTGGCTATGATGAAGAAACTCTATCTTTACTATGACAATCAGCATCAGGCCCTGTGGCACGACGAAGGGCCGGTCACGTCCCTCTACGGCGCGACGGTCGTCGTCGTCGGTTTTGGCAATATCGGCCGCAACTTCGGCCAGCGCGTCAAGGCCATGGGGGCACACGTCATCGGCTTGCGCCGTCGTCAGGGCGCTGTACCGCCGGAAGCCGACGAAATGGGGGATATGGCCCATTTCAATGAATACCTGGCAAAAGCGGATATTGTCGCTTCGTGCCTGCCCGATACGCCGGAAACGTATCATATCTATGACGCCGCGCGCTTTGCGGCCATGAAGAGAGGCGCTTATTTCGTCAATGTCGGCCGTGGCACCAATGTCGACCAGGCCGCTTTGCAGGAAGCTGTCGCCCAGGGCCATCTGGCCGGCGCTGCCCTGGATGTCACCGACCCGGAACCGCTGCCGTCGTCGGACCCCCTGTGGAAGACGCCGGGCATCTACATTACGCCGCACATCTCCGGCGGCTATCATCTCCAGGCGACGCACGACTACATCGTCCGCATCGCCGTAGATAATCTCAAACGCTACCGGGCCGGCGATCCCCTGGAAAACATCGTCGACCTCATGACCGGGTATAAAGCATGAGAAAAATGGCTTGTCACTAAGCGACAAGCCATTTTTTTAGGGGCTAGTGGTTAGCAGTTAGTGGTTAGCGGATGGTTTTGAATTTAAAGTCCTCTCTGCGAACTACAAACTCTCTGTACTACACTTATAGAGTAAAAGGAAGCTAGCCCCTAGCCCCTAACCCCTAACCCCTAACCCCTAACCACTTGAAAGGCGCTGTCTTCATGCGACAGCGTCTTTTTTTACGCTTATATCACAATTTTATATCAATTCTGCGAAAAACGGTCGGAATGGAGCTTTTTTGTCTTATTGGAGCAGACCTTCCTTGTTTTTTATGATATTATTTATTGGTAAATGATTTTCAATATTATATCGCCGCAGGCGAAAGAGAGGGGTTTTACCTACATGGCATATCATAAAATCAAGGGAACGAAGAAGGCATGGATTACCTGGGCTGTTTTGACGGCATTGACGGTGCCGGCTTATGCGGCGTCGGCTGATGGGACTGCCGATGGCTCCGCGGTGACGACGAAGGATGTCGTCGTGACGGCGACGCGGACCGAGGCGGACGTCAAGATGGTGCCCAATACGGTAGAGGTCATTACGGCTGATGATATCGAGAAGCTCGGCGCCACCGATGTCTATTCGGCATTGCGCCTGGCAGACAATGTCCAGATCATGAACACCAGCACCGGCTTTGGCCACCGCATTTCCATGCGCGGCATGTCCAGTGATTCGACACTTATTCTCATCAATGGTCAGCGAACGGCTATCGAAGATACGGAAACGACGCAGAATCTCCTGGCCCTGGACCGCATCAACGTCCACAATATCGAACGCATCGAAATCATCCGCGGTGCCGCATCGGCCCAGTACGGTTCCGATGCCCTGGCCGGTGTCATCAATATCATCACCAAGAAGTCGACGGGCAAGCCGTCGGTCACGGTCGGTGCCACGACGGGGACGACGAACATGTCCAACTATTACCACATCGACCTGGGCAGGCAGGGCAAGTTCAGCAGCACTTTCGATATGAATTTCTCCAAGGACCGCCAGTGGACGGAACATGAGGTTTCGGGCCTGCCCGTCAAGAACCTCCAGGGGCCGAAGCAGAGTTATAATTTCAGCGGGACCTATGAATTAGGGGAAAACAAGCATTTGAACCTCGATTTGGGCTACTATAAGGACAAGCTCAGCGGCGACTGGAGCCATAAGGAATACAACCTCGGTGCCTGGGGCGGCATCGTCCGCCTGCAGGACGCCAAGCTGGAAACGGAACGGCGCGACGCCAGCCTGAGCCTGACGGGGAAGACGAAGAAAGACGACTACATGGTCCGCACTTTCTACAGCAAGCTCGACAAGTTCCGCTTCCTGCCCTATACGGCCCTGGCCAAGGAATACGGTGAAACCAACAAGTACAGCATCTGGGGCATCGAAGCCAAGAACAGCCATAAGGTCAACGGCGACCACACCTTGACGTATGGCACGGAATACGACCGCTATGACGTGGACGGCGTCAACTTCGGCAAGGACGGAGACAACGGCAAGAACCTCAATACGTATGCGGCTTACATCCAGGACGAATGGCTCCTGGGCGATAAGTGGGAAATCATCCCGGCCGTCCGCTACGACCATCACAGTGAATTCGGCAGCAAGACGACGCCTCATATCGGCGTGACCTACCTGGCCAATGACCACAACCGCTTCAAGGCCAACTGGGGTGAAGGCTACAAGGCGCCGAGCGTCAGCGAACTCTACATGGACTATACCCACATGGGTGTCCTGACCATGGGCAATCCCAACCTGCGTCCGGAAGAATCGAAGAACTGGGACCTCAGTTATGAAGGCGAATGGGGCAAGACCTTCGGCAAGATCACCTATTTCAACAACGACATCGACAATATGATTTCGACCCGCACTGTCGGCGGCCGTCACGGCTATAATGAATATTACAACATCGACGGCACGACCAAGACCCACGGCGTCGAACTGACTTTGGGCCGCAAGCTCTCGCGGGACCTGGATGTCAAAGTGACCAGCAACTGGACCAGTGCCAGCAATAAAGTGGCTTCGGCCGAATCGTCGGCTCATGGCGTCGACGGCATTGCCGACAACATTACGACACTGCAGCTGGCCTATGACGACCACCGTGCTTATGGCTACAACGCGACGTTGTGGGAACAGTGGGTCCACGACTATTACGAAAGCGATTCCAGCCAGACCTATTCCTATAATACCTTGAATTTCATCATCAACAAGAAATACGGCGACGCCGTCCGCCTCTTTGCCGGTGTCGATAATATTTTCAATAAGAAAATCGATGCCATTTATCTCGACGGCCGCATTTGGCGCACGGGCATCGAATTCAAATTCTAGGGACAGAGTCCTTGCATTTCCGCTCCTCCTGGCGTAAGATAAAAGTAGGAATCAATCGCATGATATGCGGGAGGAGGATGCACTATGGATGTGTTAGCAGCAGCTGTCGCCTTGGTCCTGATTTTGGCCATTCTCAATGTCGTCCCTTATTACGTCGGACGCTCCATCTTATTGTATAGTCTTCGCAAATACCGGTCCCTAACCGTACCCTCGTCGTTGACGATCCGGCGGCCCCGCCTGTTCGGACGGGACTGTCAGGAAATAGACATCCAGGGCGGCAGCCTGCGCCTGGTGGATTGGGACGGCGTTACCTGTCCCGTCCGGCCTGACTATGTCCGCTATGTCCATTTCTATCAGGAACGGTCGTCCAAAGGACGCCGCCAGTGGTATCCTTACGTCACCTTGTACAGCAAGATGGCCCATGTCGACCCGGCCAAGCCGCGGCGTTTCTCCCTCTGCGGCTCTGAACAGGGCCGCGGGTATGATGGGGTCCAGCTCATCAACCACATGCAGATTGATATCAAAGACTACGTCTTATTGCGCAAATACTGCCGGCAGGAACATATCCCCGTCCACGACGACTATGCCCCGGCCTGGCGTTTGCCTTTATGCGGATGAGGAGGAAAAAGATGAAACAGATGCCTTTAGGGATTCCCCTGGCCATCGCCCTGGCCGGTACCGTCGGCTCCCTGGCCTTCGGGGCCAAGAAAGCCCACGTCCTGTTCGGTGCCGCCCTGACGGGTTTGTCGTTATGGCACATGTACCAGCACCGAAAAGTCATGCTGCGCCAGATGCAGATGGCCAAACAGCCCTTGCGGATCGGCTGCAAGCCGTTGTCGCGTTAAGTCATGTGGCACGTGGCGAACTCATACATCCCCTGTAGGGGCTCGCACGTGGCGAGCCCGCCCCGGATTATTGAGATGTCTGTAAGCCGATTGGCGTGAACGGGCGCCCCACGTGGCGCCCCTACAGAAAAGGTGCAACCACTAAAAAAAAGCTTGTCGCACATGCGGCAAGCTTTTTTTTGCTCTCCAAAATTTGTCGGAATGGAGCATTTTGGGCGAAATGGAGTAGACAGGGGCGGGCGATGCTGATAGAATAGTGCATGTAAAGAATATGATAATTAATTTCACATAAGGGGTGTTTCACATCATGGAAGGTCTTCAGTATGCATTTCATTTATTTCACAGCGGCGGACTGGTCATGTATCCGCTATTGGCTTTGTCGATTTTTACCCTGGCCATTGCTATCGAGCGCTTTGGCTATTACCGGGCGAACCGCAGGGGGTCCAAGCAGTTCTGCAGCGGCGTCAGTCAGGCCGCCCGGAGCCAGCAGTGGGATGCGGCGGGCCAGCTCTGCCGCAAGTTCCCGACGGCCATGAGCCGTATCGTAGCCAGCGGCCTGAGCCATGGCGGCGACATGAAGGGCATGAAGATCGCCTTTCATGAACAGATGAGCGTCGAAGCCGTCGGTTTTAAACGCTATCTCGATTATCTCAGCGCCATCGTCACCATTTCGCCGCTCCTGGGCCTCCTGGGGACAGTCACCGGCATGATCAGCACGTTCAGCGTTCTCGATAACGGTGCCGGCGCGTCTGCTGTCACCGGCGGTGTCGGCGAAGCCCTGGTCGCTACGGCGACGGGCCTCTGCGTCGCTATCCTGGCTTTCTGCGTCTATACGTATTTTTCGCACCAGCTCGATACGATCGTTACGGATACGGAAAAGGTCTGCATGACCGTCATGCAGGCCCGGAAAAATGCATAGGAGGCGCAGGCCATGTTTTCTCATGTCAAGATGAAGAAGAAACCCGTTTTCATGATCATCCCCATGATCGACATCATTTTCTTCCTCCTCGTATTTTTTATGATGAATAGTTTGCAGACCGTCGCCCAGAAGGCCCTGGCCGTCCAGCTGCCCCAGGCCCAGAGCGCTTCGGCGCCGGCCCAGATGCCGCTCATCGTGACTGTCGACAAGGCCGGGCACATCACGCTGGACAATAAGCCGGTCAGCCTGGATGAAGCGTCGGACCTGATGAAGAAGCATATGGCCGACAATGCCAATGCGGCCGTCATCCTCCAGGCCGATAAGGATACGGCCCACGGCCAGGTCGTAGCCGTCATGGATATGCTCAAGTCGGCCGGTGTCAAGCGCCTGGCCATTGCGGCCAAGCAGAAGGGATGACGGCCATGGAAGGGATTTCTTGGAAACGGGCTTATGCCGGTTCGCTCCTGGTCCACCTCGCCGTGGCCGGCCTGCTGGCCGTCGGCCTGGCGGGCAGCGTCGCCCAGCATGAGCAGGAAAAGATGTACGTCGTCGACCTCGACGCGTCGGAATTGACCGATTCCGGAAGCGGCCATGCCGGCGGTGGGGGAGGCGGCGGTTCAGCGGAATCACTTTTCCCCGATAAATTATCGGAAACAGACGTGGCCCGGCGGACGGCGGCTGTCGAAGCCCAGTCATCGGCCCTGACGCCGCCGGAACAGGCAGCCCAGGCCCAGTCGGTATTGGCCGATGCCGCTGAAAAGGCGGCTGCGCCTGCAGCACCTGCCGCTCAGGCCCCTTCGCCGGCAGGTCCTGCCGATACGGGCGGCAGCACGGCGGCTGTTTCCGATGGCGGCAGCGGCAGCGGTTCCGGCAGTGGATCCGGGACGGGAGAAGGAAGGGGCGAAGGCTCCGGCTCGGGCAGCGGCGAAGGCTCCGGTTCGGGCAGCGGTGCCGGCTCCGGCAGCGGCGACGGCCAGGGCTATGGCGAAGGCTCCGGCAATGGCCAGGGCAGCGGCGACAGCGGTGCTGCCGGTACGGGTTCGGCTCCTTTTGACAGCGATGGCTTCTGGTCGGCTGTCAATGCCAATAAATCCTACCCGCCTATGGCCATCAAGCGGGGCCTGACCGGGACGGTCACTGTCACGGTCGTCCTCGACAGCAGCGGCAACTGTGTCAGCGCCTCTGCCGACAGCAGCGGCCTTTTGGCCAAGGCTGCCGTCAATGCCGTCTATGCCGCCTGCCCGTATCCCAACGGGACCGGCAGTACCGTCACGGTCCACGTGCCGGTCACGTTCAATCTACAATAAAGGAGAATCTGAATACGATGCGTACACTTGTCTTATATTCATCCCGCACGGGAAATACAAAAAAAGTTGCCCAGGCCATAGCCGGCGCCCTGCCGGCCGGGACGCCGTGCCTGCCCGTCAGCCAGGCGCCGGCCGACCTGGCCGCCTATGATCTCGTCTTTTTGGGCTATTGGGCCGACCGCGGCACGGCCAATGCCGAAGCCCGAGCCGTCATGGAAGGCCTCCATAACGAACATATCGCCCTGTTTGCGACGCTCGGAGCCGATCCCCGGTCGGAACACGGGAAGATGTGCCTGGAACACGGCATGGCCCTCCTGCCTGACCAGGACGCCATCGTCGGGACCTTCCTCTGCCAGGGTGCCGTCGACCCGAAGGTCATCGAAATGATGTATAAACAGTTCCCGGCCGGCCATCCCCATGGGAAGTCGCCGGAACGCGATGCCCTCCATGCCCGGGCGGCCGTTCACCCCGATGAACAGGACCTCCGGGACGCCGCCGATTTTGCCGCTTCGGTCCTAAAGCGCCTGGAAGGGAAGGGGTGAGGCCATGACGCTCCAGCAGCTCTATGAACAGACGCCGCCGCAGCAGCGGGCCCTGCAGTTCGGCGTAGACGGCGGCGATGCCCTGACCGGGGCCTTCCCGCAGAAGCGCGTCGTCCATGCCGGCCTCCAGGGCAGCCTGGTGTCCCCGGAAGAATCCCAGAAAATCTGGCAGGACCTGATGGGCCAGGCGCCGACAGGGAAAGAAGTCCAGACGGCCTACATACACATTCCCTTTTGTAAAACAAAATGTTTATATTGCGGCTTCTTCCAGAATGGCATGGATCAGTCCGTCGAAGACGAGTACATCCGCTGCCTGGTCCGGGAACTGCGCCAGGCCGCCAAGGCACGGCGCCTGCGGGACAGCCTCATCCACGCCGTCTTCATCGGCGGCGGTACGCCGACGTCCCTGTCGGCAGACAATGCGGCCCGCCTCCTGGGGGCTGTCCGGGACTGCCTGCCCCTGGCCAACGACTACGAACTGACCTTAGAAGGGCGGGTCCACGACTTGGAACCGGAAAAGATCGATACCTGGCTGGCATACGGCGTCAACCGCATATCCCTGGGCGTCCAGTCTTTTGATACGAAAGTCCGCCGCTCCGTCGGCCGCCTCGACGACAGGGACACGGTCCTGGAACGATTGGCAGCCCTCAAGGCCTATGGCCAGTGCGTCGTCGTCATCGACCTCATGTACGGCCTGCCCGGGCAGACCATGGACGTCTGGATGGAGGATGTCCGGACCTTTGCCGAGTCAGGCATCGACGGTGCCGACCTCTATCAGCTCAACGTCTTTGAAGGCAGTGCCCTGAACCGGGCCATCCGCCAGGGGACCCTGCCGCCGGCGGCGACGACGGCCCGGCAGGCCCTCATGTTCCAGGCCGCCAAGACCTATCTGGACCAGCGGGCCTATAAGCGCCTCAATATCTGCCATTGGAGCCGGTCGCAGCGGGAACGGAGCCTGTACAACACCCTGGCCCGGTCGGGAGCGGCCATGTTCCCCTTCGGCTGCGGAGCCGGCGGCCACGTCGACGGCTATGAGACCATGCTGCACCGGGCCATCGCCCCGTATGAGCTGTTCGTCCGCGAAGGCAAGAAACCCTTCATGGCCCTCCTGCGCCAGTCGCCGTTCCAGCCCTTCATCGATGAGATACAGTATCAGCTGGAACAGGGCTACCTCGATATCGGGACCCTGGCGGCACGGGAGCCGCGGCTCGGTGAATTGAACTGGCTCTATCGGCGCTGGCAGGACCAGGGCCTGGTCCGCTACAACGGCGTCCTCTATGAATTGACCGATGCCGGCCAGTTCTGGCAGGTCAACCTGACCCAGACGACGCTGGAATGTATGCAGTACCTCCTGACCGGCCGGACCGCTGCCGCCCTGCAGGGCATTGCCGCCCAGGATTCGCCGGAATCGGCAGCCATGGCCGAAGCCATGAAGAAGATGAAAGAAAGCGGGGCCGGTCCCAGTCTGGAAGCCATGCAGCATATGGCCGAAGCCATGAAGCACATGAGCCACGAAGAACTCCAGGCCGTCATGCGGCGCATGAAAGGTTGACTGAAGGATATATTGACAAGACCTGCCGGATTCGGTAAACTAATAATGAAATTTATTATTGAATCAAGGTGGGGTTATGGAAAGGAACAGGAAACGGCGTCGGATCGTACAGGTACTTTGCGGCGCCGTTCTCTTTATATTACTGGCCGGAGCGCTGCTGGCATCGCCAGTGGACGGCCTGTCCGGGGCTACTCCGCGGTCCCAGGCCAAAGGGGACAGCAAGTTGTCGGGAGCGTATGTCCTGCTGCTCAACAGCCAGCAGTCTCCCTTTGACGAGGAAGCAGCCTGCCAGGCTTTTGGCCGCTTCTTCAGCCAGCGTCAGGCCGGCCTGGCTCCTTTGGCCGGACAGACTGTGATCCTTTATATCCCCAAGGACGATGCGGCCCTGTCCGCTTACAGCCAGTCCCTGGTCCGGCGGGCAGCCAGCTGCCAGGTGACGCTGACCGTGCGGCCGCTGGAAGCAGTCTTCCTGCGTTCCCGCCTGCGGGCCCGGCTGTATGAAGCCATCCTCGTACCGGCAGCCTCCCTGCCGGACGGCCTGGAGGGTCAGGCCCGTGTCTATGAATATAAAAGTTATGTCCTGCGTTAGGAGGCCGTCATGCGTCGTATCCATACCTTAGTTGCAGCGGCCCTGACGGCCGTCGTCCTGCTCCATGCCCTCTGCGGCAGTTTCCTGCTCATCGGTACCAGCCGCCGTCCCATGGTCTTCCTGGCTTGGCTGGCAGCGGCCCTGCTGGGGCTCCATGTCACTTTCAGCCTGGTCCTGACGGGGCAGATGTGGCGGAGCCTGCGAGGCCGGACCTGCCGGTATGTCCGGCTGAACCGTGATTTTTGGCTGCGCCGGATCAGCGGGCTCGCTGTCCTGGTCCTGCTGGTCTTTCATATCGGCATGTTCGGGGTGACCGAAGACGGGACGTATTTTCTCCTGCCCTTTACGGCAGTCAGGCTGGCAGGTCATCTCCTGTTCATGGCTGCCATCGCCTGGCATATCGCCATGAATCTGAAACCTTTGTGCCTGGCCCTGGGCTGTCCCGGACTGGATTGGCAGAGCCGCCGTGCCGGGCTGGTGCTCCTGGTCTTCTGTGGTTTTGCCGTCCTGGCGGCAATCATCTATTTTGTGAGGTGGCAATACGTATGAGTCAGCAAATGGTCATCATCGGAGCTGGCCTGGCCGGTCTGTCGGCGGCCTGTACAGCGGCCCGTCAGGGCTGGCGGGTCTGGCTCTGTTCCTCCCTGCCTTCCGAACGGGCCCAGTCGGTCATGGCCGAAGGCGGCATCAATGCGGCCTTGGATACACAGGGGCAGGAAGATAGTCCGGCCCGGCACGGCGCCGATACACTGCGGGCTGCCTGCGGCCTGGCCGATCCCAATGCGGTCCTGGCCATGACGGCGGCCGCTCCGGCACTGGTAGAGGAACTGGCTGATTTAGGAGTTCCTTTTAACCGGACGGCTGATGGGCAAATCGATTTGCGCTATTTCGGCGGCCAGAAGAAGAAACGCACGGCCTTTTCACAGAGCGATACAGGCAAACAGCTCATGACGGCCCTCATCGATGCCGTTCGCCGCTATGAGGCAGAAGGGACTGTGCACCGTTTGAATCATCACGACTTCCTGACCTTGCTCCACGACGGGCCGGTTTGTACCGGCGCCAGCCTGCGCGATACCTGGAGCGGGGAACAATGTGACCTGCCGGCCCAGGCGGTCATCATAGCTTCTGGCGGCCTTCATGGCCTCTTTAGCTGTACGACGGGCTCGCTGGCCGATACGGGTGCCGTGACGGCCGAGCTGTTCCGCCTGGGCCTGCCCGTGGCCAATGGGGAATTCATCCAATATCATCCGACGACGATTGCCAGCAACGGGAAGCGGATGCTGGTCAGTGAAGCGGCCCGCGGTGAAGGCGGACGGCTTTGGGTGAGGAAACAAGGGCGTCCCTGGTATTTCATGGAAGAAAAATATCCTGAACTAGGGAACCTCATGCCCCGCGACGTGACGGCCCGGGAAATCTGGTATCACTGCCAGGCTGGCGAAACGGTCTGGCTGGATCTGACGGGCCTGGAGAAAGATATCTTTTCCCGGAAATTGTCGGGCCTGGTTGCCGACTGCCTGCTCTATGGTGGCGTCGACATCCGCTGCCAGCCTATTGCCGTGGCACCGGGAATCCATTATTTCATGGGCGGTCTGTACGTCGATGAATGGCACCGCACGCCGTGGAAGCATCTGTATGCTGCCGGTGAATGTGCCTGCCAATACCACGGAGCCAACCGCCTGGGAGGCAATTCCCTGCTCGGTGCTATCTACGGCGGCCGCAAAGCCGCCTGTACGGCCATCGAAGAGGGAAAGGAGCGGCCGCTGCCCCGGACGGGCCAGCCTGAGCTGCCGCCGGCAGCGTTGCCGCCGGCCGGGTTGGCCTGTCTGCGGCAGCACTTGGACCGGGCCTTGGGCGTCGTCCGCAGCGGGGAGGTACTGGCCCAGGCCTTAGACGGTATCGCTGCCTTGCCCGGCGCACTGCCCTTACTGGGACAGGCCCTGCTGCAATCGGCCCAGGGACGGCAGGAAAGCCGTGGAGCCCACTGGCGCAGCGATTTTCCCCATCGCGACGATGACCGCTTCCTGCGGACGACGCTGGCCCTATATGACGGCCGGCGTATTACTTTGTCATACCGGCCCGTGCCGGAGAAACGGGGATAATATGACCTATATTTTTCATATCCGCCGCCAGGAGCGGGCCCAGCGTCCGGCGTACTGGCAGGATTTTACCTATGATGGCCGGCCCGGCGATTCCGTTGCCCAGGCCCTGACGGTCCTTAACGGGCGCAGTCCCCTGCGGGACCGGGACGGACGGGAAGCGGCGCCTATCCGTTGGCAGCGGAGCTGCCTCGTGCGCAAGTGCGGCGCCTGTGCCATGGTCATTGACGGCGTGCCGGCCCTGGCCTGTTCGACTTTCTTGTCCGGCCTGTCCGGGCCGGTCATTACGTTAGAGCCGCTCAGCCTGTTTCCCGTCGTCGCCGATCTCATCGTCGACCGAAGCTTTTTATACGACCGTCTCAAGGATTGGCAGATTTGGCTGGAACATCCGGCTGCCTCGTCGGCCTGGAACTGGAAAAACAGCTATGAAGCGGCGCGGTGTCTGCTCTGTGGCTGTTGTCTGGAAGTCTGCCCCAATGCTTCGCCGCAGTCCCTCTTTGCCGGGGCAGCAGCGGCCGTCCAGGCGTACCGCATCCTGGCCCGGGAAACAGGGAACAGCCCGCATCGCCGGCACCTCCGTCAGGCTTACAGGCAGCAATATTTTGAACACTGCGGCCAGTCCATGGCCTGCCAGCAGGTCTGCCCGGCCCGGCTGCCCGTGACGGATCTGCTGGCCTGTGCCAATTCCCTGGCCCTTTGGAAACACAGCCGATGGTAACGAGAAAGGAAGGTAACGATGGGAAATACCTTATGTATTTATGATGGTGACGCGCAGACCCGGCAGATTGCCTGCCTCGTCGGCAGCGTCCTGAGTATGAGCGCCTATGCCTCTTATACGGAAACATGGGACTGGGAGCGCTATGAACGCATCGTCTTTATCATGGGGCCCAGACAGGCCATGTTCTCACATTTTGCCGTCTGGCAGCCGGCCTTGCAGCATAAGGAACTGGCTTTTTTGTGGAATGATTTCCAAAATATCTATACCGAACGCATCGCCGCGGCCATCGAGGCCCGGCTGGACCGGCCGCTGGATGTGACGGCTTTCATTTCCTCAGAGAATTGGCTCGACGATACGATCCGCGCCGCCCAGGCTATCCAGGCGCGGGAAAAAGGGCAGGGAAATCCGGACGAGGCCGTTCTTCAGGCCATGGAAGCCTTCCTGGCCGGCCATAACACGGGCGTCCTGTCGACGGGGTGGGGCCAGGAGGTCCACGGCACGCCGATAGAGTACGTCTATGAAAAGGGAACGTTCTATTTCTTCAGCGAAGGCGGCCGCAAGTTCATCAATCTCTACCGCAACCGCCACGCGGCCTTTTCCGTCTGCGATGCCTTTACTGATGTCCAGCATCTGGCCGGCCTGCAGGCCGAAGGTAGTGTGCGCTTCATCGAGCCTGACGATGAGGCATATCCGCGCATTGCCGCCCTCAAGGGGATTGCTCCGCAGCGGCTGGCGGCCATGCCCGTCGTCCTTCATGTCATCGCCCTCGACGTGGCGCAGATGTCCTTCGTCTGGAGCGGCTTCCTCAAGACCGGCCGTTCCCTGCGCCAGACCTATTTATTCTGAAAAGGAGCTGTCCATGAGTCATGAAACGAAGATGAACGTCCTTTGCCGTGAGGCCGACCGGCAGGTGATCCGCGTCGAAAATGAAACGGGCTCGGCATATCTGACGAATTATGTCATCTATCCGGGCATTTCGATTGCCTATATGGATGCCCACATCCAGGAATTTTCTTGCTATGCCCGGCCGAAACCGGGCGTCTTTGCCATCAATCACTGTGAAGAAGGGCGCATTGAATGCAATTTTAAAAACGGAGAGTTATTATATATGGGGAAAGGCGACATGTCCGTCGGCAAGCGCAGCTGCAGCGAATACTGCCACACGGCGTATTTTCCCATTTCCCATTATCACGGCCTGTCCCTGCTCATCGACACCAAGCAGGCCCAGCCCGTCCTGGACCGCCTCCTCGAAGAAGACCGGACGGACCTGCAGGCCCTGTGCGACCGCTTTTGCCGGGCTTCGGATTTCGGCGTCATCATGCAGGAAAATGAGGCCATGAAGCACCTCTTCTATGAACTCTATCACGTTCCCGAGGCCATCCGCCTGCGCTACTGCCGCCTGAAGGTCCTGGAAATCCTCCTCTTCCTGGGCACCCTGCCGGCCGGGATGGTCCAGGACCGGCCCTTCCTGACGCGGCGCCAGTCCGATACGGTCAAAGCCGTCCAGAAGGAACTGCGCCGTAATCTCTGCCGGCATCAGACCATCGAAGAGCTGGCCGCAGCCTATGGCATGGCGCCGACGACGCTCAAGCGCTGCTTCAAGGATATGTGCGGCACGACGATTTACCAGTACCAGAGAGAAGCGCGTATGGCCGAAGCCATGCGCCAGCTCGCCGGGACGGATGACAGCATCCTGCACATCGCCAACGGCGTCGGCTATGAAAACAGCAGCAAATTCGCCGAAGCCTTCAAAAAGACGACGGGCCTGCTGCCCAAGGATTACCGGAAAGTCGCAGGCCGCCAGCACCCATAGCGGGCCGATAGCCACAGCTATCCGTACTGGCAACCGTCCTGAACCACGAGCCACTAGCCACTAACCACGGGCTTGACGATGGTGCCGGTTTTCCGGCAGGTGACGCGGCCGCTGGTCGTGTCGGTCAGGCTGGCGGCAAAGGCGTCGCTGTCGCTTTGCGGGACTTCCATGGTGAAGGTCACATCGGCGGCGAAATCCCGGCCGGTAATGGTGCCGCCGTGGTCGGGGACGAAGCGTTCCATCGTGCTGACCAGAGGATAGGCGACAGTCGCCGTCAGGATCGTGAAGGGCGTATAGACGGCGATATCCGCGGCTTCCAGGGCCAGGGCGGCAGCGTGGCTGTAAGCCCGGATGAGGCCGCTGGCGCCGAGCTTGATGCCGCCGAAATAACGGGTGACGACGATGGCCGTATTGGTCAGGCCCTGCTTCTTGAGGACTTCCAGGATAGGACGGCCTGCCGTACCGGCCGGTTCGCCATCGTCGCTGGAACGCTGGAAACGGCCGTCCGGCCCGACCTGGTAGGCCGAGCAGTTGTGGCGGGCATCCCAGTATTTCTTTTTCATTTCCTCGATGAAGGCCACCGCCTCGTCTTCGGACTTCACTTCGCAGACCGTCGCGATGAAGCGGGACTTCTTGATGACATATTCAGCGTCGGCCCGGCCGTAGACCGAGCGGATGAGAGATTCCATAACACACATCGTCCTTTACATTTTTCTTCCATCATACCATGGTTTAGTGGCTCGTGGCTAGTAGGGAGTGCGTGAAGGCTTCTACCATCATGCGAGGTCCCTTGTACTTTATAGTTTGTAGTACGGAGTTTGTAGTTTGTAGAAGCTGGATTTAAATTTTTTATCATTTGCTGCAAACTAAAAACTACAAACTTAAAACACAAAAAGGCGCTGTCTTCATGGGACAGCGCCTTTTTGTAACACTTTATTTTTTGCCATTGATATTCAATAATGTTTTAATGGCCTCCTGTTTTTCCGGCGGCAAGGCGTGGATGGCCCGGATGATGTGGCTGTCGTCTTCGGTGATGGAAGCACAGAAGTCGCAGCTGTTGCCGTGCTCTTCACTGCCTTTGCAGTACATGCCCGGCCGGCCGACGAGGATACAGATGGGGATCTGGAAGAAATCAGCCATCTTCAATAACACAGAGATATCCGGTGAATAGAGGCCTGTTTCCCAAGAATAGACGGCCTGTTTGGACATGCCAAAGAGGGCTCCGAAAGCCGTCTGGGTTAAGCCCTTTTTTTTGCGGTAATATCTAATTTCTTGTCCTAAAGTCATGCGCGTTCACTCTTTCTGTACACAATAGTCTCTGTTGTATGCAAGCATTTTCATATGACGTACAACACAATGTAATACACATTAGTCATTATAATATGGATAACAAAAAGCGTCAACCGTATAATCAAAGCCCTTTTATGAATATTATACTTGAAATTGCATAATACGGAATTCAAAATTACATTTCAATTAAGAAAAATATTGATAAAAACATAGAGATGTATACAGAGTATAGAATAAAAACTATTTATGACTGAAAAAAGTACGAATCAGGCGGACCAGGCTTTCCTGGTCGGCAGCGCCCATCAGTTCCCGGCACGAGTGCATGGCCGTAATGGGGATGCCGATATCCATAGCCCGCAGGGGGAGATTGGCTGAGAGCAGGGAGCCCAGGGTCGAGCCGCCGGGGATGTCCGACCGGTTCATGAATACCTGATAGGGGATATCATTTTCACGGCAAAGGGATTTGACGACAGCTACGGCAGCGGCGTCCCCGGCATAGCGCTGGCTGCTGGCGATCTTCAGGGCGACGCCGCACCCCATGACGGGCTGGTTGGTGACGTCGCATTTTTCCGGCACGTTGGGATGGATGGCGTGGGCCACGTCGACAGAGAGCATGAAGGCCCGGGCCAGGTCGGACGAGAAGTCATCGTCCGTCAGGCCGAAGGCGTGGTAGATGCGGCGCAGGATGTCCGGCAGGACGTGGGAGTCCGCCCCTTGTTTCGTCTGGCTGCCGACTTCTTCGTTGTCGAAGAGGGCGACGACGTTGAGGCCGTCGGAAGCGGCTGTTTCGGCAAGGCCCGTCAGGCAGGCCAGGACCGACGTCAGATTGTCCAGGCGCGGCGACGATACGAATTCATCGTGCCAGCCCAGGCGGCAGCCTTCTTCATAGGGATAGACCGTCAGGTCCCAGGACAGGATGGCTTCGGGCAGGCAGTGGCATTTTTCCGACAGGACATCGAGGAAGAAATGGTCCGTCAGCCCGCGCTGGTCCAGGCCCATGAGAGGCAGCAGGTCTTTCTGCGGGTTGAGCTCGACGCCTTCATTGGCCCGGCGGTTCATGTGGATGGCCAGGCGGGGAATGGTCAGGATGGGTTTCCCTGCGTCGACGAGGCGGATTTCCGGCTGGAAGGCATCGCTGCCCTGGAGGGCCACGGTCCCGGCCAGGGACAGGGGACGGTCGAGCCACGATTCACGCAGCAAGCCGCCGTAGACTTCGGCGTTCAGCTTGAGGTAGCCGTGTTGGCGGATTTCCGGCCGATATTTTATTCGCAGACAGGGGAAATCCGTATGGGCCGCACTCAGGCGCAGGTGGCGGCGCACATCGGAACCCGTGCGGAAGGCGATGAGGCCCGAATCATAGAGGGGGACGTAATAGGCACCGTTCGGCGCCAGCTGCCACGCTTCGGACAGGGACAGGGCCTGGAAGCCGGCCCGGTCGAGATAATCCCGGCTGGCCTGGACCGTATGGTACGGCGACGGGCTGTGATGGATAAAATTCAATAAGTCCTGGATATAATCATAAGTCATGGAGGTCATCCTTTCTGACGAGATAGGTCGGTTATTTCAATAGTAGTTCTTATTATATCATATATATAAGATTCTATGGAATGATATGTTTTTTTGCGGCTTCCTCGCCAGCCATGGTATAATAAAAGGGATTTTATTTTTTTGAAGGGACGCTTATGGATTTACACGTAATCTGTCAATTTTTAGGAAGAATCGCCTGGGCCCAGGCCGGCGTCATGGGTCTGCCACTGCTCATGGCCCTGGCTTTCGCCGAAGACAGCTGGCCGGCCTTTATGGGCACTATGGCCGTCTGTGCCCTGGCGGGCTGGGCTTTCCTGCGCTATGGCCATGTGCGGACGAAGAAACTGACCATGCGCGAAGGCATTGCCATCACCGGCCTGGGCTGGCTCCTGGCGACTTTTTTGGGGATGCTGCCCTATTGCCTCGGCGGCTACCTGAACTATTTCGACGGCCTGTTCGAGAGCATTTCCGGCTTTACCGGGACCGGGGCGACAGTCATTCCCGACCTAGAGGTCCTGCCCCAGAGCCTCCTCTTCTGGCGCAGCCTGACCCACTGGCTCGGCGGCCTGGGCATCGTCGTCATCTTTATCGCCCTGCTGCCGGAAGCGGGCCAGTCGACGGTCTACATGTACAACGCCGAATCGACAGGGCCCACGCGGGAGCGGGTCCTGCCCAGGCTTCACGACATGACCCAGGTCCTGTTCCGCATGTACATGGCCTTCACGGCGGCGGCCTTCGTCATCTTCATGCTCTGCGGCATGGATTTCCTCGGCGCCCTGAACCACGCCCTGTCGACGGTCTCAGCCGGCGGCTTTTCCACGTACAACGCCAGTGCGGCTCACTTCGAGAGCCCGGCCGTCGAAGCCTGGATGACCTTCTTCATGATCCTTACGGGCGGCAACTACGGCCTGTACTACCAGGCCTGGCAGAAGGGCTGGCACGTCCTGCGGCGCAATACGGAATTCAAGGCCTACCTGCTGATCATCGCCGCGGCGACAGTCCTTATCGGCCTCAACCTCATGGACGGCTTCGACGTATCGGCACCGACAGCCCTGCGCTATTCGTCGTTCCAGTCAGCGTCCATCGCGACGACGGGCTTCGTCTCGGCAGACTACGACCGCTGGCCGCCCTTTTCCAAAGGCATCCTGCTGATGCTCATGATTTCCGGCGGCTGTGCCGGTTCGACGGCAGCGGGCCTCAAAGTCTCTCGCGTCGTCATCATGGTGCGCTACATCTGGCAGGCAGCCAAAGCCAAACTCCATCCCCATCAGGTCTGGGGCCTGACCATCAACGGCCACCGCGTCGGCGACGATACGGTCGTCCGGGCGGCCCAATTCTGCTTCCTCTACCTGATGTTCATCGCCCTCTGGGCCCTGCTGCTGACCTTTGACGGCATCAATACCTTCGACGCCATCGGCATCAGCGTGTCCACCATGGGCTGCATCGGCCCGGCCTTTGGCATCACCGGCGCGACCTGTACCTATGCCGAACTCTCGGTCTTCTCCAAATCCATCCTCTGCCTGTCCATGCTCCTGGGACGACTGGAAATGTTCACCCTCCTGGTCATGCTGCGCAAGAGCTTCTGGAAGTCCAGGAGCAGCTGGTAAATGAGAGAAAGATTAAATTTTGCCGAATTCGATTAAAGGACGATTAAATTTTCGAAAAGGGGTTAAAAAATAGGGCATACTATACATATAGATTCTTACAGTATATGTATAGGAGGGATTGTCATGAAGAAGTTCGTAATTTTGGCCCTGATTTTGGCGGGCGTGGTCCTGTTCCAATTCGCCCCTGACTTTGAAAATGCTTTTAGTGAGCCACCGCCGGCCGTAGAAGAGCCATTGCCAGAAAAAGCCTTTGTTTATGTTACGGGAGCCGTTAAGAATCCTGGCCTCTATGCGCTGGAAACGGGGAAAACGGCTGGCGAAGCCGTAGAAGCAGCTGGCGGCATGATTGCCTATGCCGATACGGGAGCCGTCAATTTAGCAGACCGCGCAGAAGACGGTGCCCATATCCACGTGCCCTATGATTTCCAGGGGATTCCCGAAAATCCGGCGGAAGCCGGCAAGGTATCTTTGAACCAAGCCGATGAGAAAGCCCTTACGGACTTGCCCGGCATCGGACCGGCTATGGCGGCTAATATCATCGCTTATCGCCAGGAACACGGCTCTTTTGGCAGTATCGAAGAACTACAGAAGGTCAAAGGCATCGGTCCGGCGAAGTTCGCCAAGCTGAAGGATTTGGTGTGCTTATGATGGGAAAGGTTAAACCGGAATGGGTCAGCCTGTCCCTGGTCCTGGCCCTGGCTGGGGGCATTACCCTGGCAGATATGCTTTCTTTGGCTTTGAGCCTTTGGATTTCTTTGTTCCTGCTGTCTTTGCTGGGCCTGTTCTTTTTCCGGTCCCGCAGCCGTATTGCCCTAGTTGGCTGTCTGGTCCTGGCGGCTCTTAGTCTGGGCGCCGGCCGTCTCCAGCTGGAGGCAGAGCGCTACGAAGCCCTGCCGCATCAGGCAGCTGGTGCCAGGCTGACCGTGGAAGGGACGCTGCAAGAACGGCGCAGTACCTATACGAATGAAAAGGGACAGGTCGGACGGTACATTATGCAGGTCCGGCGCTATTCCTATGACGGGGAAGCGGACGTACAGCCTGGAAACGGCTGTATCTATGTGACTTTGCCGGAACCGCAGGTCGTAGGCAGTACGGTTGTCGTCACTGGCGACAGCCGGCCTTTGACATACTATAAAAATGACGGCATGTACGACGCCCTCCATCGCGACCGGGAAAAAGCGATTTACTTGCGGCTGTTTGCCGATGATGGGGAAAAGGTGGCCGTGACGGCTCCGCCAGGTCGCTGGAAGGCCTTTTTGCAGGATTTGCGCCAGGCCCTGACCGGGCGTTATGAAGCCATTCTCGGTGAATCTTATGCTCCAGTGCTGGCTAGTCTGCTCTTTGGCGGCCATTACGAGGACTTGCCGCCAGGGCTGCTGGAATCGTTCAGTACGACCGGGCTGATTCATATATTATCAGTCTCTGGGTCTCACGTGGCCTTGCTACTGGCTGTCATCCAGCTCATGGGCCGCGCCCTGGGATTGCGGCCGCGCAGCTTGTGCTGTATTTCTGTGGGGTTTCTCTTCTTATACGGCGCGTTGTCGGATTTTTCGTCGCCTGTCGTCCGGGCGTCCCTCATGGGGGCTGCCAGTGCCTTCAGTCTGACGGCGCGGCGCGAATACCTGGCCGGTCATGCCCTGGCCCTGGCTATGGTCGGGATGCTGCTTTACAGCCCATACCTTTGTTTTGACTTGAGTTTCCGCCTGTCCTGTGGTGCCTCGGCAGGCATCATTCTCTTTCAGCGGCCCGTAAGCTCCTGGTTTGCGGGTCTGCCTTCGTTTTTGCGGGATTGCCTGACTGTCTGTGTGGCGGCCCAGATTCTGGTTGTGCCCCTCTTGTTTTCGTCGTTCTTTTCTTTTCCCGTCTATTCGCTGGTGGCCAATGTCTTGGTCGCACCGGTCTTGGACCTGGTCATGGTTCTCGGCCTGTTAGCGTCGGTTCTGTCCCTCTGGTGGGGCAGCGCTGCCGATATGGTGTTGTGGCTCATCAAGCCCTTGCTGGCCCTGGCCCTGAAGGGCAATGCCTTCATCGCCGCCCTGCCGGGGAGCCGCTTCTGGGCCGGTCAGCCGTCGAAATGGGCCTGTCTGGCCTGGTATCTGGCCGTAGTCTTTGTCTTTTGCCCCTCTTTTCGCAGGCGCATGGGTCCGCCCTTGCTGGCCTGTCTGGCAGCGGCCTGGTTCCTGCGGCCATCCGGGCCGGGCGTCCTGGTCCTCGATGCCGGACGGGACCAGGTGACGGCTGTCATTCATGAAGATAAATCGGCCGATATATGGTATAATAAATCGAGATTCGCCAATCCCGACCAGGCCGCTGTCGTCGTGACGCCGGCTTTGCGGGCTCATGGCGTCTTCCGGCTCCGCCAGTGCCGTGTCGATGGCGACGGGGCGGATCATACGCTGGCCTTGCTGCGGCGGGATTTTACCTTCCTGTCCGGGACGGGGAGCGGCGATGTGCCTTTTCGCTGTCTGGCGTCGGTGGCCATGCCTTTTCCGACAGGACCGCTTTGTCTGGAATTTCGGTCCCTGACGGGCTGGAATGGCCGGGATTTCCCCGTATCGGCCATGGCGACCATCGTCTATGGTTCGCGCCGCAGCGATGAAGCCCTGACAGAGTGGGGCGAGACGGCGGATAGTTACGGTGTGCCTTGTTTTTCGCCATCCCGGGACGGCCAGATCCGTCTGTACCGCTGGCGGGGGCAGTGGCGCATTTCTACGTTTAATGAGGAACAGTCATGGAATATAAGAAACATATAATGATTATTTATGGGACGGAACCGTATGTCATGGAAGAGAGTCGGAAGCGTTTCCTGGCGGCTGCCCACGAGCGGGCCGGCGGGGAAGCCGAGGTCCAGTCTTTCCAGAAGGATGCTGTGGCGGCGACGGTCGTCGAATCCTTCCAGGGGTCGAGTCTCTTTAGCAGTGGGACGGTCACGATTTGGTATGACTGTCCCTTTCTGCCGCTCAAGCGCGGCGGCCGGTCGCGGAGCAAGCTCACCAAGGATGAGCAGTGGTTCCTGGACGAGGCCCGGCGGCTCAGCGACGAGAACAGTCTTTTGTTCTATAGCAAGGGCAAGATGGATACGGGCAGTGCTTTTTTCAAGGCCCTGAAGCCCATGGCCGACGTCGTGGCGGCCGAAGCGGTGACGGAAAAGACGGTCATGCCTTATGTGACGGACTATTTGAAAGGGAAGGGCAAGCGCCTGACCAGCCGGGCCGTGGCCTATTTGCGGGCCCTGTTCCAGACCTGGGGCGATATTTCATTGCTCTATGTCTTTTCGGAGCTGGAGAAATTGTGCATCACCGTGCCCGACAGCAGGAAAACCGTCGATGTGGCCGATTTGCAGGACCTCTTTGCCGGGACGATGGAAAAGAATCTCTTCACCTTTATGGATGAATTTTTGCGGCGCAATGGGGAAAAGACCCTGCCTTTTTTGGAAGGCCTGTTCAGCCGGCAAGATGCTTTTTTGAAGAATACGGGCTATATGCTGTCGCGCCTGCGCCTGCTCCTGGCCTATAAGGAATTGCGCCGGGCCCATGCCGGCCAGCACCAGTGTGAACAGATCCTGCAGACCATCAATAAGGGCCGCAGTGTAAAATATGTCTTATACCACTTGCAAAAAGTGGCATCTTATTGGAAAATAGAAGAGTTGGAAAGTTGTATTTGCCAAATTTTTACGCTCCAGCTCCATATCCGCCGCGGAACGGCGTCGCCGGCCGATATGGGACCCCTTATTTGTTTGTATTGTAGGTAAGGGCTGCCTACGGCGGCCCGCAGGTCGCAGGTCGCAGGGGAGAACCTCTCAGTTAGCTTCGCTGACAGCTCCCCTATGAGGGGAGCCAGGGGCGATTGAAATATAGAGTAAAGGTAGGTTAGAATGTGACTGACGAAGAACGAGCACGGAAAGAACGGATGAAGGAATATCGCCGGCGGTACCGGGAAAAGCATGGATTGCCTCCGGAAAAGGACACGCCGTCCTGGAAGAAGCGGGTTGCTGTTGTCTTGGCCTTGTGTGTAATTGGTTTCGGCGGCTTTTTTGCGGCCCAGAGCAAGGCGGAACAGATGGTGACCCTCAATGGGCAATCTATTGCCAATATGACGGATGACGAGATCACCAATTATCTCGACCTCCACGAGAAGGAAGCGGAAGACCGCAAGCTGCGCCTGGCCGCAGACGGCGTCGATGTGACGCTGGACCTGGACGAACTGGGAGCCAAGTTGGACCGCAGCTATATCGATGATGAACTGCATCTCGTCGGCCGCCGGGGCCTGCCCTGGCAGCGCGTGGCCGATGTGGTGACGACGCTCACGCAGGGCAAGGATGTGCCCCTGGCCATTGCCGTCGACGATGAGAAATTGGATAAGGCCCTGGCCGACGTCCACGATAAGTACGATAAGGACCCGCAGAATGCCTATGCCTATGTCAAGGACGACCAGAAGACTGTCGCCATTGAAGATGCCAAGGACCGCATCGTCATCAACACGGATAAGCTGAAAAATGCTGTGACGGCCGAACTGCATACGGGCAGGACGGACACGCTGGACGTTCCCGTAGACAGCCGGGAAGGGGCGGACATCAAGGCCGACGACCTCAAGGATATCGACACGGTCTTGTCGTATTATACGACCCATTTCGACGATACCAACCCGGACCGCAACGTCAACATCCGCCTGGCCCAGAAGCGCCTCAACCACGCCGTCGTCATGGCCCAGAAGGATTTCTCCTTTAACAAGTATGTCGGCACGCGGACACCGGACAAAGGCTACAAGCAGGCACCGTCGTATTTTGAAAACAAGCTCGAACAGTCGACAGGCGGCGGCGTCTGCCAGGTCAGTACGACCCTGTTCAATGCGGCTTTGCGGGCCGGCCTGTTCATTGCCAGCCGGGAACCGCATTTCGCCCCGGCCGCTTATGTGCCCGTCGGCATGGATGCGACTGTTGCCGATGACGGCTTGGATTTTGCCTTTACCAATCCTTTCCAGCATCCGGTCTGCGTCTATACCGTCGCCGGTCAGAATACGGTGACGACGTATATCCTGGGCAATCACGCCGATACGTGCAGTGTGTCCTTTGAAACGACGCATCTCCAGAACCTGCCCCATAAGGTCATCAAGAAGCACGACGACAGTGTGACCGAAGATAAGCGCAAGCAGGAAGGCTACGACGGCCATGACGTGACTATCCGCCGGACCGTGGCTTACAGCGACGGCGACCGCCATGTCGATACCATCGAGTCCCATTATGAACCGAATGATGAAATCATCCTCACGCCTGGCGACGACAGCGAAGAAGTCGTCAGCACGGCCGACCTGGAACCGCAGGACCCGCTCCTCAACGCACCGCACGACATGATGGACTTCAATGTCCCGTCGCCCGATGCGGTCGACACGACCGATGAGGAGTAACTCATCGGTTCCTGTAGTAGGGGCTCGCACGTGGCGAGCCCGTCAGGTCATGACGGTAAGAAATGGCAGGGCGGCTGCTGAAACGGACCGCTGTAGAGGGTGAGTCCGTTTGGATTTTGTAGGAATTTCACCAACAGGTAGCGAATGTTCCCACACTGTGTGCGACGGGCGTCCCACGTGGACGCCCCTACCAATGGATGGGAAAATTGCACACCTTCGCAGGGGAGGCATGTAGGGGCTATCCCAGCTCAGTGGTTAGCAGTTAGTGGCTAGGGGTTAGCGGATGGTTTTAAATTTAAAGCCATTGTCTACAAACTGCAAACTCCAAACTATAACGTAAAAGGGACCGCGCATGGTGGTAAAAACTTTGTGCGACAGGCCCGCTTATAGAAAGGAAAATATATGAAAGTCTGGCATATTGTTCCTAAAAATGATATTTTGATTCCCGTCGACGGCGGGCGGTCGGTGACGGTCGCTTCGATTGCGGCCGATCTGGCTGGTCATGCCTGGCATGTCCGGACGGAATCGCCTTATGCCATCGGCGATATGGATCTTCTCCGCGACCGGGTCAGCCGGAAATTGGGCCTGGACGGGACGGTATCGGTCGAACACCGGGTGACGTCGGTCTTTCACGGCGGCGATATGTCCCTGGCCGTGCCCGACAACGACCCGCTGCGCCAGGTCGCCGATATTTCCACTGATGATATGGAAGGCTACGGGATTCCTCATGAAGACTGCTACGATTCCATTTACGATGTGGATGACGAATTGTACGCCGATGAAGATTACAAGAAGGCCTGCCAGTCGGTGTCCCAGCCCGGTACGGGCGGTACCAAGACGGGCGGCAAGGCCAGCGGCACCAAGACCGGCGGCGACAGCCGGGTCTGGATGGGCCGGGCCTTTGGCGGCGATGCCGTCGCCATCAACGACGTCCTCGGCGAGGAACAGAACGACGTCATCCTCAAGGGCAAGGTCGTCAAGGTCGAGTTCCGGGAACTCAAGTCGAAGCGCATCCTCCTGACCTTCCAGATGGCCGACAGCACCAACGGCATTTCAGCCAAGAAGTTCCTCGACGTCAGCAATCAGGGCGGAGGCGGCAAGTTCCGCCGCAAGAACACGCTGACGCCGGAAGAATACGACAACCTGGTCAAGAAGCTCAAGCCCGGCGTCTACGTCCGGGTCCACGGCAATATCCAGTACGATAATTACCAGAACGACTACGTCCTCATGGCCTACGACATGATGGAAGCCGACGGCGGCACAGTGGAACGGGAAGACCACAACCCCACGCCGCGCGTCGAACTCCACCTGCATACGGTCATGAGCGACATGGACGCCCTAATCACGGTCAAGCAGCTCATCAAGACTATCAAGAAGTGGGGCCATCCGGCCGTTGCCGTCACTGACCACGGCGTCGTCCAGTCCTTCCCGCTGCTCCAGGAAATCTCGACGGACAAGACCAACAACGTCAAGGTCATCTATGGCATGGAAGGCTACCTCTTCGATGACAAGATCGACCAGTCATACCATATCATCATCCTGGCCAAGAACCAGATTGGCATCCGCAATCTCTATAAATTGGTCAGCATTTCCCATTTGAAATATATCTACCGCGGCCGGCCGCGCATCCCCCGGGCGGTCCTGTCGGAATACCGCGAAGGCCTCATCCTGGGCTCGGCTTGTGAAGCCGGCGAGCTGGTCCGCTCGATGGTCCAGAAGAAGCTGCCTTATGAAGAATTGAAGAAAATCGCCTCGTTCTACGACTATCTGGAAATCCAGCCGCTCACCAACAACGGCTTCCTCGTCCGCGAAGGCTTCGTCGCCGATGAAGAAGGCCTGCGCGACATCAACCGGACGATCCTCAAGCTCGGCGATGACCTGGGGAAATTGACCGTCGCCACCTGCGATGCTCATTTCATGAACCCCGAAGACAAGATTTACCGGGAAATCCTCATGACCGGCAAGGGCTTCAAGGATGCGGAATTCCAGCCCGACCTCTACCTGCGCACGACCGACGAGATGCTGGCTGAGTTTGCCTACCTCGGCGAGGAACGGGCGCGGGAAGTGGTCATTACCAACCCCAATAAGATCAACGATATGATCGACGACTGCCGGCCGGTGCCGAAGGAAACGCTCTATTTCCCGCAGATTGCCGGTTCGTCGGAAGCACTGAAGAATATGTGTTATAAAAAGGCCCATGAAATCTACGGCGACCCGCTGCCGAAGATCGTCGAAGACCGATTGGAAGAAGAGTTCACGTCCATCCTGGGCCACGGCTTCGGCGTCCTCTATTACATCGCCCACAAGCTGGTCAAGCACTCCAACGACGACGGCTACCTCGTCGGCTCCCGTGGGTCTGTCGGCTCGTCCTTCGTGGCGACTATGTCGGACATTACCGAAGTCAACCCCCTGCCGCCGCATTATGTCTGCCCCAAGTGCCAGTGGAGCGAGTTCTTTACGCACGGCGAAGTCGGCGGCGGCTTCGACCTGCCTGACAAGGTCTGCCCGAAGTGCGGCACGCCGCTCCACAAGAACGGCCACAACATCCCGTTCGCTATCTTCCTGGGCTTCGACGGCGACAAGGTCCCTGATATCGACCTCAATTTCTCCGGCGAATACCATCCGAAAGCCCATAAGTACACGGAAGAACTCTTCGGCAAGGACAACGTCTTCCGCGCCGGGACCATCGGTGCCGTCAAGGACAAGACGGCTTATGGCTACGTCATGAAGTGGGCCGAAGCCAAGGGCATCAAGGTCAACGACGCCTATGTCAACAGCCTGGTCGCCGGCTGCACGGGCATCAAGAATACGACGGGCCAGCATCCGGGCGGCGTCATGGTCATTCCCCGCGATATGGACGTCCATCATTTCACGCCCGTCCAGTATCCGGCCAACAAGAAGGACAGCGGCATCATTACGACCCATTTCGATTATCACTCCATCGAAGGCCGTCTGGTCAAGCTCGACATCCTCGGCCATGATGATCCGACGGTCATCCGTATGCTCGAAGATATGACCGGCATCAAGGCGACGACTATTCCCTTTGATGACCCGGCGACGCTGAGCCTGTTCAGCTCGACCAAGGCCCTGGGCGTGACGCCGGAAGAACTGGGCTCGAAAGTCGGCAGCCTGGGCATCCCGGAATTCGGCACGTCCTTCGTCCGCCAGATGCTCGTCGACACCAAGCCCAAGACCTTTTCCGAACTGGTCCGCATTTCCGGTTTCTCCCACGGCACCGACGTCTGGCTGAACAATGCCCAGGACCTGATTACGTCGGGGACGGTCCCCCTGAAGGAAGCCGTCTCGACGCGTGACGACATCATGAACTATCTCATCCAGCACGGCATTAAGCCCAAGACGAGTTTCAAGGTCATGGAAAATGTCCGTAAGGGCAAGGGCATCGACAAGCTCAATAAATTGGGCCAGAAGACGACGGACTACGAAGGCGAGCTCAAGGCCGGCCACATTCCGCAGTGGTTCATCGACTCGTGCCACAAGATCGGCTACCTCTTCCCGAGGGCCCATGCCGTGGCTTACGTCATGATGGCCTTCCGCATCGCCTGGTATAAGATCAACCAGCCCTTGGCTTACTACTGCGCTTTCTTCACGATCCGCGCCAAGGCCTTCAAGCTGTCGGCCATGATCCACGGCCTGGAAGGGCAGGAACGGGCCATGAAGGAAATCGCCGCCAAGGGCAAGAGTGCGTCGAAAATCGAACAGGACCTCTATTCGGCCCTGGAACTGGCCAAGGAAATGAGCCTCCGCGGCTTTTCCTTTATGAATGTCGACATCAACCGCTCGGCAGCGACGAAGTTCACCATCTGCGACGGCAAGATCCTGCCGCCCTTTACGGCCATCGACGGCCTGGGCGCCAACGTAGCCGAACAGATCGTATCGGCCCGCGAACAGGCGCCGTTCAGCTCCAAGGCTGACCTCAAGATGCGCGGCAAAGTGTCCCAGTCCCTGGTCGACGTCATGAGCCAGGAAGGCTGCCTCGGCGATTTGCCCGAAGATGAACAGATCGACCTCTTCGCCATGTAGGCGCTTGCAGCGCCGCAGTTAGCAGGCGCCTGTAGGGGCTCGCCGTGGCGAGCCCGCGCGAATCCCGTAGATATTCCGTTTGGTATTTGGCCGATTTGGGGTGAATGATGGAGACGCCCTCGACAGATGACCTGTCATGCCGTATAATGTTTTTAGTGTTTAACGAACTAAAGGAATCTGTCTTAGAAAGAGGGATTGTCATGGCAGTGAATGAAAAATTGCGAGATCATTTGCACGATCAGTTATTTCGTGCTATTTTGGAATTGAAGAGTGTCGAAGAATGTTATGAATTTTTTGAAGACCTTTGCACCATTCAGGAAATGAAGGCCATTTCGGCCCGCCTGGAAGTGGCCCGTATGCTCAAGGCCGGCGATATCTATGAAGACATCGTCAAGAAGACCGGCGCCAGCACGGCGACTATCAGCCGCATCAAGCGCTGTTTGGTCTACGGCAGCGGCGGCTACGAGAAGATCCTCTCCCGCATGGCCGAAAAGGACCCGGATTTCCTGAAGTTATCCAAGTAGGAGGGTAGCCGATTTCATGAAGGCTAAGATTGATGTCACCATTTTCCATAATGGTGATATGGATATATTGCATGCTTCCATTTACGAAGAGTTGTGGAAGGATTATTGTACATTTAAAAAACGGGCTGCCATGCAGCAGGACAAGGGGACCAAGAAGGGCACGTTCCTGGCCCGGCGCTATTACCGGGCGGCCCTCTTGTCCCTGTTCGCTTTCTTTGAAGGCGTCTTGAACAGCTGGGTCAAGACCGTCATCCAGGAACGGCAGGAATTTGCCGGCGTCGAACGGCAGGATACGCTCAAGAAGTGCGACGCCATGGTGGAATACTGCTTTTTCTGCTCCTATACCAAGCGGCCCGGTACGTTTTGTTCGCTTTACGGCTATATCAACCGCTATGAACAGCACGACCTGGCCCTCATCGAGCACATCGACGGCCAGACGCTGGGGCAGATCGAGACGGCCATGGAAGAGTTCTTCTGCTACGTCGAAGCCATGACCGCCCTGCGCCGCTTCCCGAAACCGAACGAGTCGACGACGGGCCTCGTGAGCCGCCTTGGCGGGATGGTAAAGGATTGCCGGGGCTGAACGGAAAGGATGTGTTACCTATGAGTGACAAGTATTACCTCGGTTTCGATGCCGGGACGCAGAGCGTCAAAGTCGCCGTCTACGACGAAGACCAGCACTGCCTGGCCATGGACACGGCCAAGACCCATCTGGCCTACCCCCAGCCGGGCTGGGTCCAGATGGATGTCGATGAATATTACCGCCTCATCAAGCAGTGCATGGCTTCGTGCAGCCGCCAGATGGAAGAGAAGGGCTGGGACGTGAAGAACGTCCGGGCCATCATGGGCGACGGGATCATCTGCGGCATCGCCGGCATCGACGCCGACGGCAACGCCATCACGCCTTATGTCAACTATCTCGACAGCCGCACGGCCGACGACGTGGAAGCCCTGAAGGCGCAGAAGCTGGCCATCTGGGGCAAAGAAACGGGTAATGCCGAACCGAACATCATGTTTCCGGCTATGTTCGCCCGCTGGTTCATGAAGAACGTCCCGGCCTGGCAGGAAAAGGGCGTCAAGTTCGTCCACAACTGCCCGTACGTCCTCATGCACCTGGCCGGCCTCAAAGGGGAAGACGCCTTCATCGACTGGGGCGCCATGTCCGGCTGGGGCCTGGGCTATGACGTAGTCCAGAAGAAATGGTCGCCAGAACAGCTGGACATCCTGGGCATCCCTGAACGCTATATGCCGCGCATCGTCAAGCCCTGGGACATCATCGGCAGGCTCTGCGAAGAAGATGCCATGGAAACGGGCTTCCCGGCAGGTATCCCCATCTGCGCCGGTGCCGGCGACACGATGGAATCCATGATGGGCAGCGGCATCCTGGAAGCGGGCCGCGCCGTCGACGTCGCCGGGACGTGCGCCATGTTCTGCGCCGCCACGGACGGCATTATTCCGGAACTGTCCGTGCCGGGGAGCAACCTCATCTTCAATTCCGGCACCCTGCCGGGGACGTATTTCTACTGGGGTATGGTCCGCACAGGCGGCCTGGCCCTGCGCTGGTTCAAGGACAGCATTGCCCGCGAAGAAGGCGATGACTACTACGGGACCCTGGACGAACTGGCCCGGCGCCATCAGCCCGGCTGCGACGGGGCCATGTTCATTCCCTACCTGACCGGCGGCAACGGCGACTATCCCAACGTCCGCGGGACCTTCACGGGACTGACCCTCGACTCCGACCAGGGCGCCATGTGGCGCTGCGTCCTCGAAGGCATCGGCTATGACTATATGGAAATCACCGACCGCTACCGCAAGGCCGGCATCGACCTGACCCAGCTGACCATCACCGAAGGCGGCAGCCGCGATGAACTGTGGAACCAGATCAAGGCCGACATGCTGGATACGAAAGTCGTGACCCTCAAAGTCGCCGGCGGCGCTGTCCCGACCAACTGCATCGTCGCCGCCTATGCCGCAGGCGACATACCGGACCTCAAACAGGCCCTCCAGCGCCAACTGGAAATCAAGGCCACCTACGTACCTGACGAAAACCATACGGCTACTTACCGCAGGGCCTATGACAAACGCGAAACCCTGCTCAAAGCCCTGAACGGCGCTTTGTGAGTCGTGGCTCGTGGCTCGTAGGGGCCGTCCTGATAAGGCGGCCCGCCTGAATCCCGTGAACAACGCTATCCGAAGGGCGGTCCGTCCGGCTCTCCTCATAGGAGAGCTGTCAGCGAAGCTGACTGAGAGGTTGTCCTTTCATGATAGTTTATCGTACGGAGTTTGTAGTTTATAGTTCGTAGTTTGTAGTTCGGAGTTTTTAGAAGTTGGTTTTAAATTTTTTTCCATTTGCTGCAAACTAAAAACTACAAACTTAAAACTCAAAAAAGGGGCTGTCGCACGAAGGCTTCTACCATCATGCGCGGCCCCGTTTACTTTATAGTTTGTAGCACAGAGTTTGTAGTTTGCAGAGAAAACCTTTAAATTTAAACCCATCCGCTAACAACTAACAACTAGCCACTAACAACTTTAAAGGGCTTGTCGTCGTGCGACAAGCCCTTTTTTTGGTATTCCCACAAGCGGGCCGCCCTTTGGGCGGCCCGCTACATGCGACATCTTTGATGTCGCGGCGGCCTGCGAACGGCGACCTGCGGGTAATGATTCCCAAAGGGAATCCCTACCCATGCACTTTGTGAAAAATAGAAGTATCTCCCATGACGTAAGTTCATAACGTCACATAGACCTATGAGATAATTCTATTGAATAATGCAAATGAGTAATTTGACTTCTTGATTATTGCGTAAAACGCATGTCATAAATGTGAAAAATTGAAAAAAGTGCCGTTTTTTAGTGGATTTTTTTGGGAAGTGTGGTATACTATCAGTGTAAGCAGTGAATCTTATTTAGAACGTGCGTGATTTTTTTTAGAAGAATCTAGTGAAAAAAATCACGCGACGAAGGAGGAGTTAAACATGAGTAAAGTAATGGTTATTGGTGCAGGTACAATGGGTTCTGGCATTGCACAGGTTTTCGCAACGCACGGCTGGGATGTCGTCTTGAACGATATTAAAGACGAATTCATCGCTGGCGGCAAAGCTAAAATCGAAAAACAGTTGACCAAACAGGTCTCCAAAGGCAAAATGACCCAGGAAGACAAAGACGCAACTATGGCTCGCGTTTCTGGCTTCGTAACCCGTACGGCTGATAACATGAAAGACATCGACCTCGTCGTTGAAGCAGCTATCGAAGACTTGAAGATCAAATCGGCTATCTTCAAAGAACTCGACGAACTCTGCCCGGAACACACGATCCTCGCATCCAACACTTCGTCCCTGGCTATCACCCAGATCGGCGCAGCTACGAAACGCCCGGACAAAGTCATCGGCATGCACTTCTTCAACCCGGCACCGGTCATGAAATTGATCGAAGTCATCAACGGCATCGCTACTTCTGAAGAAACGTATGAAAAGATCGACAAACTTTCGAAAGACCTCGGCAAAACACCGGTCAAAGTTAACGACTTCCCGGGCTTCGCTGGCAACCGTATCGTCATCCCGATGCTGAACGAAGCTATCCAGGCTTTGATGGAAGGCGTTGCTTCCAAAGAAGACATCGATAACGTCTGCAAACTCGGCTTCAACCATCCGATGGGACCTCTGGCTCTCTGCGACCTTATCGGTAACGACGTCGTTCTCCACGTTATGGAAGTCCTCTACGAAGGCTTCGGCGATCCGAAATATCGTCCTTGCGCATTGCTCAAGAAATATGTCCAGGCAGGTTACCTCGGCCGTAAGACTGGCAAAGGCTTCTACGATTACACGAAATAAGTTAGCGATCTGCTAATCGAATACGGGGCGTGACTTTCACACCCCGTATTATTTTTAGAATCTCATGCGCGTATTGACAGTGCGCCTATCCTGTCGGCAGGGGCGGTCTGACTGGCAGGAGTCCCTTTGGGGAGGGTAGCCTGTTGTACATACTATTTCTATACTATACTATTATATGTCTTTAGGAGGTTTTTCTCATGGATTACCAGAACATCATTTTTGCTGTCGAAGACGGTATTGCAACGATCACCATCAATCGTCCGAAAGCTCTGAACGCCCTGAACCAGGCTACGGTCAGCGAATTGAAGGACGTTGTCGAAAAAATCGCAGCTGATAAAGCTATCAAAGTCGTCATCATCACCGGCGCAGGTGCTAAATCCTTCGTCGCTGGCGCTGACATCAAAGAAATGGCTTCCAAGAACGCTGCTGAAGGCCGCGAATGGGGCCAGTTCGGTCAGAACGTCTTCACGGAAATCGAAAACCTGCCGCAGCCTGTCATCGCAGCTATCAACGGCTTCGCTCTCGGCGGCGGCTGCGAACTCTCCTGCGCTTGCGATATCCGCTATGCAGCTGAAAACGCTAAATTCGGCCAGCCGGAAGTCGGCCTGGGCATCACTCCGGGCTTCGGCGGCACACAGCGCCTGACCCGTGTCGTCGGCCGCGGCCACGCTAAAGAACTCATCTACACGGGCGGCATGATCGACGCTGAAAAAGCAAAAGCTATCGGCTTGGTCAACGAAGTCTTCCCGCAGGAAGAATTAATGCCGGCTGCTGTTAAACTGGCTAAGAAGATCGCTAAGAACGCTCCGATCGCTGTACAGCTCTCCAAAGCTGCCATCAACCGCGGCATCAACTGCGACGTCGTAACCGGTATCGCTTATGAAGCTGAAGTCTTCGGCCTCTGCTTCTCCACAGCCGACCAGAAGGAAGGCATGGCTGCTTTCTGCGAAAAACGCAAAGCAACTTTCGAAGGTAAATAATTCCATTGTTTGACTCCTAATAGAAAAGGGCCTGTCGCTATGCGGCAGGCCCTTTTCTGTTGAGCAACCTCTCAGTCAGCTGCGCTGACAGCTCTCCTATAAGAAGGAGAGCCATGAGCCACGAATCACGAGCCACGAGCCACGAATCACAAGCCTTTTCACAAAATTGTGTCACAACGGCCACAGGAAGGCGAACCAGGCATGGTATAATAAATTGCAAAAAAATTTCAATTCGAGGTGACCTCTTCATGAAAGGTAAACATATTCCCGCTCTGGCTGTGCTCTGCTGTGCCCTCAGCCTGACGGCTCCTGTCTGGGCCGCACCGGTAGTGGATGGCTTGGATCAGACGGCCGTGACGGCGACGGCAGCGGCGACAGCGGCTCAATCTTCTATCCGCGACGTGACGGCCTTGAGTACGGTCTATGGCGACGGCGAAAGCGTATCGGCTGTGGCCCTTCATTATCCCAAGACCATTGATGCCAGCCGCCTGAAGGCGTCGGATTTCACCGTCTCCGGCAAGACGATCGATAAGGTCTATACCAATGATGCGCCGGAAACGACCCTGACCGGCAAGAAGGGCAGTTACGTCATCGTCAGCCTGGTCCATCCGGCTACGCCTTTGCCGACGGCAGCTTCCCAGAACAAGCCCAAGGACGACCAGGGCGATAAGGGCAAAGAAGGCTCCAACGCCTTGAACGGCGGCGATGCGCCTATGTATTCCGACCGCAAGGCACCGGACCTGAGCGTCGCTGTCAGCCAGACCGGGACGGTCTATGCAACGGATGGCACGGCTTATGGCCCGACGACGACGGCCCTGGCTGCCGACAAGACCGTCGATACCGTCAAGGACGCCTTTAAAACTTATATATATAAGGACCCGGCTACAGGCTATGAAATGCCGTATAATATTTACCTGCCCAAAGATTACGACGCCGACAAGGCCAAGACTTATCCCATGGTCGTCTTCATCGCCGATGCCAGCGCCAACATCAACGATTCCAAGGCCGTCCTCTATCAGGGCAACGGGGCCATCGTCTGGGCGACGCCGGAAGAACAGGCCAAGCATCCGGCCATCGTCCTGGCGCCGCAATATACGGAAGACCTCATCCGCTCTATCGGCATGATGACTACCGATACCCACCAGTGGACCCAGGGCCTGACCTTGGTGACGGACCTCATCATGGATGTATCCAATGAGTACCGCGTCGACAAGGACCGCATCTACGGGACGGGCCAGTCCCAGGGCGGCATGGCCAACATCGCCATCAGCGATGCCTATCCGGAACTCTTTGCCGGCCAGTACCTCGTCGCCTGCCAGTGGGATACGCAGGAAATGGAAAAACTCAAGGACAAGAACCTCTGGATCACCGTCTGCCAGGGTGACAGCAAGGCCTTTCCGGGCATGAATGAAGCGACGGCCCTGTGGGAAAAGGACGGCGCTGTCGTCGCCCGCAGCCGCATGTGGGACAGCACGGGCGGTACGCCTGTCTTTGAACAGATGATGCGGGTCATGGAAGACCAGCAGGCACCCATCAACTATACGGTCTTCAAGGACGGCAGCCACATGTATACCTGGTCCTTTGCCTACAATATCGAAGGCATCCGGGACTGGCTCTTTGAACAGACCAAGGCCGAAGATGTCCTGAAGAAAAAAGCACCGGCCGGCATGGCTGCCAAACAGCACGGCAAGGACGGCGCCCATAAGGGCAGCCCCCAGGGCAAAGCTCTGCTCAACACGGGCATTGCCTACTTGTACGGCCAGGACGGTGCGACGGACTACGACGTCGCCCGCGAATGTTTCCAGAAGGCCTGGAACGACGGCAACATGAAGGCCGGCCGCTACCTGGGCCTCATGGCCGCTAACGGCTTGGGCGAAAAACAGAGCGATGCCCAGGCTGCCCAGTGGTACGACAAGGCCCAGCAGAAAGGCGATACGACCAGCATGTATCTTTTGGGCAAGTGCTACGAACAGGGCAAGGGCGTCAAACAGGATTACGCCAAGGCCAGGAGCCTCTACGAAAAAGCGGCTCAGCGCACGGACCACGTCGGCGCACCGGCCATGGTCTACTTGGGCGACATGTACGCCAAAGGCCTGGGCGTAGCCGCCGACACGGCCAAGGCCAAAGCCTGGTATCAGAAAGCCGCCGTCACAGGCAACCTCGACGCCATCGAAGCGCTGAAAGAGATTGGTGGCTAGTGGCTAGTGGTTCGTGGCTAGCGGCTCGTGGCGGGCGGCCCGCCTGGCTCGTGGCTCGTAAAGCCTCCCTTGATAGGCCCTTTTTGGCCCGTCAGGCGTTGACCGCAGGGAAACGCAGGACGGCTGCCAAAACGGAGAGCCGGGCTGGAGGTGGCCCGAAAGGGCCGGAGAGGTTGAATTTCACTGTAGGGGCTCGCACGTGGCGAGCCCGCCGGGTATATGTGAAATACTTGTGGACCGATGGGTGTGAGCGGGCGCCCCACGTGGCGCCCCTACAGAAAAAAGAGCTGTCGCATGTGCGGCAGCTCTTTTTTTACAACTAATTTGACTTTTTGACTTATATTCTCTTGACAAAACATATTCTCCATGCTATCTTATATATAGTCTTAGAAGTCAAATAGTCAGACCACTAAAAATGGTCAAATGAGCAGAAGGTGAGTACGATGGATTTGGATGCACGAAAACAGAAAATACTGCAAGCCATTATTCAGGATTACATCTCCTCTGCCGAACCTGTCGGGTCGAGAACGATTGCCCGCAAGTATGACTTAGGCGTCAGCGCCGCGACGATCCGCAACGAAATGTTCGATCTGGAAATGATGGGCTACCTGGAACAGCCTCACACGTCGTCCGGCCGCATCCCGTCGCTGAAGGGATACCGCTTCTACGTCGACTGCCTGCTCAAGCCGACGAAGATCACGGACGCAGAAAAGCAATTCGTCCGCGCCTGGTTCCAGGACAAAGTGAGCAGCGTCGACCAGATTTTTCAGTCGACGGCCAAGTTACTGGCCAGGATTACCCACAACGTCACCCTGGTCATGGCGTCACAGCGGCTCAATTCCAAGCTGAAGTACATCCGCTTCTTACCGCTCGATGACCGCCGGGCCATCATGATCGTCGTCACCGATACGGGACAGGTAGAGAACTGCATTTACCCCAAACCGGCCGGTGCCAGCCTGGACGATCTGAACATCATCGCCCAGCGGCTGACCAACTACCTGGCCGGCATGGCCATGGACCATATCGATGAAAAGGCCATCGAAGCCTTTCACGAGACCATCGTCGACGACGTCGAATTGTACCGCCTGGCCTTCCGGGCCATGGGACGGGCCTTCCAGAAAGACCAGCAGTTCTACAAAGGCGGGACCATGGAGCTCCTGAACAAGCCGGAGTTCAAAGACGTCGACAAGGCCAAGAGCCTCTTTACCATGCTGGAAGAACAGGATGTCGTCGCCAATCTCCTTCACGACGAGGGCGAAGGCGGGGCCGTGACGGTCCGCATCGGCGAAGAAGCGAAATTGTCGCCTATCAATGATTGCAGCATCATTGAAGCGACCTTTACCGACCATGATGTAGTCCTCGGCAAGCTGGCCGTCTTGGGACCGGCTCGTATGGAGTATGCCAAGATCATCGGTCTTTTGGACTTTATGAAACAGCATGTGACACATATGCTGGCACATTACCACGACGATAAGTAGGGAGGGGTACACAGACATGAGTAATAAAGAAACAAAAGAAGAAAAAGATACCGTATTAGCAGAAGACGCGGAAAAAGTCGCCGAAGACGCTGCTAAGGAAAAGGTGGACGAAGCCAAAGAAGCCGCGGCAGATGAAAGTGCCGATAATAAGGCACCGGATGCCAAAGACGCTGCTGCCACAGCGGACGCCGAAAAGGCCGCCAAGCTCCAGCAGCAGTTCGTCCGGCTCCAGGCTGATTTTGCCAACTATAAGAAGCGCACAGCCGCTGAAAAGCTCCAGATTTCAGAAGTCGTCAAGATGGACGTCATCACGAACATCCTGCCGGTCATCGACAATTTCGAACGGGCCCTGCAGGTCCCGCAGGATAAGGTGGCCGATGATGTGAAATCCTTCATCGACGGCTATGAAATGATTTACAAACAGCTCCTGGGCGTCCTGGAAAAGGAAGGGGTCACCAAGATCGATGCCGTCGGCAAACCTTTCGACCCCAATTATCATCAGGCCGTCATGCGCGTGCCCAGCGACGAATACGATGACGACGTCGTCGTAGAAGTCCTCCAGGAAGGATATCTCCTGGGCGACAAGACGCTGCGTCCGGCTATGGTCAAAGTTGCATTCAACGGTTAATCATCGTTTGAAATAAGATTGGAGGAATCTTTTATGAGTAAAGTTATTGGTATTGACTTAGGTACAACAAACTCCGTAGTAGCTGTCATGGAAGGCGGCGAACCTACGGTCATCACGAATACGGAAGGCTCCCGCCTCACACCGTCTGTCGTCGGCTTCTCCAAGACGGGCGAACGCCTCGTCGGCCAGCTGGCAAAACGTCAGGCCGTATCCAACCCGGAAAACACCATTTCGTCCATTAAACGCCACATGGGTGAAAACTACACTGTAGACATCCAGGGCAAGAAATATACACCGCAGGAAATTTCCGCTATGATCCTCCAGAAATTGAAGGAAGACGCTGAAAGCTACCTCGGCGAAAAAGTCACCCAGGCCGTCATCACCGTTCCGGCTTACTTCAACGACGGCCAGCGCCAGGCCACCAAAGATGCTGGCAAGATCGCCGGCCTCGACGTTCTCCGTATCGTCAACGAACCGACGGCAGCAGCCCTGGCTTATGGCCTCGATAAAGGCGGCGACGGCAAGATCCTCGTATTCGACCTCGGCGGCGGTACTTTCGATGTATCCATCCTCGAACTCGGCGACGGCGTCTTCGAAGTAAAGGCTACCAACGGCAACACCCACCTCGGCGGCGATGACTTCGATAACAAAGTCATGGAATGGATGATCAGCGAATTCAAGAAAGAAACAGGCATCGACCTCTCGCAGGATAAGATGGCTGAACAGCGCCTCAAGGAAGCTGCTGAAAAAGCTAAGATCGAATTGTCCACGGTCCTCTCGACCAACATCAACCTGCCCTTCATCACGGCCGATGCTACGGGCCCGAAACACCTCGATTTGACCTTGACCCGTGCTAAATTCAACGAATTGACGGAAGACCTCGTCCAGGCTACGATGGAACCGACCAAGAAAGCCATCGCTGACTCGGGCTACACTATCGATGAAATCGACAAGATCATCCTCGTCGGCGGTTCCAGCCGTATCCCGGCCGTCCAGGATGCCATCAAATCCATCCTCGGCAAAGAACCGAGCAAAGGCGTCAACCCCGATGAATGTGTCGCTATCGGCGCAGCTATCCAGGCCGGTGTACTCGTCGGCGATGTCAAGGACGTCCTGCTCCTCGATGTTACGCCGCTTTCTCTGGGCATTGAAACCCTCGGCGGTGTCTTCACCAAGATCATCGACCGCAACACGACGATCCCGACTTCCGGCAGCCAGGTCTTCTCGACAGCTGTCGATAACCAGCCGTCTGTCGACGTCCACGTCCTTCAGGGCGAACGTGAAATGGCAGCCGACAACAAGACCCTCGGCCGCTTTGAACTGACCGGCATCCCGGCTGCTCCCCGTGGAGTACCTCGTATCGAAGTCACCTTCAACATCGACGCCAACGGCATCGTAAACGTTTCGGCAAAAGACCTCGGCACAGGCAAGGAACAGAAGATCACCATCAAATCTTCGTCGGGCCTCGACAAGAGCGAAATCGACCGCATGGTCAAAGAAGCTGCCGCTCACGAAGCGGAAGACAAGAAACGTAAAGAAGCCATCGAAGCCAAGAACAACGCTGACTCCCTCATTTACCAGGCCGAAAAGACCATCAAGGATATGGGCGACAAAGCCGATGCTTCCAAAGTTTCGGAAATCAAGGATAAAATCGCTGCCTTGAAAGAAGCCATGAAGACTGACGATACGGATAAGATCAAAGCCGCTTCTGAAGCCTTGACCAAACCGCTCTATGACCTGACCAGCGAAATGTACAAGAACGCAGACGCTGCCCAGCAGGCTCAGCAGCAGGCAGCCGGTGCCCAGGCCGGTGCACAGCAGGCCCAGAGCGATGGCCAGAAAGATGAAAAAGTAGTCGACGCCGATTACACGGTAGTCGACGATGACAAGAAGTAAGATAGATAAGAGGGGCTGCCCACATGAGTAAAAGAGATTATTATGAAGTCCTCGGCGTTCCCAAAGACGCCAGCGACGCAGAAATCAAGAAAGCTTTTAAGAAATTAGCGCTCAAATACCATCCGGACCGCAACCCGGACAACCCGAAGGCAGCAGAAGAAAAATTCAAGGAAATCAACGAAGCGTACAGCGTCCTGTCGAATAAACAGAAACGCGCCCAGTACGACCAGTTCGGTCCGGCAGCATTCCAGAACGGCAATGCTGCCGGTTCCGGTGCCGGTTTCGGCCAGGGCGGCTTCGGAGGTTTTGGCGGATTCGGCCAGGGCGGCCAGGGCTTCGGCGGCTTTGAAGATATCTTTGATTCCTTCTTCGGCGGCCAGGGCAGCCGTCAGTCGGCCAATGGCCCGCAGCGCGGTGCCGATTTGCGCTTCGACGTAGACATTACCTTTAAACAGGCTGCCTTTGGTACGGAAATGGAAATCCAGGTCCCGAAAGAAGAAACGTGCGACCACTGCCACGGAAGCGGTGCCGAACCGGGAAGCAAGGTAGATACCTGCCCGGACTGCCACGGCACAGGCCAGCAGCGCGTCGTCCAGAACACGCCTTTCGGCCAGATGGTCAATGTCCGCACCTGTTCCCGCTGCGGCGGCACAGGCAAGATCATCCATGACAAGTGCAAGAAATGCCATGGTACGGGGACGGTCAAGGTCCGCAAGAAACTGAAGATCAAGATCCCTGCCGGCGTCGACGACGGCGCACGCCTGCGCGTAGCCGGTGAAGGCGAACCGGGCGTCCGCGGCGGCGGTCACGGCGACTTGTACGTCTATATCTTCGTCCGCCGCGATCCCAAGTTCACCCGTGAAGGCAACGATATCTTGTCCCAGGAAACGATTTCCTTCGCCCAGGCTGCCCTGGGGTCGAAGATCCTCGTCGAAACCCTGGACGGCAAGATCGAGCTGACCATCCCGGCCGGCACCCAGACGGGGACGGTCTTCCGCATCCGCGGCAAAGGCGTACCGGTCCTGGGGTCCAAGAACCGCCGTGGCGACCACCACGTCCAGGTCACGGTCGCCGTGCCGAAACACCTCAACGCCAAACAGAAGGAACTCCTGCGGGAATTCGCCTATGCTGGCGGCGAAACGTGGGTGGGGGAGCCAAAGCCGGCTGAACAACCGGCCGACGGTGACGCCACGAGCGCGAAGAGCGACAAGAAAGATACGAAGAAGACCAAGAAGAGTTTTTGGAGTAAGTTAAAAGAAGATCTGTAAAGATAAAGGGAGTATGAACGATGCAATGGAATGAAGTAGATTTGCTCGTTTCCCCAACGGCCACCGATTTGGTGGCCCTTCTTGTTTTTGAATGTGGAAGCAATGGCTCGGTCATCGACGACGAGCACCCGGACCACAAAGGGCGCATCCGCATTACGGCGTATTTCCCGCTGGCACAGGAAGGTCTTGTGGAAACGATACGAGAAAAGATGGGCGCCCTGGAAAAACGGGGCGTCGATCTGGGCGACTGGAAGGTCGTCGAAAAGAAAGCTGACGATAAGGACTGGCTCTTTGCCTGGCAGGAACACTTCCATCCCAAGAAGATTTCCCGCCATTTCTGGGCGGCCCCGGCGTGGGAACCGGCCCGGCCGGCCGACGGCGAAGATGTCCTTTCCATCGATCCGGGCCTGGCCTTCGGCAGCGGCTTCCACGACACGACGTGCATGTGCGTCCAGTACCTGGAAGATACGGTGAAGGCCGGCGATACGGTCTTTGACATCGGCACGGGCACGGGCATCCTGGCCATTGCCGCCGCCAAACTGGGCGCATCCCACGTGACGGCTGTCGACTTCGACGGCGTCGCCGTCAAGCAGGCTGCGGTCAATGCCAAACTGAACGGCGTCGAAGACAGATTGACCATCGCCAACAGCGACCTCCTGGCGGCCATCCCGCAGGGGGAAAAGGCCGATGTCGTCGTAGCCAACCTGGTGACCAATGCCGTCCTGCCCCTGCTGCCGACACTGCCGCCGTATCTCAAGGAAGGCGGTACGCTCATTGCCAGCGGCATCATCGACGAACGCATCGACGAAGTGCGCCGCGCTGCCGCTGCCGTCGGCTTCACCTGGGTCGATGAACAGTTCCGCAGCGGCTGGTATGCCGTCCAGATGAAGAGGTGAGACTATGCGTAAGATTTTCACGGATTTCCCCATTTGCGGGACCTTTGAATTGTCTGCCGACGATGCCCATCACGTCGTCGTCGTCCTGCGCCATACCGTCGGCGATACGCTGAACGTCACGGACTGCACCGGTGCGACCTATGAATGTTTCATCACCCGCATGGAAGGCCATTCGGCGTATCTCACGCCGGCGCGCAAGATTTCCGACGGGCCGTCGTCCAACGGCAGGGTCATCCTGGCGGCAGGGCTCCTCAAGGGCGACAAGTTCGACTGGGTCGTCCAGAAGGCGACGGAACTCGGCGCCGGGCGGATCGTTCCTGTACAAATGGAGCATTGTGTAGTAAAATTAGATGATAAACGGCGGCAGGCACGGCTCGAACGCTGGCAGCGCCTGGCCCTGGAAGCGGCCAAGCAATGCGGCCGCGACGACGTACCCGACGTGGCGCCGGTCATGAGCTTCACGGAACTCGTCGACGCCTATGCCGACACGCGCTTCGTCATCCCCTATGAACAGGAGACGGCGCCCTTGTCGGAAGCCTGCCACGACGTGCGTACCGGCGACGTCGTCATCGCCATCGGTCCCGAAGGGGGCTATGCCGAAAAAGAAATCGCCTATGCCACGCAGCATCTGTCGTGGTGCCGCACGGTCTCTCTCGGGCCCCGCATCCTGCGCGCTGAAACGGCGTCGCTGGCGGCCCTGTCTATCATTATGTACGAAAGAGGATTCAAGTAATGCCAACTATCGCTTTTGCCACTCTTGGCTGCCGTGTCAACCAGTACGATACGGACAGTATGCGCGGCCTCTTCCTGGCTGCAGGCTTCACGGAAGCCGATTTCAATGGCCCGGCCGACGTCTATGTCATCAATACCTGTTCGGTCACTCAGGTCGGCGAAAAGAAATCGCGCCAGCTCATCCGGCGGACGAAGAAGCGCAACGATGCGGCCAAGGTCATCGTCACCGGCTGCTATGCCCAGCTCGACCCGGAGCTTTTGACGTCCATGCCCGAAGTCGACGCCGTCGTCGGGACCAATGAACGCAAGCGCATTGTATCCATTGTCCGCGAACTCCTGCACGACGAAGACGACGAAGCCATCACGGCCGTCCACGACGTGCGCCGCCACGACGAATTCGAGGAAATCCCCCTCTATCCGTCGGCAGTGGAACACACGCGGGCCGACCTGAAGATCCAGGAAGGGTGCAACAATTTCTGTTCCTACTGCATCATTCCCTATACGCGGGGCGCTTTGAAATCGCGCCAGCCCGACGCCATCATCGCCGAAGCCAACCGCCTGGTCGCAGCAGGCTTCAAGGAAATCGTCCTGACCGGCATCCACCTCGGTGCCTATGGCCGCGACCTCGACGACCATCCGTCGCTGGCCCACATCCTGGACCGCCTGGTCAAGGAAACCGACGTGGCCCGCATCCGCCTGGGTTCCATCGAGTCCCTGGAAATCGGCGACGACATGATCGACGTCATGAACAGCTCGGACCGCATCTGCCCGCATCTGCACCTGCCCCTCCAGTCCGGTTCGGACCCGATCCTGAAGGCCATGAACCGCCATTACACGGTGGCCGAATACGAGGACCTCATCGCCCGCCTGCGCAGCCGCATCGACGGCCTGACTGTCTCGACGGACCTCATCCTGGGCTTTCCCGGCGAAACGGAAGCCCTCTTCGAGGACACCATGGCGACGCTGGAACGCCTCTCTTTCTCGCATATCCACGCCTTCCCGTATTCCCAGCGCAAGGGGACGCCGGCAGCGGATATGAAGGACCAAGTCGAAACGGCGGAAAAGAAACGGCGCGTCGAACTCGTCAATGAACTGTCGGCCCGCCAGAAAGCGGCGCTCCTGACGGCCCTGGTCGGCAAGAAGGCCTCGGTCCTCATCGAAAAACAAGACGGCACGACAGGCGAAGGCTTTACGGAGAACTACGAACGGGCCGTCGTCGAAAATCTTCCGCCTCATGCCGAAGGCACCGTCGTCGAAGTCACCCTCATCGGCACTGACGGGCAGAAGCTGGAAGCGCGTTGTTAGTGACTTGTGGTTTCGGCCTGCGAGTCCCTAACCCCTACACAACAAAGGAGGAATTTATCATGGAAGACTGCATTTTCTGCAAGATCATCGCCGGGGAGATCCCGAGCACGAAAGTTTGGGAAGACGATAATTTCTTCGCCTTCAAGGACATCAATCCGGTCGCTCCGGTCCACGTCCTGGTCATCCCCAAGAAACATATCCAGAGTATCGCCGACCTGACGCCGGACGATGCCGCCGTCGCTGGCAAGATGCTCTATGCCATCCAGAAAGTCGCCCAGGTCATGAATCTTGACAAAGACGGCTTCCGCGTCGTCTTCAACACCGGTGAAAAAGCAGGCCAGACGGTCCATCACATGCACGCCCACATCTTAGGCGGCAAAGAAATGGCCTGGCCCGGCGTATGAGTGAACGGCAGCGGAGACGGAAGCCCCAGCGCCAGGTGACGATTACCGCGTCGGCCCTTACCCGCATCATCGCCATCGTCCTGCTCGCCGGCGTCGTCGCTTTCCTGATGATCCACAAAATTTAATCTTCTTCTCATGAAAAAAGACCCGGAAGGGTCTTTTTTTCATGTAATTTTAATCTTTCTCGCCTACGATGGACGTAATCGGATACATTGAGAAAGGGGAATCGCCATGGAGAAGAATCTATTAGGCTATTATGGAGAACAAGCGGCGCTGTCCTTTGTGCGCCAGGAAAAGGGCTATCACGTGCGCTGCTGTAATTACCGCAACCGCCTGGGAGAAATCGACATCATCGCCGACGACGGCCATACGCTGGTCTTCATCGAAGTCAAGACGCGGACGACAGGCTCTTACGGCCTGCCCTGTGAAGCCGTCGAGAAGCGCAAGCGCCGCCAGATCACCCGCGTGGCCTCGGCTTATCTGGCCCAGTTCGACCTTTGGGAGCGGCCATGCCGGTTCGACGTCATCGAAGTCTGGCCAGGAGATAACGGACAGCCTGGCATCCGCCACATCGCCCATGCCTTCCTGGCCGAAAGGCGGTGACGCCGTGTTCGCGCGTATCTATGGGGCGGCGACACTGGGCCTGAACGGCCACGTCATCGCCGTCGAAACGGATATTTCCAACGGCCTGCCGTCGTTCGACCTGGTCGGCCTGGCATCGACGTCGGTGAAAGAGGCCAAAGAGCGGGTCCGGGCTGCCGTCAAGAACAGCGGCTATGAATTTCCCATGCGCCGCCTGACGGTCAACCTGGCGCCGGCTGACCTGAAGAAGGACACGTCCGGCCTGGATTTGAGCCTGGCCGTGGCCATCCTGGTGTCGAGCGGCCAGATTCCCGAAGAGGCCTGCGAAAAATGCCTCTTCATGGGGGAACTGGCCCTGGATGGGCGCATCCGGCCGGTGAACGGTATCCTGCCCATGGTCCTGGAAGGGGCCGCCCAGGGGATGAAGACGGTCTTCGTCAGCCGCGACAATGCCGCCGAAGCCCTGCTCTGTCCGGACCTCACGGTCTACGGTGTCGATACGCTCTGCGACGTCGCCGCCTGCCTGACCGGTGAAAAGCCGCTGGACGCGGCCCGGCCGGAACCCTTGGCGCCGGACCAGCTGGACTATGACGTCGACTTCGCCGAAGTCCAGGGCCAGGCCGAAGCCAAGCGGGTCCTGGAAATCGCCGCAGCCGGCGGCCATAACGTCCTCATGATCGGCCCGCCGGGAAGCGGCAAGACCATGCTGGCCAAGCGCATCCCGACTATCCTGCCGCCCATGAGCGAAGCCGAGGCCCTGGAAGTGACCAAGATATACAGCGTCGCCGGTCTTTTGGGCAAGGGGCGGCTCCTGCAGCAGCGGCCTTTCCGCAGTCCTCATCACACCATTTCCATGGCCGGCCTCGTCGGCGGCGGGTCCATCCCCAAGCCGGGCGAAGTGACCCTCAGCCATCACGGCGTCCTCTTCCTCGACGAGCTGCCGGAGTTCCCCCGGTCGGTCCTGGAAGTCCTGCGCCAGCCCTTGGAAGACGGCGTCGTCCACATCGCCCGCGTCCAGGCGGCCCTGTCCTATCCGTCGCGCTTCGTCCTGGTGGCGGCCATGAATCCCTGTCCCTGCGGCCGCTACGGCTTCGACGAAGGCTGTACCTGTTCGGACAGCGAGATACGCCGCTATACCCATAAGATTTCCGGACCTCTCCTGGACCGCATCGACCTCCACGTCCGCGTCGAACGGCCGGCCTACTGGGAACTGACGGCCCGGCGGCGGGCCGAACCGTCGTCGGCCATCCGCTCGCGGGTCCTGTCGGCGCGCCACCGCCAGCAGGAGCGCCTGGCTCCTTATGGCTGTACCTGCAACGCCCATATGGGCCACCGGGAGATACGGGCCACGTGCCAGCTGACCGAGGCGGCCCAGCAGTTGTTGCGCGAGGCCTTCGACGCCCTGCGCCTCAGTGCCCGCAGCTACGACCGCATCATCAAAGTGTCCCAGACCATTGCCGACCTGGCCAAAGAACCGGTCATCGCCAAGGATCACGTGGCCGAAGCCATCAGTTACCGCAATAAGATGCACCAGCCATGAAGGGGGGATGAAGGTGGAACAGGAAACGATGTACGCAGCGGCCCTCCAGTCCCTCAGGGGCTGCGGCAGCCGCCGCCTGCAGGCCCTCCTCGACGTCTGCCGTTCGCCCAGCCGGGCCTGGGACGCCGTCTGGGATGAAGACCTGCGGCGCCGGACGGGGATTCCGGCCAAGGTTTTTTTTCAGCTCAGGCAAGAACGAGACGTTTTTGATTGGGATACCTTCCAGCGCAGGCTGTCTTTTTATGGCGTCCGGCCCGTCGCCCTGTGGGACGACGATTACCCCAGCTGGCTGCCCTTCATCGCCCAGCCGCCGCTGGTCCTCTTTTGTCAGGGGACGATGGAGCGCGACAGCAGCAGCATCGCCATCGTCGGCTCCCGCAAGGCCAGCCCCTATGGCCTGAATGCCGCCGAGACGCTGGCCGCTGAGCTGGCGGCCCAGGGCTTCACCATCGTCAGCGGCGGTGCCAGGGGCATCGATACGCGGGCCCATCGGGGCGCCCTGAAAGGGAAGGGGCGGACTGTCGTCGTCGCCGCCAACGGCCTGGACCGGACCTATCCCAGGGAGAACAAGGCCCTGTTCCGGCAGGTCGTCGATAGCGGCGGCGCAGTCATCTCGGAATATGCCTTCGGTGTCGAGCCGCTAGCCCGGAATTTCCCGGCCCGCAACCGCATCATCGCCGGCATGGCAGCGGCGACGATCGTCGTCGAAGCGGCCCTGCGCAGCGGCTCCCTGATTACGGCCGACCTGGCCCTCGACGAAGGGCGCGACGTCTTTGCCATGCCGGGCAGCGTCTTTTCCGAGACCAGCCGGGGGACGAACCATCTCCTCCGGCTCGGCGCCATCCCCCTGACCTGTGCTGACGATGTGGTCCGGGAATTCCGCCGCCGCGGCTGGCAGGGGCCGGAGACGGCCTGCCATGAGGAAGGACCCAGCCTGAGCCCGGCCGAACAGGCCGTCATCGACGCCATCCCCTTCGACCGGGCGGCGCCGGTGAGCGAGCTCCTGGAAAAGACGGGCCTCGCCGTCGCCGACCTGCTGCCCATCCTCCTGGCCCTGCAGATGAAGAAAGCCGCCGAGGAACTCCCCGGCGGCTATATCCGCTGTGCTGCGGCCTTTTCTGCCCTATAAGGCGGTGATATACGCTTTGGCTTTGTCGACGGAGACGACGTCGATCCAGCCGAAGGGGACCAGGGCATGACAGCAGGCAAAGAGGGTATGGTGGTCTGTGATGAATTCTTTCAGGGCGGCCATGGTCTGGCTGCTGCCTTCGACGCGGCCATAGCCAGCGACGGCTGCGTCGATGAGGGCGTTGTCCGGCCATTCCTCGCGGAAGCAGCTGTGCAGGAAGAGGAACAGGTCCAGGACGGGCGCCGGTGCGTCGACGAATTTCTTTTCATTTTCCCAATCGAGGAAGGTAATCGTCCCGGTTTCCTTATCGTAGGCGATGTCCCGCAGGGCCGGCCGGCCGTGGTGCAGGCCGGCGGCGTGGAGCTGGGCCAGTCCCTGGCCGGCTTTTTCAAAGGCATCGTGGCGGACGGCGGCGTATTCCGCTTCCTTGGCTACGCCCTGCAAGGTCTTGCCGGCAGCTTCCATGACGAAGAAGTCTTCATCCAGGAGGACGACCTTCGGTGCCAGGGGAAGGCGGGCGTTGACGGTCATGATCTTGTAGGCTTCGCACCAGAAGGCAGCCGACGGATTCTGTTTGGCAAAGGCATTGCGGCCATTGCCCATGCGGCGCTTGACGAAGTACGTTTTATTTTCAAAAGAAAGTGACAAAATCCGCTTGTCCGGTGCTTTTGTGATGGCAGATTGAACGGATTTTAAGAGAGACCTGTTGAACAAGAAAGTCACACCTTTCAAAATTTTAAGACATAGTTTCAATATTTACAGATTCTATACATAAGAGCGTGCCTACATTATAACAAATTTTGTTAGTAAAATAAATGGCCTGGCCCTTGGAAATAAGGCATTTTCCTGCGAACTCCCCTCGAAATAGACCATCTTGTAAACAAAATGTTATGTTGAATTTGATAAACGCTATTGACACGTGAAAGAAGACACTTTATAATAATAGTCGTAAATGAATATCAATTTTTTCAAGGGAGATGTGTCGTATGTTTCAGAATACAGATTTTTGGATTGGCTTAGGTATCGGTGTCGTCGCTGGTGTTTTCGGCTATAAACTCATGTCCGAACGGGAACAGCAGCTCCTGGCTATGCAGCAGCCCGCTGCCGGTGCGATGACCGCTTCGGTACCCCTGGCTGAATTGCAGCGTCAGAAAGAAGAATTGGAAGACATGATCGCAGCTCAGGAAGCCGCACAGGCGAAATAAGTTTGTAGGGAAGGCCTTTGCGGTTTCAGCGGAAGCCTTTAAATTTAAAGCCATCTGCTAACAACTAACCACTAGCCACTAACCACTTAAAAGGGCTTGTCGTCGTGCGACAAGCCCTTTTTAAGAGGCACAACACCAGGAAGGACTGCTTGTATGATCATTCCGACGTCGAAATGGGACCTCATCATGAGAGCCGTTTCTATTTCGTCTTACTTACCAGGCCGTATCCGCCTGCACAGTAAAAAACTCATTGGCAATGCCGAATTGGGCCGCAAGGTCTACGCCTACATTGCCAGTTATAAAGAAATCGACAAGGTCGATGTCAATGTCCTCACGGGTTCCGTCCTGATCACCTACCGGCCGCAGGTCCTGCGGGCCAATCGGGAACTCGTTCGGGTAGAGAACTATATCATGACCCATGTTGAAAGGAGAAGGTAATTATGTCTTATGCCTCAGGTTTTATGGTGGGCACGTCAATCGGCAAAGCCGTATACGACTTGCTCCACAATAAGAAGGGCAAAGCGGCTGCCGCAGCTGCGCCCGCCGGTGCCTTCCGGCCTCAGGTCCAGGCGGCAAAGGGAGTACCGGAAGTGCCCCGTTTCGCCTGCGTATCCGTCTTGAAAGGCCGTCGCCGCTATCGGGCAGCGGCCCTCGTCGGCAATGCGGAACTGGCCCGCTTGATCGAAGAAAAAGTCAGCACCCTGCCCGATGTCCAGTTCATCCAGGTCAGCGCCGTCACGGGCAGCATCCTGGTCTTCGCCCACAGCGAAGGGACCTTGGACCGGCTGGAAAACTTCTTCCGCTTCCGCCTCTTCCCGAATGTCGTCGAAGGCATCGTCAGTGCCGTCTGCGATGCAGAAAAACAGGAAGGCCAGAAAAAGGAAGAGACGACGTATCTCAAAGCGGTCCGCGATACGGGGGCTTTTTTCAGCAATATCATCCGCAATGAATCCAGTCGTTTTTTTGACTTGCGCACAGTCGCTGCCCTGCTCCTGACCCTTCGCGGCTTGCGCAAAGTCGTATTCATGGGACAGCGCCCGTCAGGACCACAGATGCTGTGGTGGGCCCTGTCGTTATTGAGGGGGCGTTAAGTCATGTACATGCGCAATACCATCTTCCTGCACAGCGAGATCCCCAGCCGCATGCGCCCTGTCCTGAGCGTCAAGCTCCGCCAGGTCCGCGGCATCGTCTCGGCTGTCGTCGAAGAAAAGAAGGTCACCGTCTACTATGTGGGACGGCTGGACCTGCGGGCACTGAACCTGTTCATCCGTGCCTTTGAAGAAAAATATGGCCGCAAGAAGGAACAGAAAGACGACGACATGGATGTCGCTACGTACCGCCGGGAAGCCATCATCTCCGTCGGCGGCTTCATCGCCATGAACATCCTGCGCAAGGTCAACCCGGAATTCTACGGGTCGATCCTCTTGTTTCGCCGATTATTTACCTTATATATTGCACGCCGCTACATTAAGAACGGCATCATGGGACTCGTAAAGGACCATCAGGCCAATGCCGATACCCTGACGGCGACGGCAGTCGCTGCGTCCGTCCTGGCTGGCAAGCCTGAATCGAGCCTGACCCTCCTGGCTCTGTCGAATGGGGCCGAAATGATGACCGAATACGCTGCCGAAAAGGCACGCCGTCAGATTTCGGGCCTCCTCAAACTGGACCAGCGCGATGTCTGGCTCGTCGAAAACGGCCATGAACGCAAGGTCCCTGTCGAATCGCTGAAGCGGGGCGACCTCATCGCCGTCCACTTGGGCGAAAAGATCTGCGTCGACGGCAGCGTCGTCAGCGGCAATGCCGCCGTCAACCAGGCCTCCATTACGGGCGAATCCAATCCGGCTATTAAGCAGGAAAAATCGCCGGTCTATGCGGGCAGTGTCATCGAAGCGGGCGACTTGGTCATCCGCGTCGAAAAGGTCGGTGCCGACACGTCCCTGGCCCAGATCATCCACCTCGTCGAAGAAGCCCAGACCCGCCGGGCGCCGGTCCAGAACTTTGCCGATAAGATGGCCAACCTCCTGGTTCCCATCTCCTTCATCGGCGCGGCCATCGTCTACGGGGCCACCAAAGATTGGCAGCGCGTCCTCAACCTCTTGTTCATCGACTTCTCGTGCGGCCTGAAATTGTCGACAGCGACGGCCATCTCGGCAGCTATCGGTGTGGCAGCCCGCAAGGGGATCCTCATCAAGGGCGGCAACTACATCGAAAACCTGGCCGACATCGACACGGTCGTCCTCGACAAGACCGGGACCATCACCATGGGCGTCCCCCAGATCGACCACATCGAAACCGTCGAAGGCGTAGACGATAAGGAAATGATTCTCCTCGCCGCTTCGGCTGAAATGCACTCCGTCCATCCTCTGGCCGTAGCTGTCCAGAAATACGTCAACGCCCAGGGCTGGCAGACGCCGCCTCATGCGTCGTCGGAAACCGTCGTCGCCCGCGGCATGAAAGCGACCGTTCCCGATTTTGAAGGCTACGAAGGCGGGGACATCCTCGTCGGCAGCCGCCGTTTCATGACCGAAGAAGGCGTGGAAGGCATGCCGGCGACGGATAACAAGACCTGGGGCAAGAACCTCTTGTATATCGCCCGCAACGGCGAATATCTCGGCTTCCTGGTCATCCAGGACCCGGTCCGTCCGGGCATGAAGAAGACCCTGAACCGCATGCGCCGCCTGGGCATCGACGAAGTCGTCATGCTCACCGGCGATTCGAAGGACGTCGCCGCCGAAGTCGCCCGCGACATGGATATCGACTCGTATCATGCTGAAATCCTGCCGGAAGACAAGGCCAACTACGTCATGAAGATGCAGAAGCGGGGCAACGTCATGATGGTCGGCGACGGCATCAACGACGCACCGGCCCTGGCCTTTGCCGACATCGGCGTCAGCCTCGGCGGCAACAAGACGGACATCGCCGCTGAATCGGCAGCCATCACCATCCGTTCGGAAGACCCGTCGAAACTGTACGATGCCCTGTACATCGGCAGGGAAACGATGCGGGCCATCAACCAGAACTTCACGGCTACCATTGTAGTCAACTCGGCGGCCATGCTGCTCGGCGCCTTAGGGAAAATCAGCCCCCTCTGGGCTGCTGTCATCCACAACACAGCTACCCTGGCCGTCGTCCTCAACAGCGTCCGCATCCTGAAACCGGCCCGCCCGACCAGACGCCCGGCATAGGGAATCGCGCATGCCAATGGTTTGTAGGGGCTGTCGCATGACGGTTTCTGCCATCATGCGAGGCCCCGTTCACTTTATAGTTTGTAGCAGAGTTTGTAGTTTGCAGAAGATGGCTTCAAATTTAAAACCATCCGCTAACCACTAGCCACTAGCTGCTAACCACTCAAAAGAGGTTGTCGCATATGCGACAACCTCTTTTTTATAAATGAATTTCAATAGCAACTATTGACAGAGTTTGTGAAAAAATATATAATGTTTATGGTAATGAAATGTATTATCATTAATTAGAAGGGATGTGTGAGTATTATTTACGGAGCTGAAAGGAGAGATGTAAATGAGTGTCGTCATCGTAGGTGGAAATGATTGTATGGTTTGTCGCTATAAGCGTATTTGCAAAGAGTACGATTATAAGGCAAAAGTCTTTACACAGGTACCAAGCGATTTCAAATCGAAAATCGGGTCGCCTGATCTTGTGGTGTTGTTTACCAGTACCGTGAGCCACAGTATGGTCCGTTGCGCCATCAAAGAAGCGCAGCGCAAGAACGTCGAAGTCGTCCGTTCCCATACGAGCAGCTCGAACGCGCTGAAGAACATATTAGCCGCCCGGACGGAAGAGGCCGTCTGAGGCAAGCAAAGGGGAGTTAGTCATGAAAATTGTTTCATTAGCCGATATGCAAGTCGGCCAGTCGGGCGTTGTCGATGCCTTGAAGGGACGGGGAAATATCCAGCACCGTCTCGTCGACATGGGCGTCGTCAAGGGCTCGCATATTTCAGTCTTCAAAAAGGCCCCACTCGGAGACCCCATTGAGGTAAAAGTCAAAGGGTGCGCACTGGCACTGCGCATGAATGAAGCGGCGATGATTTCCGTCGCCGTAGAACAATAAAGGGGGTACATAGTAGTCATGGAAAATGCAGCAAAGATCAAGATTGCCCTGGCCGGCAATCCGAACTGCGGTAAAACGACGATTTTTAACAACATTACCGGCGCCAAACAGCACGTCGGCAACTATCCTGGCGTTACTGTCGAAAAGAAAGAAGGCCATCGTACCTTCAACGGCAAGGACCTGCTCTTCGTCGACCTGCCCGGCACATACAGCCTGACGGCACGGTCCCTCGATGAAGTCGTAGCCCGTAACGTCATCATCAATGAAAAACCGGACATCATCGTCAACGTCCTCGATGCGTCCAACCTGGAACGTAACTTATACCTGGCCGCACAGCTCGTCGAACTGGGCCGCCCCATGGTCATCGCCTTGAACATGATGGACATTGCCGAACGCATGGGCATCCAGATCGACCTCAAGAAGCTGGGCAAACAGCTCGGCGCCGTCGTCGTGCCCCTCGTCGGCAGCAAGAACATCGGCACGAAAGAACTGCTCGACGCCATTTCCAGTACGCAGACCCAGAACCTGGTCAATGCCAAAGTCGATTACGGCGCTGACGTCGAACCGGCGATTGCCAACCTGACCGATGCCATCGAAAAAATGGGCATCATCAAATACCCGGTCCGCTGGCTGGCCGTCAAGCTCTTGGAAAACGACTCCGACGCCATTGCCAAAGTCCGCGCGATGGAAGGGACCCAGTCCATCCTGGCCCTAGCTTCGACTCTGCGCGATTCCCTGGCCAACAAGATCGATTTGGACTTCTATTTCGCTCAATGCCGATATCAATTCGCAACTGACGTATTTAATAAATCAATTATCAATGTCGGTTCGAGCGACTCCTTGTCCGACAAAATCGACAGCGTCCTGACCCACCGTTACTTAGGGATCCCGATTTTCCTGGCCCTCATGTGGCTCATGTTCGTCGTCGTCATCAACGTCGGCGCCTACCCGCAGGGCTGGCTCGACACGGGCTTCTCGATGCTCGGTGACTGGTGCAGCGATGTCATCGAAGATGAACAGCTCCGCTCTCTCGTCGTCGACGGCGTCATCGGCGGTGTCGGTTCCGTCCTTTCTTTCGTTCCCCTTATCGTCCTCTTGTACTTATTCATCAGCCTTCTCGAAGATACGGGTTATATGGCCCGTGCCGCCTTCCTCATCGACCGCGCTATGCGTGCCCTGGGGCTGCACGGCAAGTCCTTCATTCCTATGATCCTCGGCTTTGGCTGCAACGTACCGGGCATCATGGCCGCTCGCACACTGGACAATGAAAAAGACCGTCTGGTCACGATCCTGGCCTGCCCGTTCATGAGCTGCGGTGCCCGCCTGCCGGTATACACCTTGCTCATCGCCGCTTTCTTCGGCGCTTCCGGCCACGGTGGTACGGTCCTCTTCGGCGTATACCTTTTAGGTATCATCATTTCCGTCTGCGTCGCCCTGGTCCTCCGTCATACGACCTTTAAAGGCGAACAGGAACCGTTCGTCATGGAAATGCCGCCGTATCACATTCCGACCTTGAAAGGTGTCCTCATGCACATGTGGGAACGCACGGTCTTGTACCTCAAGAAAGCCGGTACTTTCATCCTCGGCGCATCCATCCTCGTCTGGTTCCTCACGGCTTACCCGATGGACGTCGAATATTCCCAGGACTTCGATGCCGCTAAGGACCAGGTCACGGCTGAAATGGAACAGAAACAGTCTGACATCCTCCAGTCCTACGGCCTCAGCGCTATCGAAGACAATGCTGAATTGAACGATATGTATGAATCCATGGTCGCTGCCGCTGATGAAGCCGCTGACGAAGCCGATGAAGACGAAGCCGATACGGGCAATGCCCTGAACCCGGCTGCTGCCTTGAGCTCCGTCGAAGACCAGGTCAAGAATTCCGAAGAAGAAGAAGACAACTTGTTCATGGGCAAATACCCCCAGAGCTTCGCCGACCTGCAGGAACAGAATCCGGCTGTCTTCGCTCAGGCTCTGCCGCTCTTCGATGCCAAAGCTGATGCCGACGACGAATCGTCCAAACTCGACGACCAGCAGACGGCTGAAAAACTCCAGCAGTCCTATGCTGCCCGCCTGGGCCACTTCGTAGAACCGGTCATCGCACCGCTTGGCTTTGACTGGAAGATCGGCGTAGGCCTCATCGCCTGCACGGCTGCTAAAGAAGTCATGGTTTCGACCTTGGGTACGATTTACAGCGTCGGCGGTGACGACACCCACGAATCGGGCATCGTCGCTTACCTCCGTGATGACCCGGACTTCAACCAGGCCGTCGCCCTGTCGCTCATGGTCTTCGTCCTGCTCTACATGCCGTGCGTCGCTGCCATGGCTGTCATCAAACGTGAAACAGGCTCGTGGAAAATGCTCCTCGCCTGCGACGCCATGTGCCTCGTACTCTCGTACGTCCTGGCCTTTGTCACCTATCACCTAGCCCTCATGGCCGGCCTCGGCGCTTAAGACTTGAAGCAGCCCCTTCCATAACGTATAATGTTAGTGGCTAGCCTCCCCTCATAGGGGAGGTGGCCCAAAGGGCCGGAGAGGTTGATTTTAAGCTTCCCCTCATAGGCCCTTTTTGGCCCGTCAGGCGTTGACCGCAGGGAAACACAGGACGGCTGCCAAAACGGAGAGCCGGCTGGAGGTGGCCCAAAGGGCCGGAGAGGTTGATTTCACAACGAATAATTGCTAATCCCGAGAGGAGGTATATCTATGAGTCCTGCAACCATTATCGTCGCTATCGTCGTCATCATCGCCGTAGCGTACTTCATCCACCATATCCGCGGCCTGTTCAACGGAACGGCCAGCTGCTGCGGCAACTGCTCAGGCAGCTGCTCATCCAGTGGAAAGACAAAAACGGGGGACGATTCCAAATTGCCTCCGTGCTGCCGGAAATAGCATAAGAAAAGGGACTGTCGCACGTGCGACAGTCCCTTTTTGCTTTCCTCGGACTCAGATGCGGCGTTCCGCCGCGACAGACTCAAACTGACAACGACGCTTCGGGAAGCCCTCAGTGCGTAGCGGGCCGCCCGCCGTAGCCATCTGTCCGGGGAATCGTCTACTGTTCCTGATGGGGCATAATGACTCTGGGCGGCCCCTACGATATCGCATCCAGGCGATGGGAATAAACGCGGCCACAGATTGCAAAAAAACACACGGCCAATGGCCTTGTGCGTAGGGGCCGGCCTGATTAAGGCGGCCCGCTGTGAGATTTGACCATAGCCTATTCGAGTATAATGGCAGGCTTTTCATTAAAGACATCATCTTCACGATGAAATCACCGGCTAACTCGGGTTTGGTCCTTTCCTTCGTCCACATCCGGTATCCTATAGGAATCGCTAAATAGCAGATTCCTTCACGTGGACTCAGTACAGTGGCGCTCAGCGTCAGACTAACGAAGCAATCGTTCATATATGGCAGGCATAGTTATGCAATAAAGAAACAGCATCGAACTTCTTGCCGAACTTCGGCACCGTCGTGTCATCGACACTGAGGCAGATAACCAGGTGATGAGGCAGTCAGGAAATTTACAGTCTGCTGCGACGGCAGGAAACATGGTATAATGAAAGAAAAGTATCAGAAAGGATGAATTCCATGATTAAACGTTGTAACCATGACTGTGATTTTTCCTGCCAGCAGTCAAAAAAAACAGAAGGTGCGCGTCATCGGTGGCACCGGCGTCTTTACACTCCTCGTGTCGGCCCAGGTGCGCAGTGAGAACGGGAAGCAACTCGACTGAAGGGCATGACATGAAATCTATTGGTTCAATAATCAAAGAGAATCTGGTGCTTTTTCTGGCAGTGGCAGCGGCGCTGGCGTCGATGACGGCCGTACCGCCTTCGGCAGCTTATGCCGGGTATATCAATATGCCTGTACTGGCGATTTTGTTCTGCCTCATGGTCGTCATCGGCGGCGTGCGCGAAAGCGGCGTCTTTTCTGCCGTGCTGGCCCGTCTCCTGCTCCGCCTGGGGACGATGCGCCAGCTGGCGGCGGTCCTGGTATTTGCCTGTTTTTTTGTCAGCATGTGGGTGACCAATGATGTGGCCCTCCTGACCTTTGTGCCTTTTTCCCTGATGGCCCTGCCCAAGGTGGCCAGTGAGGAACAGATGGCTCTCGTCATCGTCCTCCAGACGCTGGCGGCGAATCTGGGCAGTATGTGTACTCCCGTCGGTAATCCGCAGAACTTGTATCTTTATTTTTATTACGCCATGGATCTGCCATCGTTTCTGACGCTGCTCCTGCCATATACCCTGGTGTCTTTCCTGCTGCTTACGCTGTCCCTGTTCCGCTTGCCGGGGACGCCGATTCCCATTTCCGTCCGGCTGGCTGCCCGGCGGACAAGGAACCTGCCTGTCTTGGCGCCATCGCGTCGGCTCTGGTTCTTGGGCGGGATGTTTTTCCTGTCCCTGCTCACTGTGGCCCATGTCCTCGATTATCGCCTTACCTTGGCCATCGTTATCGTCGTTACGGCATTGACCCGGCCACGGTATTTCCGTTATGCCGATTATCGGCTTCTGGGCACTTTTGTGGCCTTTTTCATCCTCGTAGGCAACATGAGCCGGATGCCTGGATTCAGGGATTTGCTGACAGGGTATCTAAACGGTCATGAATTCTTCATGGCCCTTTTGGCCAGCCAGGTCATCAGCAATGTGCCGGCGGCCGTCCTCTTGTCGGGCTTTACCGATGAGGCAGCGGCCTTGCTGCTGGGAACCGATATAGGGGGATTGGGGACGCTGGTTGCCTCTATGGCAAGCCTCATTTCCTATGGCATGTACGTCCGGTCCTATCCCCGGCAGCAGGGAAGGTATCTGAAACTGTTTAGCCTGCTCAACCTGGCCTATCTGCTGGTACTGGTCCTGATTGCCTGGCTGTACGGATTCGGAGTATAATGAAAATATAGAATTTAGGTAAGAATAGGATAAGGAGGGATTTTCCATGAGTGTAGAATTTGAAGGAAATAAGGCGTGCATTGCGCCGGAAGGGGTATTTATTATCGGGACATATGACGAAAAGGGCGTGCCCAATGCCATGAATGCCGCTTGGGGAGCCCAATCGGATTACGGCGAAATCACGCTCTTTTTGGCTAAACACAAGACGACGGACAACATCAAACATACCAAGGCCTTTACCGTCGCCTTTGCCACCAAGGATACGGTTGAAATTGCCGATTACTTTGGCATAGAAACGGGCAATAAAGTGAACAAAATCGAAAAGGCAGGCTGCCACGTCCACAAGAGCGGCCACGTCAATGCTCCGATCATCGAAGAATTCCCGGTCACCTTGGAATGTGAATGTACCAGCTATGACGATAATACAGGCATCCTCGTAGGCAAAATCGTAGCCCAGCAGGCCGACGAATCGGTCCTGACAGACGGCAAAATCGACTACGACAAACTGCAGCCCATCATCTTCGACATCGCTACCATGACCTATCGCCTGATCGGGCCCGTCGTAGGCCAGGCCTTCCACGATGGACTGAAATTGAAAGGCTAAACTTAACGCATAACTGCAAGAAATGGCAAGACAGTTGCTGCAACAGACCGTCGTAGAGGGCGCGCCCGTTCTGACTAAAAAATCCGCCGAAAAATTCGACGGATTTTTTAGTGCTCATCATGACACAAGGCCGCCGTATACACAATGGAAAAGGTAGCAGTAGTGTCTCTGATGAACGGGATGTTATTGTTTTTTTAGGGCCAATTTTTTTACAGCATTATATACTGCCTCATCTACAGAATTCGGCTGGATAGGTTCGCGTTGTCTGCCCATAGAAATCAAATATAACTTTGAATTATCGTTAAAAAAGAAACGATATTTTACGGTATTAAGTAGTATGTGGGCAGAACCACTTTTGTCGTCATATTTCAACCACACGTCGCAGGCGTTTGCTTTGGAGTCGTAATCTAAGAAGTCAGGAAGCGCATAAACATCCATGTCTTTTGAAGAGAAAACCAATACCCAATTGTAGGGCTTTTTGCCATAAATCGGTGGTTTTCCAAGTTTAGCACCGACGATGTTGACCATTCTCTCAATCTCGGTTTCAGGAGGAATAGGGTAGGGCTTACTTATTAGCGAGATTGCGGCCGATGGGTTGAAAAAAACAGCTTTTTCATCTATGCGTTTCAAGTTTAATAGGGTTTTTTCTGTGAAATTTATTTCATCTTGCCAAAAATCAACGTTGCCATTACTGTAAACTTGTTTTTTCCAGAAACGTGCTGTATTTCTGACTGGGTCATATTCGATTTGCTTTGTGTTCCAGTATAAAGTTACCTTGTTGGAGTAATTAAAAAACATCCACTCTGAATCAGCGGCATAGGTTTGAAGCGCAAAGCAAAAGAGTGAAATGACGCAACAAAAGCAACATAGGAATATCTTTTTCGTCATAGCGAATCCCCCTTTATTATATTACCGTTCTAAGCTTGGTGGGAATGGGGCATTAATGAGGAATGAAATGAGGGAGACTTGGCAGGCGCTTCGATGCTTCCCAGTCAGCTGCAGCAGCCGTAGTCCGGCCCAGTGACTGCTCAATAGCGGCCCGAAGGATGTACCAGCTTTGGGGAACAGGATATTTGTGCATGTTCAGGAGATCGATGCTCTTGGTGGCACAAGACAGCGCCTGGACCGCGTTTCCCAATTTCCATTGAATCCATGCTTCTTGTTGATACGTACTGCCCACGAACGGGTAGTACGTATTTTTTTCTTCTTCAGAAAGCTTATTACGGGAAATCCGGCATTCCTTCAGGGCTTCTTCATAGTTACCCGATTTGGTCAGTAGGCGGGCATAGTCCAGATGGCCGCGGGCAGGGTTTTTATCATGCTCCAGATATTTACGGTAAAAAGCAAGGCCCAGGTCTTTTTGATTCATTGTGATATAGTTGCGGCTGATTGTATAACTAAGTGTCCTGTCCTTGTTCCATTCCGGATGGGCTTCAACCAGTGTCTGCATACGGTGAGCCGCTTTGTCTTTCTGTCCCATCATATATTCATAGACGATGGCAAGACTATTCAAGAGAATATCATCGGGATTTTTGCGGAGCCCCTGCAATGTGTCCGCATAGCCGGCCCCCGGGTTCCCATCCATCATATCATAGAGGCTGCGGATTCCATAAGGAAGCGGACTGTTGGGAGCATGAGCGGTCATCTGCTCCAGATGGCTCTCTGTTCCAGCGTCATCGCCGTAGTACCAGGACAGGCCGGCAAGCGATAAATCCTGCCAGGCTGATTCAGGGAAGGAGTGACTATATTCTTTTTGATAGAGAATGGACAGGAACAGTAACTGTGACGACAGGGGAGAAAAGGCGTCATTTAGACGGAGCTCTCGGTCGCGGGTATGGCGCTCTTTGACAATCGTATCCAGCCGCTTTTGCCTTTGAGCTGCATCGGGGGGAACGGGAGCTGTAATCGTATCCTGAAAGGCATCCCGCACGTCTTTAGCAGGCAGATCTTTGTTCAGTCGGTACCGCAGGACGCCATTCTTGTCGATTAATATCAACCGGGGCAGGGAATGGGTATATAGGTGGTAGTCTCCTGTAAGAACGGGAAAGGGGAAGGCTTCTTCTTTCAGCCAGTTTTCTATTTTGCTCGTCCTGCCAGTCTGTAGGACAAAGAAGTTCATCTGTTCATGATATGAAACATAGGCTTTTTTTGTGAAATCAGCATAAGCCGTATTGGCAGAACCGGGAATAGAAGATGAGATGAAAAGAGCTGCCGGCCTGTTTCCAGCCGTTACTGTTACAGTGCGTCCCGAATCTTTGCTGATGAATCCGGTAACGGGAACGGATGTACCTGCCACCGCTTCCGAAACAGGAATCTGGAGGGGGCGGGACTTTTTAGCCGGCGTTGTTTTTTCCCGTTTCGTCAGAGACGGGACGTTTACTGTCTGCACGATTTCATTTTGAGGTTGTATCGCCGCAGGTGCAGCTGCGGCCGGTGTATCTGCTGCCATGACCGTGTATCCTGTCAGAAAAAGACCAGTCACAGCCAGTGCAATTTGACGTCGTAATAGTTTCATAGTTTAAAACCTCCTGCCTGATATATATCATAACTTCATTTTCACATACTCTGGTACGGGATGTCAATTCTTTTCCCGGAGACAAGAGGTGAAATGACAGGAAGCCGAAAAAGATGTTATAATGAAATAACTTGGTTGCTGACCGACTAAGAAAAGCGACTAAGATAACGACTAAGTTAGCGATATAATACGATACACGGGCCATAGCCAGAATTATTTTAGAAAATGAAGATTACAACGTCATGAAGGTAAAAATCATTGAGAAAGAAGACCGACAAACGGAACCCACTTGGTGGCCGCTGATTCGTTATGCAGGCCCCTGTGTGGTGTCGGCGTATACGCTGGTAAAAATCATTATGAATTAATCGAGGAAAATGTCATCGCCATCCCAGAATACGCCGAACAAGTCTGAATCTAAGAAAAAATCACCTGCTTCAAGGGTTTGATGCTACCCTTGAAACAGGTGATTTTTATATAGAGATTTTTTTGTTTGCAATTAGTCCTAGCAGTCTGCGAGATGGACCAGAAGGTTTAATGTCAATTTTTCTTTTATGTCTAGGAAGATGCTTGGTCTGGGTATCTAAAATAGCGTCATTCAGCGATTCAGATAACAAATCAAATGCTTTACTCATGGGAACACCTCTTTCATTATATCTTACCCTATCTAATAGGATAAATACAAGGCTTTTTAGTTTTTAATAAATTTGAATATTGAAAAGGAATTTTGCCTTTTTTCTCGAATTTATATAATATGTCACAATTTTATGATTTGTTAATGAAAAAGAGGCGAAATGAATGAATTAAAAAAAGAGTACGGTTATCGGATTAAGTATCGGTATTAAGATAAAGTGAGAAATCCATTAAGAAAGCTCGGTTAGGAGAAAATTGCTATGATACGAAAATTGGCGTTAGTGCTTTGTTTCCTCGTGATAAATATTTCGTGGATATGTGCTAACGATATAGATGCTGATAACTATCAGTATGAATGTCGCATTGGTCCCATTGGCGTACATGATACTTTTGATATGAATCAATTAAATATGTTATTTGGACACATGACTCAGCCTGTACAACAACATAAATATGGAGTGAATAACGGTATTCGGCTTATGGATTTATATTTTGCTTCAGCGCGTGTTTGTGTGCTGAATGACTATTTGGCGACGATTAGTGTTACTAGTAATTATGCTGAAAATGGTGAGGCTTTGGGGACTCCAAGAGGAATTGTTGTTGGGCATGATTTAGATACTGTGTTTCGGTTATATGGGACTCCGTTTAACACCTGGAAGAATAATGGACGCATCATGTATTCTTATGGAACTTACTCATATGGTATAACTTTTGGAGTTAATCCAACCACTAATATTGTTGAGAGCATCGGCGTTTTTATTCCTACTTGTTGAAAGTAGAATTTTATTGATTTATAACAGGACAGAAGATTATTATGCTAGTGAGAAGGGAGAGGATTCCCGTGATTCGTAAGATTGTTTTTTCTTTAATATGCCTGGTCTTTAGCGGGATGAGTGCTTTTGCGATGCATATCATTATGACCGACCATGCTCTTTTAACGGTTCCGAAATCAGCGGATTTATCGGCTCATGTCGATTTCCATGAAGGGAAGCGGCTGGTCCGGTTTGCCGGCGGGAAAATGTATGGTGGCGATGCAGTGCGTTTTATGTGTATCAAGAAGGGCAATACCTGGAAACCGGACAAGGTGTGGTGGTCTATGGATGATAAGCTGGGATCGCCCTATTCGTATCGCGCCTTTAGTATCTTTCAATATGAAGACCTGGACTCAGAACGCTATTTTTATGGCGTAGCTTGTTGGGATTCGATGGATACTGTATATCGCAATTATCTTCTGGGACTCGATAAAGACGGGAAAAAGATGAATGAGTACATCAATAGCGACCATTTCAAAGAACACACCGAACGCCACTTAGAATCAGGGATTTTTGACCGGAACGGCAATTTATATTTGACGTTTCACGATTGGCCAGGCTTGCAACCTGATGCGCCAGTGTATTATCAGTTGACCTGGTCCGAAGACAATCAGTGGTTCGGTTATGAATATCTAGGAACACAGAAACCATAGAAGAAAGGGACGTCGCACGACGAAGCTTTCTGCCATCATGTGACGTCCTTTTTTTAGTTTATAGTACGGAGTTTGTAGTTTGCAGCCAAAAAATTTAAATTTAACCCCATCCGCTAGCCACTAGCCACTTAAAAAGGCGCTGTCTTCATGGGACAGCGCCTTTTTCCTAATGTCCTGCGACTTCGGCTGTGGGCTGGAATGTCTGGGCAGCTTCGGGGTTTTCGTTCATGGCGTCGATGCGGGCGCGGTATTCGCTATCCGAAGCGTAGCGTTTGTTTTTGTAATAGCCGATGGTCAGGAAGGGGACGATGATGATGGCGATGGCTAAGTAACCGCAATAGCCGTAGCCGTATGTGATGATGTTGGTCAGGCCGGCGACGGAGACGGTCATAGAGGCGATGATGATGAACAGGGTGACGATGGCCGAACGGGTGACGGCGCTATGGCTTACTTTCTTCAGGCATTTCGTTTCCGAGAAGCGGGCTGTGAAGCCGAAGACCGTCGTGACGCCTGTCGAGATGAGGCACAGCAGTAAGAAGGCGCTGTAGGCGATGGTCAGCCAGGACATGCCCATGGCTTTGCAGCTGGTCAGGGTCGGTAAGGGCGATTTGCCGTAGATGCCGGTCCAGCCTAAGAGCATGCAGACGGTTAAGGTCAGGGCGATGGCATTCATGGCGAAGGAGAACCACATGGACGTAGCGCAGTTCTTACGGGTGACCAGCGGCGTGCCGACGACAATCATCGTCGGGATGACGACGCACTGGAAACCGGAATAGGTAAAGGCGTGGAGGATGGCCGTCGGCAGTTTGCTGAAGCCGTTGGCGGCAAAGTCCTGAGCCATGGCGGCCGTGAAGAACTGCGTCCCTTCGATGGAGCCACCCATATAGATGCCGACGGAGAAAATCATGATGACCATGGCCAGGATGGCGATACCCATGTAGGTAGTCGCCCGGCGTACCAGGCCGGCGCCGAAGATGGTCAGGAAGAAGATGATGGCGCCGACGACGCCGATGCCGGTGTAATAGTTGAGACCCGTCTGGGCGTTGATGGCCGAGGCGGCACCGGAAATCGTAGCCGATACGGCCATTAAGACCATGATGTAGAAGAAGGCTTCAAACAGGTATTCGATGCCCTTGAAGGGGCTGTATAAGTTCTGGAATAACTGACGGTAACTGGTGAGATGACGGGAATTGTACATGTTCATGGCTTCCTTGATGGTCAGCGTGAACAGCAGCATAGTGATGATGGCCGTAATCGGACCGAGCCAGCCGAGGCTGACGAAATAGACATTTTCCTGGTTGCCCGTAGCGAAACCGCCGCCGGCGTGGGAACTGAATAAGACGGCACCGACAGAAAAACACATGCTCAGTGAAGCGGCTTTGATCGATGAAATATTAGCCATAAGATTTTCCTCCTTTTAAGAACCATGGAGAGAAACGAAAACGCCTTTCGTCTCTCTGCTCGAAGCATTGAAGAGACGAAAGGCGTTGTATAATCCTTCCGCGGTACCACTCTGTTTCATCCTTGCGGATGCACTCTCGGATACGGCTCATGGCGATATCCACGCTCTGTAACGGGAGTTCCCGTATCGGCCTACTCTATTCAGCCTCTCCGCTCGGCAATGAGTTCGGTCCGGCATCGCTGCTGCCTCACACCAGCCGGCAGCTCTCTGGAAACGATAGACTCAGACGTACTATTTTGCGTCGTCGCGTTTATGACGTTTATCAGTTGATGGTGCTATGATAGCATCATCACTTAATAAAGTCAAGGATAAATCATAATATTTTTGAAATAAATGCACTAAACGTTTAAGTTTAAGGTTTAACTGTGGAGATACGATTCGGAGCTCGTAGGGGTCGCACGTGGGCGACCCGTTGGGGATATGGATGATTCTTTTATCAACTTGGTCGGTAAATCGTACATATCCTGGAGCGGGCGCCCCGCGTGGCGCCCCTACAGAAAAGGCGCTGTCGCATTAAGCAAAAAACGTATAATGCGATAGCCGCTTTTGCTTCAAACATCAAAGAGAATGGGGCCGCGCATGATGGTAGAATCCTTCGCGTGATAGCCCTTACGAGCCACTAGTCACGAGCCACTAGCCACGAACCACTAGCCACGAACCACGAACCACGAACCACGAACCACGAAAAAGGCGCTGTCTTCATGGGACAGCGCCTTTTTCCTACTTATCGCGGGAAAGGTCGACCTCTTTCAAGGGAATGAGGTGGGTCTTATGTTTGAGTTTGTGATAGAAGAAGACGGCCAGGAAAACGGGGATGCCGATGTAGGCGACACTGGCACCGTACCAGTCGATTTCTGCGCCTGTGAAGGCCGAGTAGTTCTGGCCTGCCGTGACGATGATGCACATGATCAGGGCCAGGAGGGGGCCGAAGGGGAACCACGTTGCCTTATAGGGCAGGTCTTTCAGGTCTTTGCCCTGGGCGATATAGGCCCGGCGGAAGCGGAAGTGGCAGATGGCGATGCCGATCCAGGTGATGAAACCGGCCATGCCGCTGATGTTGACCAGCCAGTCATAGGCTTTGCCTTCGCCGATGAGGGACGTCAGGAAGGCAGCCAGGCCAAAGACGACCGTTGCGAACAGGGCATACGACGGGACGCCGCGCTTGTTCAGCTTGAGGAAGCATTTCGGTGCCTGTCCCGTTTCGGCCATGGCGTAGAGCATACGCGTCGAGACGTAGAGGCCCGAGTTGCCTGCCGACAGGACGGCGGTCAAAATGACGGCGTTCATGATGGAAGCGGCTGCGGCCAGGCCGAAGCGTTCAAAGACCAGCGTGAACGGGCTGATGGAAATGTTTTCGATGTTCGTGTTGAGCAGATTCGGGTCCGTGTAGGGGATGAGGAAGCCGATGACCGTAAAGGCGCCTAAATAGAAGATGAGGATACGCCAGAAGATGGAGTGGACGGCGCGGGGCACGTTCTTTTCCGGATCTTCACTTTCACCGGCGGCGATGCCGATCATTTCCGTTCCCTGGAAGGAGAAGCCGGCGACCATGAAGATGCCCAGCATGGCCGTGAAGCCGCCGACGAAGGGCGCATCGCCGATGGTCCAGTTGGTAAAGCCCGGCGACGGTTCCGGCCCGAGGCCCAGGATGAGCAATGTCCCGGCAAAGAGGAAGACCAGGACCGTCAGGACCTTGATGCCGGCGAAGATGAATTCGCTTTCGCCGTAGGACCGGGTCGACAAGTAGTTGAGGACGAAGAGGATAATGAGGAACAGGCCGCTCCAGATGGCAGCCGGTACGTCAGGGAACCAGTATTTCATGATCAGGGCGCCGGCGACGAGTTCGGCTGCTACCGTGATGGCCCAGTTGAACCAGTAGTTCCAGCCCAGGGCAAAACCCAGGGATTTATCGACGTAGCGGTTGGCGTAGGTTTCAAAAGAACCGCTGACCGGCAGGTACGACGCCATTTCGCCGAGGCCTGTCATGAGGAAATAAACCATGATACCGATGAGGGCATAGGCGACGAGGGCACCGCCCGGACCGGCAGAGCTGACCGTTTCACCGCCGGCGACGAACAGGCCCGTGCCGATAGCGCCGCCGATGGCAATCATGTTCATGTGGCGGGCTTTCAGGCTGCGGCGCAGTCCCTGCTGCTGTTGAGTTTCTTCCATGCAAAATCACAACCTTTTTTTCATTGAATTGATAAATAAAATCTAAAAAAACTCATACCTTTACATTATAAAGGATGAATCTCTCCCTGACAAATGGATATTCTGCATGGAAGTAAATCGTTTATGCGATTGATGGATATATAACGTGACGCTGTAGTCTTGACAAGGATTTCGAGAACAGGTACACTAAAGATAAAATAGTTGAACATGTTCAAGGAGGTGTTTTTATGGAAAAAGATAAAGACGAAGTTCGTCAGCGCATCCTGGCTGCGGCGAAGGAGCTCTTTGTCCAGCAGGGGTATAAAAAGACGACGATACGCCAGATTGTCGAGAAATCGGGCGTCCTCACAGGGAGCATCTATTATTTCTTCAAGAATAAAGAAGATATCTTCCAGTCCCTGGTCATGGAGCTGCTGCGGCAGTGTACCGATTTGATTGCAGCCCATTTCAGGCAGGAATCGCCGGCCTTCCGCTATGCCGCCCTGTGTCTCGTCGAATTTGAAGCCGTGGCCATGAACCAGCTCGTCCGCGAAACCTATTATGAAGGCTATACGACGCCCTTGACGTTTGAAAAGATCACGGACCATCTGGCCGATATGACGGGCCGTATCTTCGGCGATTCCCTGGGATTATCGAAGGAGGATATTTTCCTGCGCTCCCTGCTCATCAAAGGGGCCATGCGCAGCTACATCGTCCAGTTCGACTTCAGCCAGCCCATGGACCGCCAAAAGTACGCCGCCCTGGTCCTGGATACGGCTTTGCAGCTGCTGGGCATTTCGGCTGCTGAGAGCCATGACGTCCTGGCTCAGCTCGAACAGCGCCTGCCGGAAATCGAAGCCATTGCCGATGAGATGATTCACCGGCGATAGGACGGCTTCCTGTAAAGGATTGCCGCATGAGGCTATTTTGGTTTCATGGGGCAGCCTTTTTTGCTCAAGATTTGAACGCGTTCAACAAACAAAAGGGGGAACTCATCATGTTCATAGAAAAAAAGAAATGGGCTGCCGGCCTGCTCCTGGCCCTGGCCGTTGTCTGCCTGGCCAGCGGCTGCAGTTTGCAGAAGGAAGCAGCGTCAGATGAATTATGGGGCCGGGCCGATGCCAAGGAAATCGACATCAACTCCAAAGTCGCCGGCCGTGTCGTCCAGCTCCGCGTCAAGGAAGGGGATACGGTCAAGCAGGGCGACATCATCGCCTACATCGACCAGCGCGATCTCCTGGCCCAGAAGGCCCAGGCCGAAGCCAATATCAAGGCCCTCCAGGCCCAGGTGCGCCAGTCCGGCGTCGTCACGGACCTCCAGGACAGTACGTCCAAGTCCCAAGTCGATACGGCTTCGGCTGGCCTCGATTCGGCCCAGTCCAATCTGGATTTGGCAGAAAAAGATTTCAACCGTTACCAGGAACTCTATGCCCAAGGGGCTATTTCCAAATCCGTCTTCGATGCCTATAAGACCAAGTACGAAGTTGCCCAGTCGGCGTACAGCCAGGCTCAGTCCAGCGTATCGTCGGCCCAGGCCGGTCTCTTGCAGACCGATGCCAACTTAGCGGCTACCGATGCGGCCCAGAAGAAACTGGAAGCGGCTCAGGCCCAGCTGCAGCAGATTGAAGTATCCCTGGATGAAACGGAAATCAAGGCCCCTTTCGACGGCATCATTACGGCTAAATACATCGAAGAAGGTTCCATGATTTCCCTGGGGACGCCGCTGGTCGCCCTGCAGGACCCGAATGACAACTGGGTCGACTTCAAGATCCCGGAAACGAAGCTCAAAGATTTCCACCTCGGCCAGGTCCTGACCATGCAGGCCCGTGACGGCGTCACCCGCGTCCAGGGGACCATCACCGATATCAGCCAGAAGTCGGAATTCGCCACCCAGCGGGCGACGAGCGAACGCGGCAACGATACGGATATCATCAGTTTCAACGTCAAGGTCCAGGTCAACAGCGATGCCCTGCGGCCGGGCATGCGTTTCCAGTATATGGCAGGTGACTGACATGAAAGTATGGCACGTCTTGAAGCAGGAATGGCACTGGCTCTGGCAGGGGCGCTTTCCCGTCGCGGCGATCCTCTTCCTGCTGCCCCTGGCCTTTACCCTGGCCTTTGGTATCATTTACTATCAGAACTCGGTCGAACGGATCCCCCTGGTCATCTGTGACGAAGAGCAGTCCGTCGTCAGCCGGACCATCGTCCAGGCTTACAGCGATGCTGAAAAGTTCCAGATCGTCGACCAGGTGACGCGGTCGGAAGATATGGTCGACGATTTGAACCGCGGCAAGGCCCTAGTCGGCCTGTACATCCCGGAGGATTTGTCCAAACAGGTCAAGCTGGGCAATCCCGTGCCGCTCATGCTGGCGGTCAACTCGGCCAATAACATGTTCGGCAACGCCGCCCTGACGGCAGCCAGTGAAATCAACAAGACCTTGTCCGTCGGCATTGCGGCCAAACTCCTGGAAGCGGGCAACCAGCTGCCGGCAGCGGCCATGAATATGGCTTATCCCGTCCGCCTGGGTATCCGCATCGTCAACAATCCGACGGCCGGCTACACGCCGTTCATGCTGGCCGGCCTGACCATGAATGGCCTGCAGATTGCCATTATGCTCGTCTTATGTCCCCTCATTGCCAGGGAGTTCCAGCACCATGGCTATGAAAAATCCATCCCGTCGTGGCTGATCTTGGGCGCCAAGGTGCTCTGTGTACTGGTCATGGCGGTCCCTTCTTTTTTCCTCTCCCTGGGATTCTTATACTACAGCTTCGCCGTCCCTGTACAGGGTTCCCTGGCCGCCCTGGCTGCCATGATAACGGCTTTCTGCCTGGCCGTCGCCGGCCTTATGGTCCTCTTTGCCGTGCTCAGTCCGGATGCGGTCATGTCCATTGAAATGCCCTTGCTCTATATCATGCCGGGCCTCTTGTACAGCGGCCTGAGCTGGCCTGATTTCTACATGAGCGACGTCGCTGCCGCCATTGCCCAGATTTTCCCCATGCGCCATGCCGCCGACAGCGTCCGCGACATCTTATTGGCCGGTTATGCGCCGGCGCTGGTTTCCCAGTCCCTGCAGCTGCTGCTCATGGGGGTCGGGGCCTTTGCCCTGGGAACGGCCATTTTTGCCCTGCGCCGCCGCTACGGCATGAAGACGTTCCTGGAAATAACGGCAGGGGCTATTACGCGTAAGCGGAAAGGAGCGCGGTCATAATGGGATTTATTGCATTGATACGCCGGGAACTGGCCAACGCCTTTCTCCACGATGCCCGGCGGGCCATCTTTCTCTTCGGTGCCGCGACGGCCTATCTGATCCTCTTCGGCATCCTCTATTACCCCGGCGTCGTCAAGGAGATACCGACGGTCGTCTGCGATGAGGAACATACGGCCTACAGCCGCCTTTTGACCCGCCAGGTCGATGATGACGAACGGCTGGGGCTGGTCCGCGTCGTCGCCGATGAAGGGGAGGCACGGGACATGCTGCGCCGGAAAGAGGTCTACGCCGCCGTCATCATTCCGGCCGATTTTTCTCACGATATCCTCAACGGCCGCAGCGCTAAAGTCCTGTTCATGCTCAACGGGGCCAATATCATTACGACCAATATCGCCACGACGGCTGGCAACGACATCGTCAATACCTTCAATACGCACTTTGCTGCCCGACAGGCGGCCCTGCGGACCAGCGGTGATGAACAGATGCTGAAGAAGCGCATCTCACCGGTTGAGACGACGCTGCGCGTCCTCAATAACCCGACCCAGAGTTACATGATGTTCTTCGTCACCGGCCTGGCCATGGCGGCCATGCAGCAGGGCTTTTTCCTGGCCATCGGAGCTGCCGTCCAGTGCGATTTCCTCAATCCCGAGCTGAAAGGGACGTCGAAGGGCAAGCTGCTGGTCGTCAAAGTCGGCGTGTACTGGGTCCTGTCCATTTTATCCTTTGGCCTGGTCTGCGTCCTGGCCCGCCTGCTGGGCATCCCTGACCGGGCGTCCATCCAGTCGCTGGGCCTTTTGGCCGGGGCCTTCTCTTTTGCTGCCATTTCCCTGGGCCTCTTCGCGTCATCCATTTTCCACAACGAATTGCAGTTCGTCCGGGCGTCCATCATGTACACCGTGCCGGCCTTCATCTTCGGCGGCTATACGTGGCCCCTGGAAGCCATGGACCCAGTGACCCAGGTCGTCGCCCAGGCCTTTCCCATGGCCTGGATGTCCAACGCCGTCCGCGAACTCTTCCTGTCCGGCCACTTGGCTACGCTGAGCCATAACCTGACGGCCCTGACGGTCATGGGCGTCATTTTCCTCAGCCTGGGGAGCTGGATTTTCCTGCATAAGATGAATGGTGTAAAATAATTATGGGGAAACTTTATCACAGTTTCGCCAGAAGACTCCTTCCTCTTAGGTAGGGGATGAATGGCGATGGATTTCGCAGGTTCGATGCCTGCGAAATCCATCCTATGTCTTTTCCGTCTTAGCCTTTTCACTTCGTCTACAGTATAATGGTAGATAACAGAGGAGGTGAATCCCAAATGTACTTGACGCAATCGAATGTCATCCGCGGCTTGTCGAAACAAGATTATACGATGCTCCGGGAAATGTGCCAATACAGCAATAACCTCTATAATGTAGCGGTCTATACGATTCGGCAGCATTACTTTGAAACCCGGCAATTCTTGCGGTACGAAAAAAATTACCATGTTTGCAAGAAAAATGAAAATTATAGCTTATTGCAGGCCGGTGTTTCTCAACAGATATTGAAGGTAGCCGATCGCAGTTTTCGGTCCTTTTTTAGCTGTCTAAAGAAGGTAAAGTCCGGAAACTATAACTCAAAGGCTGTCCACCTGCCACACTATCGTGAAAAAGGTAGTCTTTTCAGTCTCATCTTGTCGACAACCGCCATCAACATTAAGAATGACTTCCTAACGGTGCCGATGAGCCGTGAATATATGAAACGCCATAATGGCCATCGGATTCGGATTCCTGTTCCCGACAGGCTGAAGGATAAGACGATTCAAGAAGTCCGCATCTGTCCCATGTACGGTGGACGGTATTTCAAGATTCAGTATTGCTACTTACAGGACCCAGAACCGGTGAAAACCTCGTCAGACTGTGTTTTGGCTATCGACTTGGGCCTGGACAATCTGGCCGCCTGCGTTACCAATACGGGGAC
>OLFS01000046.1_pt1 | contig 108616 bp, 98 predicted proteins | sample 1605491 | NCBI WGS metagenome assembly OLFS01 (sample SAMEA3888921, study PRJEB22519) | human gut metagenome | biome: human gut; feature: human-associated habitat; material: faeces | place: Denmark | collected 2011 | reverse complement strand
TCGTAAATACCGACAAATAACCATAAAAAGAAATGCAATGAAAAAATTTATCACACGGGCGGCAGTAGTTATTCTGATCGGAGGAATGTCGGTAGCTATCGGCGGATGTTACGGTCCTTTCCGTTTAACAAGCAAATTACACCATTGGAATGGACAAGTCTCTCAAAAGAAATTTGTCAATGAGTTGGTATTTTTAGGCATGTGTATCATTCCCGCTTACGAAATCTGTATTTTGGGAGACGGTTTGATCTTCAACTCCATCGAATGGTGGGGAGGCCGGAATCCGATCAGCATGAAAGACGGGCAACAGGAAGAAGTTAAGTTCGCCTATGAAGGCCAGGAGTACAAGGTGACAAAAACCAAGGACCAAATGACCATAGCCCTTGTAAACAGCGACCAGAAAGTCGATTTCAGGTATTTTCCGGAAGAAAAATCCTGGTATCAGATGAATGGAGAAAACAAAGTAAAAGTGGTTGAAATGAAAGGTAAACAAGTATATACTTACCTTCCGAATGCCAAAACCCTCGTCTTCGACGAAAGCAACATGGAAGAAGTCGAAACACAGGTGATGTCAGCCAGATAAATTACACAAGGGGGATGAAATCCGATCCAAAGGCGCTGGATCCTTGAAAGTCAAGGATCTTATTTGCTGGATCCACCGGGCGATGGCTGGAGATCCGGCGGCTAAAAACGTAGAATAGCCGGTCTTTAGTTAATCAATCGACAGGAGTTTAGAGTGACTGCTTCGCTATGGCAGCAGTGCCTTAACCGGCTGCAAGATGAGTTGCCCTCGGCAGAATTCAGCATGTGGATCCGGCCGCTTCAAGCGGAGTTGAGTGACAATACTCTGACCCTGTATGCACCGAATCGCTTTGTTCTGGACTGGGTACGAGACAAGTATCTCATCCGGGTTAACGGCATCATCAACGAACTCTGCGGGGTCGACGGCCCCGCCCTGCGTTTTGATATAGGCAATCGTCCCCATCCTGTTGCTGTCGCCAGAGCGCCGGTACAGGGTGCCGCGCCTGTGAATAACTTGCAGAAGAGCTGGGAAAGCAAGGCTGAAGCCAAGCCCGAGCCGAACCACAAGAGCAACACCAACGTGAACTATACCTTCGAGAATTTCGTCGAGGGTAAGTCCAACCAGTTGGCGCGAGCGGCTGCCCGTCAGGTAGCGGACAATCCGGGTGGTGCTTACAACCCGCTGTTCCTCTATGGCGGCACCGGCCTGGGTAAAACCCACCTGCTGCACGCCGTTGGCAATGCCATCAAGGAGAGTAAAAAAGATGCCAAAGTCATCTATATGCACTCCGAGCGGTTTGTTCAGGACATGGTGAAAGCGCTGCAAAACAACGCCATTGAAGAGTTCAAGCGTTACTATCGCAGTGTCGATGCCCTGCTCATCGATGACATCCAGTTTTTCGCCAACAAGGAGCGCTCCCAGGAGGAGTTCTTCCATACCTTCAATGCCTTGCTGGAAGGTAACCAGCAGATCATCCTCACCTCGGATCGCTATCCGAAGGAGATCAACGGTGTCGAGGATCGCCTCAAGTCCCGCTTCGGCTGGGGTCTGACCGTGGCGATCGAACCGCCGGAGCTGGAGACCCGCGTAGCGATCCTGATGCGCAAGGCAGACGAGAACCAGATCCATCTGCCTGACGAAGTGGCCTTCTTCATCGCCAAACGTCTGCGATCCAACGTCCGTGAACTGGAAGGCGCCCTCAACCGGGTGATCGCCAACGCCAACTTCACCGGCCGTGCCATCAACATCGATTTCGTGCGCGAAGCGCTGCGCGACCTGTTGGCACTGCAGGAGAAGCTGGTCACCATCGACAATATTCAGAAGACGGTGGCGGAGTACTACAAGATCAAGCTGGCGGATCTGCTCTCCAAGCGTCGTTCCCGCTCCGTTGCCCGTCCGCGCCAGCTGGCGATGGCACTGGCCAAGGAGCTGACCAACCACAGTTTGCCGGAGATAGGTGATGCCTTTGGTGGCCGTGACCACACTACCGTTCTTCATGCCTGCCGCAAGATCGAGCAGCTGAAGGAGGAGAGTCACGACATCAAGGAGGACTATTCCAACCTGATCCGTACTCTTTCTTCCTGATAACGGAATCGAGTGGACAGATGCAGCGCGAATATTCCAACCTGATCCGAATCTTTTCCTCCTAATCACAACGGAGAGCACAGATGCAGCTCGAAATTAGCCGTGAGGCCCTGTTACGTCCTCTGCAACTGGTGTCCGGCGCCCTCGGCGGCCGACCGACCCTGCCGATCCTCGGCAACGTGCTGCTTGATGTCAGCAACGGTCTGCTGTCACTGACCGGTACCGATCTCGAAGTAGAGATGATCGGTCAGGTCTATCTGAATGGGGCCAGCGAAGATGGCCGCACCACAGTACCGGCGCGCAAGCTGCTGGATATCTGCCGTGGTCTGCCCGAAGGCGCCGAGATCCGTCTCAATACCGAAGGCGAGCGCCTGATCATCCGGTCCGGTCGCTCCCGCTTCAACCTCTCGACCCTACCGGCGACCGAGTATCCGAACATCGAGGATTGGGAATCCGTGCTCGAGTTCGATATCAGCCAGCTGGAGCTGAAGAAGCTGATCGATGCGACCCAGTTCTCCATGGCCAGCCAGGACGTGCGTTACTACCTGAACGGCATGCTGTTCGAGAGCGAAGGTCACGGTCTGCGCACCGTGGCGACCGACGGTCACCGTCTGGCCACCTGCCGCCGCGAGGTAGTAGGGGAATCGCTGCCCGATCATCAGGTTATCCTGCCGCGCAAAGGGGTACTGGAGCTGGTGCGTCTGCTGGAAGCAGAAGACAAGCCGGTGCGGCTGCAGATCGGCCGCAGCAACCTGCGTGCTGCCCTCGACGGCTTCATCTTCACCTCCAAGCTGGTGGATGGCCGCTTCCCGGATTGGCGCCGTGTCATTCCGCGCAATAGCGACAAGGCCCTGATCGCTGGTCGTGAGGATCTGCGTCAGGCGTTTGCCCGCGCCGCCATCCTCTCCAACGAGAAATTCCGTGGGGTGCGTCTCAATCTGCAGGAAAACCTGCTGCGCATCACCGCCAACAACCCGGAACAGGAAGAAGCCGAAGAGCTGCTTGACGTACAATATGCCGCTGGCGAGATGGAGATCGGCTTTAACGTCTCTTATGTGCTCGACGTGCTGAATACGTTAAAATGTGACCAAATTCGGATTAGCCTGAGCGATTCCATCAGCAGTGCCATTATTGAGGATTTTGAACATCAGGATGCTCAGTACGTGGTGATGCCGATGCGGATCTAGTCGTGTCCCTGGTCAAACTCCAGCTCAGCGACTTTCGCAATATCCAGCAAGCCAGTCTCAAGCTGTCGCCCGGCCTCAACATTCTGGTCGGGTGCAATGGCAGCGGCAAGACCAGCGTGCTGGAAGCCATTCACTACCTTGGTCTGGGGCGCTCCTTTCGCACTCATTTGACCGGGCGGGTCATCCGCCAGGGGGAGAGGGCATTTACCCTGTTTGCCCAGTGCGAGCTGGAGGGGCGTCAGGTACCGATCGGTCTTGCCAAAGACAAGAGTGGCGAGACCCAGCTCAAGATTGCCGGGGCGCAGGCCCAGCGGCTGGCCGATTTGGCGGAGCTGTTGCCGGTGCAGTTGATCCATCCCGATGGCTTCAACCTGCTGACGGGCGGGCCTCAGGCTCGCCGCGCCTGGCTCGATTGGGGCGTTTTCCATCAGGAGCCGACCTTCTTTGCCCTGTGGGGGCGAGTGCGGCGGCTGCTGAAACAGCGCAATGCGCTGTTGCGCCAGAGCACCCAGTACCGCCAGCTGGCGTTCTGGGATCAGGAGCTGGTGCGGCTGGGGGGTGAGCTGGCCGAGTTTCGCGCCAGTTATTGTCAGGCCATTACGCCCCTGATCAAGGAGATGACGGCGGATTTTCTGCCGGAATTCGATATCAGTCTCGGCTTTTACCGGGGCTGGGAGAAAGACACTCCCCTCGGCGATCTGCTGGAGGCGGGGTTTGAGCGGGATCGGGCGCTGGGCTATACCGGTGTCGGTCCACAGAAAGCCGATGTGCGCCTCAAGGCGAACGGGGTACCCGCTCAGGATATTTTGTCCCGGGGTCAGCTGAAGTTGCTGGTCTGCGCCATGCGACTGGCCCAAGGGCTCTATTTGAATCAACATAGCAGCCGTGGCTGTATTTTTTTAATTGACGATTTTGCCTCTGAACTGGATGTCGACAAGCGCCGCTTGCTGGCCGCAAGGCTAAAGCAGTGTGCGTCCCAGGTGTTTATCACCGCCATCGACACCGGTCAGCTCGCAGACATGATGGATGCGAATGACTGCAAGTTGTTCCACGTGGAACAGGGTAAAATCTCCGAAACGTTAGAGAAGGCAGAGAGTAAGCTATGAGTGAAAATACTTACGACTCCTCGAATATCAAGGTGCTGAAGGGCCTGGATGCGGTCCGCAAGCGCCCGGGGATGTATATCGGCGATACGGATGATGGCTCGGGTCTGCACCACATGGTGTTCGAGGTCGTCGATAACTCCATTGACGAGGCGCTCGCTGGCTACTGCTCCGATATTCTGGTCAAGATCCATTCCGACGGTTCTGTCTCTGTGCGTGACAATGGCCGGGGTATCCCGGTAGACATGCACGAGGAGGAGGGCCGCTCCGCCGCAGAGGTCATCATGACTGTGCTGCACGCCGGCGGTAAGTTTGATGACAACTCCTACAAGGTATCCGGCGGCCTGCACGGCGTGGGTGTCTCAGTCGTTAACGCCCTCTCTGACAAGCTGTTGCTGACTATTCGTCGTAACGGTCACGTCTACGAGCAGACCTATCATCTGGGTGAGCCGCAAGCGCCGCTCAAGCAGATTGGCGACAGCACCGGCACCGGTACCGAAGTTCGCTTCTGGCCGAGCCCTGCCATTTTCAGCGATACCCTGTTCCACTACGAGATCCTGGCCAAGCGCCTGCGCGAGCTCTCCTTCCTCAACTCCGGTGTCTCCATCCGTCTGCAAGACGAGCGTGATGGCCGCGAGGCGCATTTCTGCTACGAGGGTGGCATCAAGGCATTCGTTGAGTACCTGAACCAGAACAAGACCCCGATCCACCCGAAGGTGTTCCACTTCACCACCGAGCAGGATGGTATCGGCGTTGAAGTGGCGATGCAGTGGAACGACGCCTATCAGGAAGGGGTCTACTGCTTCACCAACAACATTCCACAGCGGGATGGTGGTACTCACCTCGTTGGTTTCCGTACCGCGCTGACCCGTACTCTGAACTCCTATATGGACAAAGAGGACTACAGCAAGAAGGCCAAGTCTGCCGCCAGTGGCGACGACGTACGTGAAGGTCTGATTGCCGTTATCTCCGTCAAGGTGCCGGATCCCAAGTTCTCCTCCCAGACCAAAGACAAGCTGGTCTCTTCCGAAGTGAAGACCGCCGTTGAACAGGCGATGGGTGAGAAGCTGGCGGACTTCCTGCTGGAAAACCCGGGCGATGCCAAGATCGTGGTCAACAAGATCATCGATGCGGCCCGTGCCCGTGAAGCGGCCCGCAAAGCCCGTGAACTGACCCGCCGCAAAGGCGCGCTGGATATCGCCGGTCTGCCCGGCAAGCTGGCTGACTGTCAGGAAAAAGACCCGGCTCTCTCCGAACTCTACATAGTGGAAGGGGACTCTGCTGGCGGTTCCGCCAAGCAGGGTCGCAACCGGAAGAACCAGGCCATCCTGCCGCTCAAGGGTAAAATCCTGAACGTGGAGAAGGCCCGTTTCGACAAGATGATCTCCTCGCAAGAGGTGGGCACCCTGATCACCGCTCTGGGTTGCGGTATCGGTCGCGACGAGTACAACCCGGACAAGCTGCGTTATCACAACATCATCATCATGACCGATGCGGACGTCGATGGTGCGCACATCCGAACCCTGCTGCTGACCTTCTTCTATCGTCAGATGCCGGAAATCATCGAACGTGGCTACGTCTACATCGCCCAGCCGCCGCTCTACAAAGTGAAGAAGGGCAAGCAGGAGCAGTATCTGAAAGACGAAGACGCGCTGCTGCAGTACCAGACCGCCATGGCGCTGGATGGTGCCACTCTGCACGTTAACGAGTCTGCCCCGGCTATCGGTGGCGAGGCACTGGAGCGCCTGGTCAACCAGCACCGCTCGGTGACTCACCTGATCACCCGCATGTCTCGTCGTGCGCCGGAAGCGGTACTGACCCAGCTGATCTATCAGCCGGAGTTGAACGAAGCGCTGCTGAACAGCGAGAGCGATCTGCTGGCCTGGTGTCAGGGGATGGAAGCCGTGCTCAACGAGAGCAACCACGGTATCCAGTACCAGATCCAGGTTCGTCGTGACGAAGAGCGCAGCCTGTACGTGCCGCACGCCGTGGTACGTCAGCACGGTGTCGATCGCGAATATCCGCTCAGCTACGACTTCCTGCAGTCCGGTGAGTACCGTCAGTTGGTTTCGCTGGGCAAGGAGATCGCCAACCTGATCGAGGAAGGTGGTTTCATCAAGCGTGGCGAGAAGGTCAAACCGGTTGCCAACTTCGTGGAAGCCGTCGAGTGGCTGATGGGCGAAGGCAAGCGCGGCATCTACATCCAGCGCTATAAAGGGCTGGGTGAGATGAACCCGGACCAGCTGTGGGAAACCACTATGGATCCGGAAGCCCGCCGCATGCTGCGCGTCACCATCGACGACGCCGTCGGCGCTGACCAGCTCTTCTCCACCCTGATGGGTGATGCCGTTGAGCCCCGTCGTGACTTTATCGAGACCAACGCCCTGCGCGTAGCCAACCTCGACGTCTAATCGACGCTGTCTGTGGGATCTCATTGCAAATGAAATGACGTCTCATATACGTGCAATGGCGTCTCATTGAAAATGCAATAGGTTATGAGCACCAAAGAGAGGGACTTATGTCCCTCTCTTTTTTATCCATGGCTATTTAAAAATTGATCATCATTGGGATTGTAGTAATAAATACAACTAGGGTTGTAATTCAACCCTAGTTGTTAGGAATGCAATTTTTTGTGTATGAATTATTTTAAAATAAAAATGGAATTAAATTCTATTTCTTTCAACCAATCTTCTGTAATGTTCACCAAGAGCAGTTAATCTACATGCTTTGCTTTCCATTGCTGCATTCCACATGTGAGTCGCTCCATCTGGTACAACTAGATTTAATCGATTATATTTCTGAAGTAAAGAGAAGATCCTTGTGTTTTCCTCAATAGGTTCTGGCATCCACTCATCTCTTCCCTTCATTTCTGGTTCGAACGTTGGGTCGAGTGGGAATGAGTAGCCGGGTGTAGGAAACAATGTTGCAATTTTCCTTAAATCCTCAATAGATATAGCTGGGGCGGATTTTCTAAGCGATACAAATTGCTTCACATTCGTTTTAAAAATAGGTCGCTGATCCCAAGCTCCAAGTGATTGGTCTATATGAGCATAAATGCTGCCTGGAGTTATATCTCCAGTTAAGTTTGCTGCACTGCCACTTAGTGCATCAACAAGCAATGTTGTAAAAACCCCATGCCCATTTACTTCGGATGCGTACTGATCCTTTGTTGAAGCAGTTAACACGGTAACTCCTTCTGCAAGAGTGGCGAGTTGTCCTGCCTCAGGGGGAGTTCCGGCAATACCTGAGTGGCAGCTATCAAGAATAATAATTTTGTTTTTTGCAGGTGCTTTATTTGCAAGCGTCAATATTTCAGTAAGTGAAACACCTTCATCACCACGTGAAGCATCAGATGTCAGCAAGTATCCACCTGTAGGTTCTATGTGACCGTGCCCCGCGAAATAAAATAATGCAATATCTGCATCAGTACTGAAAAGTTTAGATATTTGGTCTTTTAATTGACCTCGATTAACTTTCTCAGTTGGTCCTGTTCCTGCAAGTAATTGACAGTCAAAATTAACAGAGCCACCATCATGTCTTTCTAAGATTGCCTTTACTGAATGTGCATCATTAACACACCCATATAGATGACTTCCATGTTCATAATAATTTATACCAACGATTAATGCGATTCTCATGAGCAGATCCTTACAGACTATTTATGAAGTTTTTAATGGCATCCCATGACCAAACTACGGTTCTCACACCTTCAATATTTGTTCTGTCATCGGAGTATGCCCAAATACCAATAACTTTCTTGCCTTCTTCCCTTGCGCATGTGATTTCCCACATCTGTCCGCTAGAGTTGAGAGAGTTTTTACTTATTAGTGCAATTACTCCATCAGATCTTTTAATGCGAGTTCTAACCTTACTCTTCCATTCTGTTTCATAGGCTTCTTTTACGGACATATCGATATACTCAAATGGTGAGTTTGTATTTAATGACTGTCCTTTTAAGAAATCTCTCTGCCTTTCATCTTCAATGGCAAAAGCTACGAAAATAGTTTTTTTAGAAGTCATAGTTTCATCCTGAATCGTTTGGCGAATATGTTTCATTTCGTGTAAAATAAAATATGGGGCTTTAATTGCCCCGTGTTTTATTGTCCCAAACTCTGTTTGAGTACTCTGTGAAACTCATCAGCGGTTGTAGTATACCCGCGAGATTTGTATATTCTCCGGTACTCCTCATTTCCAGAAAGGCTTTCCATCATTGGCGTATACTTCATGTCATTCTTATAAGATGAAATGAAGTGCTCAATTTGATTTAGATTTTTTATTTTAGGCCATTTTTTCAAATAGGATGGGAGTTGATAGTCAAGAATATTCAATTGAAATGTAGCAATACGGTTTTCTGCATATGTAGCTTCACCAATTTCAAAGGGAACCCACCAAGATTTCGATGTATCATCAGAAATAATAGCTAACAAATGAGTGCATTCACTCATACGCTTAGTTATGATGTCTGTTATTTCGTCAGTACCTTGTCTGGATTCTTCATCCAGCACATCAAGATAGGTTTTAATTCCAGCAACCTTCAATCGTTGATCTATTTTAAAGGCGTGATCTCGGTCTGTATGTCTATAGCTAATGAATACTGGCATTATTACTTATTCTCCGCTAGATTTATTATTCCATCAACAATAGACTTGCTATTCCAGCCAACAATTTTATTCGCAGCATCTTTTACTGTTTTAGATGTTTTCTCTGACGCCCATGGCTCAATAGCTAATATTTTTTTCCCCATTTCTTGAGCAAGTTCAATCTCTATATTAATCCACTTGCTGTAGGTGGAATAAACTCCTGCCATAATGACAACTACAGATGCGGGTTTGATTTGTGCTCTGATGGCCTCTTTCAGCTTTGCAGCACTTGGTGCGTTATGTATGGGGTCATCTTTTGGGACACTGTAGTTCTTGTAGTTGAAACCATTGGTTGTCACTTGAGAGTCAAGCATTTCACATACTCTGACGTATGCATCACCATATGCCCAACTATGACTGATAAAGAGATTGTATAGAGCCATCAGAAGCACCTTCTTAGTTTGGATCGCCAAAAGCACAACATACTGATGTCAGTTGTAACTATGACACTACATATGATGCTGTGTTTACATACAGCACCCAAGATGCTCGATCCAATTGAGGCGCTCAATATAAACGTTTGATGTATCAGAAAGATTGTTTTACAAGCAAAATGAGTTGTATTTCGATCAAACAACGACACATAAGTGATCAAAACAATAACAGATGTTATTAATCAAAATGCATGAGGTTGATGGTCGATATATATCATATTGATATTGTTGGTTTTTTGTCTTTTTTGTGATTGTTTTTTGAGTTCTTTTTCCTATATTCTGGACAGTAAATGCACAAATCTGGGCGTGTGTTTATGACTCCCTTCGGTATCTATCTTGAAAATCTCCGGCGTAGTCGCCGTATGCAGCAAAAACAGCTTGCGGATCTGATGGGCATCAATCCTTGCTATGTAAGCACTCTTGAGCGAGGGCGTAAGGGGCCACCATCGTCAGAAGTGCTCAATCGGCTAATCAAGAACTTGAACTTATCTCGAGACGAGCAAGAAGGGCTGTGGCGCTCTGTTGAGCTATCAGAGATGACGTTCCGTTTGCCCGAAGGTATGTCTCAAGATGAGTTTGAAATGGTCCACGATTTACGAAATCACTTAGGTACGCTGAATGAAGACCAGGTACTGATCATCCGGAAGGTTCTTGGCTTGGGGGTCAACTCTCAGGAGGGTATTGCAATGTAGATATAACGGGACGCACCGGGTGGATTGTCCCGCTATTTGGCGCAAGTAATGGTACTCACGACATCAGAAATCTAAGTATCTCCACTTGCTCCATTGGCGTCAATCTGCCTGCCTAGACATTAATCCAGCTAGTTAACTTCGTTACCCGTCAGAGTAAGGGGAACTTATGTCTTCAAAGAACACTGTCGTGCCGTTTGGCACAAGGCAGAAGGCGAAGCTATGCCAAAAATCTGTGCGACAACGTAAAGATGTTCGCGTTCGTGAGCCGGTTCGGCCGACAACTGGGCGAGTTGTCGGGTTCTACCCGTCAACGAAAAACAACCGACTCGTTGCCTGGGAATCACAACTGGAGCAGAAAGCTTGCGCTCTCTTTGAGTTTTCAGCTGATGTGGTGAGTTATCGAGAACAGCCGATCACTATCTACTTCGAAAGCGATGGTCAAATGCGGCGTTATACCCCTGATTTTGAGCTGAGGTTTCATGACGGCAGATCGATGTACTTGGAGGTTAAGCCTTTTGCCAAGCTTCAAGGTCATGCTGTCAAAAGACGGTTTCAGCAGGTTGCAAGATTTTGGGAGATGCACGGCCAACAATTTGGCGTTATCACGGATATAGAACTTCACCACCCGACCTTACAACGTAACCTGAAGTTACTCAGGGCTCATCAACGTGTCCATGTACCTGATGAGGTGTGGTTGCGAATTGGGCATTGGCTCCGTGCTATAGGTTCCGTCACTTTCGAGCAATTAGCCGAGCTACTGAACTCACCAACACAGGTCTATGCGCTGATTGCCCAGCAAGTCCTGCACGTCGATCTTCTCACTCCTTTTTCTCCTACTACCACATTGCATTCGCCGGAGGGTATCGGCCATGAAACTTGCCTCTTTTCATACCGGACTGCGCCTGACTTTGAATAGCACGCGATACCGCATCGATAGGATCCTGGTATCAGGAGAGTGCTACCTGGAGCGGCTGTCCGATGGCGGAGTTCTTGTTAAGACTAAGCCAGAATTGGCCGCTTTACTGGCAGCAGGAGAGCTGAACATTGAGTCTCCCAACAACCGGGAGTCGAATTCCGATGCTGGATTGAGCTCCCGAGCTTCACGTGATTTAAAGGCGTTATCCAAGTCACAGCTCGAAGAAGTTCTGCGTAAGTACGAATACATCAAGGAGGCTATCAGTCGGCTTGGGAAGGAGCCCAAAGCGGCAGGTCTGGAGCCCGTTATCGGAACTGTTTCCGCTAATATTGGGGAAATCAGGCCCCCTAGCGCGACAACGGTTTATCGTTGGTGGAGGCGGTGGCTAGAATCCGGCCAAGACCTGATGTGTTTGGTCCCCCAATACCAAAAGCCTTCTACTCAAAGAAAATTCTCCAAAGACATGATGGATGAACTTCATGCTCTCGTTGAGCGCTTATGGTTTTCTAGGGAAAAGCTACCCATACAGGCTGTCTACGATGCTTTTCGCCACCGTATCAACGAGCTTAATGCGGAGCGGCTCAAGCCGTTAAAGATTCCGAGCCGCGCCCAGTTCTACCGGATCGTAGATCAGATCGATAAATACGATGCCATGGCAGCCAGAGAAGGGAAGCGAGCCGCCGATAAGCATTTTCGGGCAACCGGCGCCGGGGCGGTTACACACCACATTCTTGAAAGGGTCGAGGTCGATCATACCCCTCTGGATGTGATTGTTATTAACGAGCGGACAGGCCTGGCGGATGGCCGACCTACCTTGACCCTCCTGTTGTGCCGTCACTCACGTATGGTGTTGGGTTTTTCCATCGGGTTTGAGCCGCCCTCAGAGCTGTCGGTGATGAGGGCCTTACGTCACGCGATTCTGTCCAAAGCCTACGTCAAAGAGCATTACCCGGATATTTGCTATGAATGGCCAGCGTACGGGATTCCTCACACCCTGATCTGCGATAACGGTTTGGAGTTTCACTCCCATCAACTGAGGCGCGTCTGCGCCGAGCTCAATATTGAGCTTCAGTTCTGCCCCAAGCAGCAACCCCACTACAAAGGGGCCGTGGAGCGGTTTTTAGGCACGTTAAACCGAGCGGTCTGCCACCGTATCCCCGGCACCACTTTCTCTAACATTGTGCATCGTGGTGACTACAACTCCGCCGACATGGCACGGATCACTCTGGCTGATCTGAAATCGCTTATCCATGAGTGGGTTATCGATATCTACCACCAAGAGGTGCACAGAACCACGCATCGAATGCCAACAGCGATGTGGAAGGATGGACTCGGTATGGTGGAGCCAATGTTGCCTGAGAGCCTGATGCAGCTGAACTTGATCCTCACCAAGGAAACGACCCGCCGACTTTCCCATCAGGGCGTTCAGGTGTATCACCTGTTCTATAACTCGGCGGAACTTGGGCTTTTGCGCATACGCTCGAATGCCCGGTATGACGTGTCGGTGCGCTACGACCCGGAAGATATGGGCGCGGTATGGGTTTATGACGAGCTGCAGGGGGATTACATCCATGTGCCCTGTACCAACCCTGACTACGCGGAAGGCCTGACGCTACGTCAACACGATCAGATCCTGAAGGACACTAAGCAGCGCGGACTGGATGAACAGGACGAGGAGGCGCTACTGGAGAGCAAGGCCAGGTTCCAGCAGAAGATTGAGGATCTGAGCCGCAACAAGCTGATTCGAGAACGTAAGAAAGCCGCCAGGGACGCCATGCCTGTTCCTCCTTCCTGGAGCTCAAACCCGGCACTGGAGCGTCCCAAGGAGTCTGATACGACCGCTGAGTCGCTCTTCGAGCCCCTGAACTTCAAGGTGGTGACGAGGGGGCAAGGCGATGACTGACAGCCTAAACATCCATCAGAAAATCGCTGAACTCCGAAAAGTTGTGATCTTCCACCCTCAATGCCAGGCGGCTTTCGATGCTATTCGGGATGCCTACTTGATGAGTGCCCAGGTAGGGCTTCCTCAACATCTGCTGTGCGTCGGCCAGTCCGGTACCGGCAAGTCGACGCTGAAGTCCCTGATATTCGATGAGTTTCCACCCGAACCACTGCCAGACCGCGAGTTACTGCCTGTGCTCTGTGTGGATACACCGTCGCAGCCAACCATACGCAATATGGCAGAAGCGATGCTGGTTCAGTTGGGGGAACCCTGTTTTATGCGCGGGTCTGCTATCGACAAGACAAACCGGATTCTCAACCTAATCAAAGAGAAGCAGGTGCGGCTGATCATCGTAGATGAACTCCAGCACTTCATCGACCGAGGCCGCCGCAGAGCGCCTTTGGAGGTTTCGGATTGGTTGAAGACACTGATTGATCAGTCCCAGGTATCGACGGTGCTGATGGGCCTTCCACGCTGTGAACAGATCCTCCAGGTAAACGAGCAACTGAGACGTCGCTATGGGCGGCGCCTGGAGTTGAATCCGTTCTCCATCGAATCGCCGCATGAACAGTCGATCTTTGCTGGTGTAATTACCCACTTCGATCAAAAGCTTGGTTTAAAGAGGCACTTGCAGCTGGATGGTGACCTGTTAAGACGTTTCCACTTCGCCACAAATGGCATTATCGATTACGTCGTTCGGTTGATGACGGGGAGCTACGCCTGGGCTACTCAGCACTCTATATCCGCAATTGATCGCTCTGTATTAGAAAGAGCATTTGTCGATTGGGTGTGGCACGAAGGTAAGGGCGCGCTGAACCCCTTCAATGATGGGTTCCGTTGGAAGCGGCTCGATAGCCCCGGAATGCCATTTAATCTGTTCGAGCCTGCTTCTGCTGTACGGGCTTCCAAGACAGGAGGAGAGTCATGGAGTTGATCAAACCACCGCTGCATCCAGATCGCTTCCCGGACGAACTGCCTTATGGATATTTGAAGCGTCTGGCGGAACTGAATCAGTACGAAAGCCCAACCTGGTTATTCAGGAACCTGTCGTCACGATGCGTACTTCAAACCCCCGCGCTCTCCGTTGCTGAGCTATTAGCCGCTGATTGGGCAGGTAATCAGCCAACAGCTAGTGCCGTTGGTGCGAACACCCAACACCTCAGATATTGTCCGCTTTGCATCGCGGAGAGAGGCTATTGGCGTAGCGCTTGGCAAAGCTGGGTATCCTGCGCTTGCACCAAGCACCAAATCTGGCTGGTTGATCGGTGCCCAAGCTGTCATTCCCTGCTCCCATTGGCATCAACGAACCTATCGTACTGTGCCTGTGGTGCGCGGTTAGCTGACGCACCTGCGGAGATAATCGATAGTCCCATCGAGCAAATGCAGCTGTTCCTGGATGAAGGATCTGTGCCGGACGGAGCGTATTCGATACTCCCCATGGAACACGGTCTGGATTACCCGGCCCGGATCGCGCTGAACAGCTTGTTGTGTAACTGGTTAGACTATCCGAAGCTCACGGTGCATAACTTCAATCGCGAGCTGAAGCAGTGCGGCACGGCGCGGATTCACCTTGTGAATGCCGCTGAGCTGCTGTTTCAGCCTGAGGGGTTGGATACCTTTCTGTTCCGCTTGTCTCAGCTAGATAGTCCCGAGTATTACACATCTCTCATATTGAAGTTTGTTCTGCGGCTGAATATCGACTTTCCACAACCGTGCTTCGACACCCTGAAGCACCAGGCTCTCAGCTACTGGGTGTATCTGAGAAAGGCCTTAGACCAGGAACAGGGCCGGTCATCCGATATCGCCGACCTATGGGAGTACGCCGAGTGGCAGGTGCTGCCGCATGACCCGAAGTAAGGGCCTGGAGGGTATGCGGGCACCAGTCATAAGTCACGGCTGTGCATTGATATACCCTCCGATCTATCCTGCCAGCTGCCCGGACGAGTCACCGATAGGTTATTTGGTTCGCTTGGCGGAACTGAATTGCTATGGCTCTACCCGCTGGATGTGCGCAGTGGGGCAACTACCGAGACTATCGGAGCTGCATTTGTACCATGACCTGCTCGCAGGAGTGGGTTGGACTGGTTGGGGGACAGAAATGTCATCGATCTCGGCGGCGGTTTGTTTGGTCGATCAGAGCCACCGCCTGGGTCGCTTACGTTATTGCCCTGTCTGTATCAGGGAAACGCAACGATGGAAGGCTGCGTGGCATCTGAAAGCGTCAGTGGTGTGTGCTGAACATGGAGGCTGGCTTAGAGATACCTGTCCGGCCTGTAACAGCCCAATACTGTTCAAGGCTCGCAGTACCAAGCTTTGTAAGTGTGGTGCAGATCTATCTGAATCAGCCCTGTGCCTGGCCCCCGAAGCTGTAAGACGACAGCAAGGATGGTTGGAGCGAGGCTCTGTATCACGGGCTTTGATAGCCACAGGGCACAACCTGGATCTCCAAATGCGATCAGAGCTCATTCTGTTGTTTGCTCGTTTTGTCGGTCGTGACGGTATGGGTAAGACCGGCATCGATACGAGGGTGCTTCATATGGATACATCAGCCAACGTGATGACCCAAGTAGCAGATGCGCTGTTTGGTGGGACCGAGGGCTTTATCAAGTTCCTCAACACATCCTTTTCAGTGAGCGCCTCTGAGCAAGGAGAACGGCGGCTAAGTCGATTCTATAAAGCGTTCTACGGGTCTTTTGAGGATGGCTGCTTTGACCCCTACAAGCAACTGCTGGAACAGTATCTCAATGAGCACTGGCCAAAGGCTTTGAGCCGCCGGAACACACTCTTCAAGGATCGAACCATCCAGTCCCACCCATGGCTCGCGCTGCAAGCTGCTTGCCGGGAGTTCGCAGTTCCCAAATCTCACATGAGGCGTGCTATCGCGGACGATGATGTACGCAGTATGTCAGTACAGGGGCCAAAGCGAGAATCGGTACTGGTGTGGAAGCCGGACGTGGTGAGGCTCAAGGAATGGCTGGCCGACTCCCTAACCGCTAAGGATGCGGCTGACTATCTCGGCGTTACCAAGAAGCAGTTCGGACAGCTACGCCAGAATGGATATATCACATACCAGAAGGCACCAGGATCAGCCTCCAGGGGCGTTTGGGCCTTTTCAATGGAGCAGTTGTCCGGGTTTCTGAAGTCGCTTGCTCACAGCAGTTCAGCTCCTCTCGAGGCTATGACCATGAATCAGGCGCTGAGGCGGTTTCGAGCAGGGGTGAAAGAGCCGTTGGTGATCATCATTGAGGCGATCAAACAGGGCTCGTTGGGTGCATATGCGTCGAGCCCAAAGCCAACAATCCGGGAGCTGGTTTTCGATAGTCACCAGTTCGAAGATTGGTATCGGGAGCGATCTTCCAATTCTGAACTCTTTTCGATAACCGAAGCCGCGAAGCGTATGGGGATTCATCAGGAGTTTGCTTACCAGCTCGCCAATACAGGTCTTCTTGAAACATATTCCAACAACCATTCGTCGGGGCAACTGGTCAGCCAGCACTCGATAGACAAGTTCTGCTCGGAGTATGTCTTGCTGCGTGACCTGGCCCGAGAAGCCGGTCGGAGTTCGGCCAGTGTGATGAACGACTTGGCTTCTCGGGGGATTCAGCCGGTTGATGCTGTTTGGGATCAGCAGATACGGCAGAAAGTGTACCTAGCTAGCAACCTCAGAGGTTTCTTGCGTGGGTTCCGTATTTCGAGCGTTGGAGCTGGATGATTGTTCGTTGGCCTCGGCCTTGATCCGTTTCCTATTGGCTAGATACGCAGCTGTTTCAACAGCCGTCAGCCTTCGGAAGATCTCAGTGAATGACGAAATTGCAAAGATTATGAACTGGAGAGCAAACACCAAGAATATTTTTTGACCTTTTATAATCTCGTCGATACGTGCCGCGTCGGCTGCATTGGTGAACGAATCGCAAATGTTGGCGATGGTTTCGGTCTTTAGTTGAGTCTCTTTGGCTGCAGACTCTGCACTGAATGTTTCCTGTGAGCAGGTTCGTGCGGTGAACCGCCAGTCTTTGGTGAAATTGTAGGGGGAGTTGTACGCTTGGTCATGATCCAGCCAGATCCATTGGGATTCGCCTTTGAACTTGATCAACGCAGCATTTCTTATCCCAAGATCGAGCGGCGGGACCGACACCAAAGCAAACACAATCCCCAAAAGCATGAAGCCAACAGCTTGGGTTCTAGTCGCTTTCTTTATTTCCAGCTTTTCAATGTCAAACCAGCCCTTAAGGCGGGCGAATTTTTTATGGTCCAGGTCATATTCGTCAAACCATTTAATGAGCTTATGAGCGTCATCTAACGATTTGGCTTTGAAGTTGAAAATCGCATTAAAACGCTCAAGTTCCTTATTGCGTCGCCAGAATTCGGCAAGGGTGTCGTCTTGGTACTCTGAGCGACCTGCAAGTAATGCGTACAGTCTGCTTACAAAACCATATGAGGTTCCTGCTCTATAGTGGAAAAAGAGTCGCAATCCGATAAAAGAGACTACGAGTATGGCCATATTCAACAACGGGCCGGGTAAGCCCGAGATATCAATGGCCATTCCAAAAACAGATTCTTCCATGATGATAACTCCTTGTGTATCAGATGGTTTCGAATCGCATAGACTACCGTGTAGCACGCCTCAGCGGAATCACTTCTGAGCCGGGGGTCCAAGGAGGTTACGAGATGAGTTATCGGCGTCTAACAGAGCAAGAAATAGAAGATCTCAGGAATGAGATGAAGCGGGCAGGCCAATGGGTGAAAGAGGAGCTCAAGCGCCGGAAGCAGAGTAAAGATTCAGATCTTCAGGAACCGAGTTCTCCAGCTGACCCGAAACCACTGCGGGAAAAGCCATAATCTCCTTGGAATTGCTCAATTCACCAGATATGTTCATAACTAACTGAAATTTAAGGTGTTTCATGAGTTATGAGATTTCGTAAGATTCATTGCAACATTGATGAGATTTTTCGTGCGCACGAAGGCCGATAAGTGGCTGTTTTCATTGAATGGTGATTTTCAGTAGGAGTGAGATCCGACACTGTCAGCTCGATATTAAAAAGCCGCCCTGTGAGCGGCTTTTTTTTATTTTCAGGGGCGGGGAAATGGCACGTTCCACGTGAAACATGAAACTGCTTGGTGTTGATGGTTATAACTCAGCTCAGTTCTGGTGCCAGGCAGTAGAGTCGCAGGCGATGGCCATCGGGATCAACAGCCATGCCGGTATAGCCAAACTCCATCCGGGTTGGTTGCTGGATGATGGTCAGGCCACGAGCTTGCCACTCTGACAAGCCAGAATCGACACTGGTTTCATCAGGCAGCGAGAAGGCCAGCTCCATCGCTCCGGCCGTTTGGGTCACGGCAGGTTCAACAGTGGCGCTGGACCAGAGCGCCAGTCTGGCGCCTGTCTCGAATACGAACATGGCAAAGGTAGGTGACTCCTCCACCGGTTCACGCCCGAACAACTCGCGGTAGAAGAGCGCGCTGCGGGTCGGATTGGTAACGTAGAGGATGGCGAACTGGGGGACTAACATGGTGATGCTCCTTGCTGATGAGATGGCGCATCGGCGCCGACCCCGTCAGCATGGCGCTACCTGCTGTCAGTTTCTGTCAGCAATGAATTTCGGCTGCGGGATCTGCTGGGTGGCGCGCCACTCCTTCAGCAGACTCTCTCTGCTTTTTGGATAGCGGCAATCTTGCGGCTGCATCCGGGTAATGCGATCGACCCGAAAGTGGCGAAAGCCCTGACGCAGTTCGCACCAGGCCACCAGTACCCGTACCTGTTCGAAGTAGCCGAGGGCAAAGGGCCAGACGGTGCGCTCAGAGACCTCATCCTTGAGATCGCGATAGCCCAGGATCACCTTGCTTTGCTTGCGGATGGCGCTGCGCAGCGGGGCTTCATCTGTGTGGTTGTCGCTGCGGGAGGTGCCGATCAGCAGGGCATTGCTCTGGAGCTGCTGGCGATAGTCGGCGGGCAGCACGGCTTCTATCTTGGCCAGCGCACTGCTGGCCGATGCACTCAAGGCTTCGTCACCGTGGGCAACGACCCAACGCGACCCCAGCACCAGTGCATCCAGCTCCTCTTCACTGAACATCAATGGTGGCAGCATGAAGCCGGGACGCAGCACATAGCCGATCCCTGGTTCACCCTCGATATGGGCACCTTGCGCCTGCAGGGTGGCGATATCCCGATAGAGGGTGCGCAGGCTGATGCCAAGCTGGCTGGCCAGTTCTGTGCCAGTGATGGCGTAACGGTGGCCGCGCAGCAGCTGGAGCAGGGCCAGCAGGCGTTCGGAACGGGACATGGGATGACTCCTCGGGATTTCTGGTTAGCCTGCCATAGCGGAGTGAGCGGGTATAGAGGATGTCATCAGACATTGTTGCCACGAAAAGATCGTCGCCACTCGCTGGGGGAGATGGCAAAGCGCGCGCGGAAGTGATTGCGCAGGGAGGTGGCACTCTTGAAGCCGACCAGCTCGGCGATGCGATCGATGGAATGGCCGCTTACCTCCAGCAGCTCCTGACTGCGCCTGAGCCGCTCCGCCAGCAGCCATTCACCCACCGAGAGGCCGGTAGCCTGATGAAAACGGCGGGTAAAGGTGCGTCGACTCATCAGGGTGTGGGCCGCCAGGGAATCCAGGGTGTGGGGTTCGGCCAGATGGGCACGCAGGTGATCGAGCAACTGGTTCATCCGGACATCGCGGGTGGAGGTGGGCACCGGCTGCTCGATAAACTGGGCCTGGCCCCCTTCCCGGTGAGGCGGGATCACCAGCCGCCGCGCCACCTTGTTGGCGATGGCCGAGCCGTGGTAGTGGCGCACCAGATAGAGGCAGCAATCCAGCCCGGCGGCAGTGCCTGCCGAGGTGACCAGCCCATCGTCATCCACATAGAGGGCGTTGGTATCGAGCTGCACGCAGGGAAAGCGGCGGCAGAAATCCTGTTCGTACTCCCAGTGGGTCGATGCTTTGCGACCATTAAGTAGTCCGGCGTAGGCGAGCACATAGGTGCCAAGACAGAGCCCGACCAGCCTAGCACCTCTGGCTCTGGCGGCAATCAGGGCATCGAGCAGCGCTGCGGGTGGCCGTGCTGCCGGGTCGTGCCAGAAGGGGATGACGATGATCTCTGCCTCGGCCAGCACCTCCAGCCCATAGGAGGCCTGAATGGTGAAGCCTTGTGCCGAGTGTGCGTGGCGGTTGCCATCGCCGCAGCAGATCTTGAGCTCGAACAGTGGCTGGCCCGGCAGGATGTCGCCGAAGATGAGGCAGGGGACGGCGCAGTGAAAAGGGCTGAAGTGATCGAAGGTCACCACGGCAACGATCGGGGTGGGCATTATGTTGACTCCTCTCTGCGCGCAGACCTCTCATCATAAGCGTTCGGCAGTGAAAGCCGAAGGGCCATGCGCGCTGTTCGGCATGGCCCAGTCAGTTACAGCGAGAGAGCCTCGCCATCTTCTGGCACCCGTACCCGATCCGTCATGCCCCGTACCGCCAGATAGTCGCGCAGCTCCTGGCGTGACAGCACGGCGTGGTTGACCGCCTCCATATGGCTGGCGATCAGCGTGGCTTGCGGTGCGGCCTGATAAACGGCGGCGACATCCTCCTTGCCCATGATGATGGAACCGAGCCCGGGCACCTGTGCATCGCCGCAGTTGAGGATAATGACCTCGGGTTTATGCTGTTGCAGGGCTTGCTTGACCCGGGGATGCCAGATGGTATCACCGGCCAGATAGAGGCACTGTTCATCGGGGTGGGAGAAGACCACGCCGCACACTTCTCCCATCCGCTCGCCCAGTACCGCCATCAACTGGTCGCTGCCGTGCTGGCCACCGGTCTGCTGCAGGCGAATGCCGGCAAACTCGGGCTGGTCGCTCAGCAGGCGCACATCCTCAAAGCCACTGGCACGAATGGCATCAGCATCTTTCTGATGTTGTACCAAGAGCGGCAGATGTTTGGGGATCAGGGCTTTGGCGGCATCATCCCAGTGGTCGTGATGGTCGTGGGTGACGATAACGGCGTCCACATCGACCAACTCATCGAGCGGTAGCGGCAGCTCGACCAGCGGATTGCGCAGATGGCTGTTGGCGGTGCCCTCAAAGCCGGGGAAGGCTCCCTTGGCCGAGAGCATGGGGTCGATCAGAAAGCGGGTGCCAGCATAGTCGAGCAGCAAGGTGGCGTTACGAACCTGGGTAATCTTCATGAGATGGCTCCATGTTGGCTGGTGGATATGCAACCAATTATGGAGTGCGGAGCGCATTGCCATCAGTGGCCCACGGGTCGATTATCATCACTATTGGGCCAACAGGTTGATGTTCTACAGGTCGGTGCGGCCATTTAAAAAATTTGAAAAAATCCCCTTGAAAGAAAAAAGTGAGCCCCTATATAGGTAACAAGGCCGGAACGCTCGACAGAGGTTTCGACCAGGCGCCCGTCCATAAGGAGGGCAAACAATCCGTTATCGCTCATAAGAGGGTAATACTATGCGTTCTATCGACTTTTCTCCGCTCTATCGTTCTGCCATCGGTTTCGATCGTCTGGCCAATCTCATCGAATCTGCGGCCAGCAATGGCAATGCCGGTTATCCCCCCTACAACATCGAGCAGCTGGGTGACAACGACTACCGCATCAGCATGGCGGTGGCGGGCTTTACCCAGGAAGAGCTGGAGCTGAGCTTTCAGGAAAATCTGCTGACTGTGAAGGGCAACAAGCAGGCCGACACCGGGCGCAACTATCTCTATCAGGGGATTGCCGAACGTGGTTTCGAGCGTCGCTTCCAGTTGGCCGACTATGTGCGGGTGAAAGGGGCCGACCTGAAAAACGGCTTGCTGCACATCGAGCTTGTGCGTGAAGTGCCCGAGGCGATGAAGCCGCGCAAGATCGAGATCAACGGCTGATAGCCTGAATTCACTGAAATTTTAAAATTTCCCGGGTGCCGATGACGGGCCTGTGGAGAGTTGAACCTGTTGCTTATTAGAAGGATAGGATTATGCGTAACCTCGATTTTTCTCATCTCTATTCCAACGCCGTCGGCTTCGAGCGGATGGCCCGTGAGCTGGAAGGTCTGTTCGAGCAGAAGACCGCCGCTTACCCCCCGTACAACATTGAAAAGCGCGATCAGGATGGCTATCGCATCACGGTCGCCGTAGCTGGCTTCGAGCGCGAAGAGCTGGAGCTGGAGACCGAAAACGGCACCCTCAAGGTGAAGGGGCGCAAAGGGGCTGCGGCCGGTGAGCGTCAGTTCCTCCATCAGGGGATTGCCGAGCGCGACTTCGAGCTTGCCTTCAAGCTGAGCCAGCACGTGGAAGTGCAGGGCGCCAAGCTGGAGCATGGTCTGTTGACCATCGACTTGGCTCGCGAACTGCCGGAGGCGCTCAAGCCCCGCGCCATCCCCATCGGTAAACCCGAGCAGCTGGCGCTGCCCGGCTAAGCAAACCGGATCGCGATAAACAACAAAGGCCTGCATCTGCAGGCCTTTCTGTTTTTGTATCACCGGATTGGATTAACCAGCGTAGAGGGCGTTTATCTCGTCGGCCAGGATGGCGATGCCACGGCGCACCAGCTCCTCGCTTTGGGAGTAGTTGAGGCGAATGCACTCCTGGCTGTGGCGCCACTCGGGGTCATCAATGCCGGGGAAGAAGTAGTGACCCGGCACGATCAGCAGGTTCTTCGCCTTCAGCCGCTCGTACAGCTCCTGACAGTGGATCGGCATGCCTTCAAACCAGAGCCAGAGGAAGAGGGCCCCTTCTGGCTTGTGAATATGGAAGCGCGGGTCGGGGATCGTTTCGCGCAGCAGCTGCACCGCCAGCTCAGCCTTCTGCTGATAGAAGGGCTTCACCACCTGTTCGCTGAGGGCAATGATATCGCCGCTCTCGATCATCGGGATGGTGATGGCAGGCCCCAGACTGCCGGGTGCCAGATTGATGATGCCGCTGAGGTTGGTGATGGCCTGGATGATCTTCTCGTCGGCAATGACGATGCCGCAGCGGGTGCCTGGCAAGCCGAGCTTGGAGAGGCTCATGCAGAGGATGGTATTGGTGTTCCAGAACGGCTTGGCCTCACTGAAGATGATGCCTGGGAAGGGGACGCCGTAGGCGTTGTCGATCAGCAGCGGGATTCCCTTGTCGCGGGCGATCTGATCGAGATGTTCGATCTCTTCGTCGGTCAGCACATTGCCGGTCGGGTTGGTCGGGCGGGAGACGCAGATCACCCCGATATCGTCACCTACCTGCAGACTCTCGAAATCCACGTGGTATTTGAACTGGCCATCGGGCAGCTTCTCGATGGTGGGCTTGTAGGCCACGAAGTAGTCGTCGGCCAGCGCCGAGTCGGCATAGCCGATGTATTCAGGGGCGAGCGGGAACAGCACCTTCTTCTTGCGGCCATCGGCAAATTCACCGGCCAGCAGGTTAAACAGGTAGAAGAAGGCATTCTGGCTGCCGTTGGTCAGGGCGATATTGCGAGCCGAGATATCCCATCCCAGCTCCTTGCTGAGCAGGGCGGCCAGCGCTTTGGTGAACCTGTCTTTGCCTTGCGGGCCATCGTAGTTGGCCATTGCTTTGACCAGCTCGCCGTTGTCGAGCAGGCTCTTGGCCTCGGCCTGAAAGCGTTCCAGCATGGCGGGGATGGGGGCCGGATTGCCGCCACCCAGCATGATGGCGTCCGGATTGGTCAGCCCCTGATTGAGGTCATCCATGAGTTGGGTAATACCGGCGTGGCGAGTGAACTTCTCGCCGAACAAGGAAAATTCCATTCGGTGACAGATCCAGATTTGAGTTACGGGGATGTAGCACCATAGCTCAGTTTAAAAGCGGGTGTCGATCAAAAAGATGGGACGTTCCACGTGGAACATGGTGCAAAAATCAAGCGTGGTTAAAAGCACCAACTGTTGGTTTAAAAATGACCGAGCGGGATGCATTTTGCGACTCAATTTGGTATCGAAATATAGTTAATTTAAACAAAATCATTATGTTATGAATTGCGTGAGGATTGGCACAACTATTGGAATAGCTATCTGGTCATCTCAACCATACCGGAGCAAACCAGATGAAAAGCCTGATCGCTACCCTGATTGTGAGTGCCCTGAGCCTGAACGTGATGGCCAACGAAAACCCGCGGCCCGAGTTGGAGAGTGCCCAGCTGGAGCAGGATGTGCAAAGCGAGTTGCAACAGGCATCCCATGCCGTAGTGCAGGATGCGTTGCATAACCTCAAACCGCTGGCGCTGGATACCCTGGTGGTGGAGGCGAGCCAGGCTGTGGCGACTCACCCCGAGAGCTGAGATAGCGCAGGGGGGTTTGTCCCGTATGTTGTTTGAAGAAGCTGATGAAGGCGCTGTCGCTGGAGAACTCCAGCGCAGCGGCAATCCGGCTGATGGGCTCGCTTTCTGCCAGCAGCTCCATGGCGCGCAACAGTCGCCACTGCTGACGCCACGCCAGATAGCTCATGCCGGTCTCCCGCATGAAGATGCGGCCAATGGTCTTGTCACTGGCACCCACCCGTTCGGCCAGCCGGTTGAGCCGATCGGGCAGGGCATCTCCCCGTTTCAACTGCTGTAGCCAGCCGCCCAGTCTGGGATCCGTCGGCAGCGGCAACTGCCACGACTCCCGTGGCGCCTGCCCCAACTCCTCCATAAACAGTGCCACCGTCCGTTGCTGCTGCTCTTGCGGTTTGTCCCACGGCCAGAGTGCCATCCGTTCGATCAGTTCGTGCAGCAGCGGATTGACTGCCAGCACCTCCACCGTGTCGGGCAACTCGGGGTGCGGCTGGAAGTAGAGGGAGCGGTAGGCAACGACACCGCGCATCAAGATCCGGTGGGCGGTGCCCGCTGGCAGCCAGGCGGCGCGGGTGGGCGGCAGCAGGCAGACCCGACCTTCCAGCTCCATGGTCATGCAGCCGGATTGGGCGAACAGCAGCTGATGGCGTTGATGCTGATGCATGCCCGAGTCGTGCCAGCCGAGCGCGGAGGCGATGCCGATCACGCTGCCCGTCAGCTGGTCGGGATCAAAAGGGTGATCGGGAAGAATAAAGGCCATATGTCCGATTTTTGATGTTTATAGTCCTGCTTATTGTAATCAGACAATCGGCATCTCTCTAGAATGGCGACCTCTTGTGAAGGAGGTTTGTCATGAACAACAAGTTGCCACCGCTCTGGCTGGTGGTGGGATTGATGATGCTTCCCCAAATTGTGGAGACCATCTACAGCCCGGTCCTGACCCACATCGCCAGCCAGTTTCGGGTGAGCGAGGGGCAGGCATCCCAGACCCTGTCGGTCTATTTTCTGGCGTTTGCGGTGGGCGTGGTCTGCTGGGGGCGGCTCTGCGATCTGATCGGGCGGCGTCCCGCCATGCTGGCGGGTCTGCTCACCTATGGCGTCGGCACCTTGCTGGCGCTGCTGGCCAACCAGTTTGAAACCCTGCTGCTGGCCCGGGTCATCTCGGCCTTTGGTGCCGCCGTGGGATCTGTGGTGACCCAGACAATGCTGCGCGATAGCTATCAGGGTAGCGATCTGGCGCGGGTCTTCTCGGTGATGGGCATTGCGCTCTCACTCAGTCCGGTGCTGGGGTTGCTCAGTGGTGGTCAGCTGGCGAGATGGTTTGGCTATCTCGGGGTGTTCAGCGGTCTGCTGGTACTGGCGGTAGGTTTGCTGCTGGTTGCCTGCTGGCAGCTGCCGGAAACCCGTCCGGCCACCAGCCAACGAGTCGCGCTCTGGCCGCTGGCGTGTCGGATGATGAATGATGGCGGACTCTGGCGCAGTGCCATGCTGGTCGCCCTGTTCAACACCATGCTGTTTGGCTACTACAGTCTGGCCCCATTCCTGTTTGCCGGATTGGGATTGAGCACCGGCGAGTTTGGCTATTCGGGGATCTTGCTGGCGCTGGCGACTCTGCTCGGTAGCTTGCTCAACAAGCATCTGCTGGGGAGGGGGTGGCTGCCGTCATCTCTGGTCAGGTTGGCTTGCGCTCTGGCGCTGGTCGCCGGGCTGCTGGTCTGGGCGACTCAGGCCAGCCTCTGGTTCCTGTTGCCCATGATGGGGGTGGTGGTGGCCTTCGGGCTGGCTATCCCCAATGTGCTGAGTCAGGCGCTGCTGGCCTATCGTGAGGTAGCTGGCAGTGCTGGCGCCCTGTTCGGGCTTGGCTACTACCTGCTGCTCAGTCTGGGGTTGGCGGTAGCGGCCGGATTGCAGGATCTCGGCCTGTTGCTGAGTGGCTGCGGTCTATTGGCGCTGATTTGCTGCGGGCGTCGTTCCACGTGAAACGTCAGTTGCCGATAAAGCGGTAGCCGATACCGGATTCGGTCTCGATAAGCGTCGGTTGCTGGGGGTTATCCCCCAGCTTTTTGCGCAGACTGGCGATGACGATGCGCAGGTAGTGGGTATCCTCCTTGTGGCTCGGCCCCCAGATGTCGTTGAGCAGCTGGGTCTGCATCACCAGCTTGCCGGGGTGGCACACCAGCGCCTGCAGCAGGGCGAACTCCTTGCGGGAGAGAGGGATCTCCTCGTCTTTCATGGTCACCTTGTGGCTGCTGACATCCAGTGTCAGGCCGCATTGGGGGAAGTGGCGCCGCTCGCCGCTGCTGACGCCAGCACGTTGGCGCAAGAGCACACGGATGCGGGCCATCATCTCGCCGATGCCAAACGGCTTGCTCATGTAGTCGTTGGCACCGGCATCCAGCAGCCGCACCTTCTCCTGCTCCGAATCGCGGGCCGACAGCACCAGCACCGGATTGGGGTGGTGTTCGCGAACGGCCTGCAACACCTGAATGCCATCGCCATCCGGCAGACCGAGATCGAGGATCACCAGATCGGGGTTGAGGTGGCGATACTGCTCCAGCCCTTCATTGACCCCCACCGCCTCACTCACCTGATGCCCCTCGGCAATCAGGCTGATCCGCAGAAAGCGACGGATCGCCGCTTCATCATCTATGACCAGAATGTGTGCCATCGAACCTCCAGAGGCGAATGGTGGGAGGGGCTGATTGACCCAAGCTGGCGGTCAGCCATCAGACCTCCGGTGAATTGAGAGTGAGCGGCAGGGAGATGCGCATGCAGGTGCCGTTGCCATTCGGGCCGGAGAAGGCCCAAATCTTGCCGCCGTGGGCCTCTATCATAGCGCGGGAAATGGCGAGGCCAAGCCCGGTGCCACGGCTGCCGCAATCACCCACCGGCTGGGTGTAGAAGAGGTTGAAGATCTTCTCCCGATCCGACTCGGCGATACCGACCCCGATATCGATGATGTCGATGATGAGGTCGGGCTCGGCCACCATCACCTTGAACTCGATGGGGGTGCCTGCCGGCGAGTAGCGGGAGGCGTTGTCGAGGATGTTGACCAGCACCTGCTCGATGAGGGCGCCATGGACATAGAGCTGGGGCACATGCTGATCGAAATGGACCAGCAGCTTGTGCTGGCGCCAGGAGGAGTCGAGCCGCTTGCGGGCGCTTTCCACCAGATCCGCCAGATCGACCCAGTCCCGTTTCAGCTGGAAGTCGGGGGAGCCGATGCGGGTCATATCCAGCAGATTCTGCACATAGCTGTGCAGGCGGCGTGCCTCCTCCTGCACCGAGTGGAGCAGTTCGTCGCGGTCTTCGGCGGGGATCCGGTCACCATATTCCAGCAGGGTGCTGCCAGCCCCCATTATGGTGGCCAGCGGTGTTTTCAAATCGTGGGAGACCGAGGAGAGCAGGGCTGCGCGCATCCGGTCGGTCTCCGCCTGCAGCTGGCTGTCGGCCAGCCGCTCGTTGAGGTCGATCCGCGCCAGCGCGGCGCGAATGTCGGTGAGCAGCGCCTGCAGCTGGTGTTCGGCAGAGGAGGAGAGCGGATTGGCCAGCGTTATGCCGATCACCAGATCATCGCTGAGGTGGTGATACTGGGCCTCGGCGGCATTGAGGGTGGCGGTGTGGGCCCCGGCGCTCTGCTTCTGGGCCAGACACCAGTCGATGGCCGCCTTGTCGGTCTGGCCGGGCCTGTGCTTCTCGTTGCCGAGCCTGTCGTTGAACTCCTTGTCGATCACCACGGTCGGCTGGCCGAGCGCCAGTGAAATGGCCTGGGCACCTTGTCTGAGCACCTCCTCCGGGCTGCTGGCGGTGGCCAGCCCCTGACTGAGGGAGAGCAGAGCATTGCCCAACTGCTGGGTCTCGCGCAGACCGATCAGCTGTTGCCGCTGACGGGAGGCGAGGCGCCCCGCCGTCATGCCGACGATAAGCAGCACAAACAGGGTGAGCAGGTCGCTGTGGTTGGCGACGCTCAGGGAGAAGTAGGGGGCAGTGAAGAGCAGATTGTGGGCGATAAAGCCCAGCACCGCCGCCAGTGTGGCGGGCACCAGACTGGTGGTGAGGGCCGTCGCCAGCACCCCCAGCACGAAGATGAGCGGTAACGCTGCGGGGGGCAGCCAGTAGGAGAGCCCCCAGGCGGCGGCCGAGGTGATCCCCATGATCACCACTGCCAGCATGCTGTGGTGTATATCCTTCGGGGTCGGGACGCGCATCCCCACTTCGGGCTTCTGCTTCTCGGTATCGACCAGCGTGATTTCGAGCCCCTGCGCCTGCTTGAGCAGGTGCTGCACCAGCGAGCGGCGCCATGGCGCCTTGTGAGGTTTGCCGAGCAGAAGCTGGGAGACCTGTTGCTGTTCGGCGGTCTCCAGCAGGGTGTTGGCGACCGCCGGGCTGGATAGCGTCAGCACCTTGGCGCCGAGGTGGGAGGCGAGCGCCAGCGCCTGCTCCACATCGGCCGAGCGGCGGCCATTGCTGTCGACATGCACCACCAGCCACGGGAGCTGACGGCGCTGGGCGAAGCGGTGGCCGTAGCGCACCAGCGCCGAGCCGTGCAGGTCGCCGAGGCAAACCATCAGCTTGCCCCGCAGCGGCAAGGTACTCTTGCCCGCAGCCTGCCACTGCAGTTGCAAATCGCCCTCCACATGGCTGGCGGCGGTCTGCATCGCCAGCTCCCGCAATGCGGTGAGGTTGTTGAGGGAGAAGAAAGATTGCAGCGCAGCCTTGGCCTGATGGGGCACATAGACCTTGCCCTCCTTGAGGCGGCCGAGCAGCTCCTTGGGGGGCAGGTCGATCAGCACCAGACTGTCGGCTTCCAGCAGCACCTGATCTGGCAGAGTCTCTTTCACCCTGACCCCGGTCAGCTGCCACACCAGATCGTTGAGACTCTCCAGATGCTGCACGTTGAGGGTGGTGTAGACGTCGATCCCGGCGTTGAGCAGCTCCTCCACATCCTGCCAGCGCTTCTCGTGGCGGCTGCCGGGGGCGTTGCTGTGGGCCAGCTCATCCACCACGGCGATGGCCGGTTTGCGGGCGAGCAGGCCGTCGAGATCCATCTCCTCCAGTCGCTGCTGGCGGTGCATGTGGATCTTGCGCGGCATGATGGCGAGCTTGTCGAGCAGAGCCAGCGTCTCCTGCCGGCCGTGGGTCTCCACCACGCCGATCAGGATGTCGACCCCCTCTTTGGCCTGTTCCCGCACCGCCTGCAGCATGGCGTAGGTCTTGCCGACGCCGGGAGCGGCCCCGAGAAACACCTTCAGCTTGCCCTTGTGCTCCTGTTCCAGGCTCGCCAGCAGGGCGTCGGCCCTTACCTCATCACGCATCCCCATGCTCCTGCATCAAACTTGTCAGCAGGGCGTCAGCGCTTGCTACATCAGCCATTGTTATCCCTATCGAGCCAACCGCCCGTTGCGAAAATCGAGGTCATCACCAAACCGGAATGGGCACCATCAGGCGCCCTTTTTATGATCCAGTTGCAGATTCAGCTGGAGAATGTTGACCACCTGCGGGCCAAGGATACCAGCTTGTGTGGCCGACTTGACCTGCTCCGTCAGTTGGGCGGGATCCAGTCCACGTTCTCTGGCGACGCGATCCACCTGCGCCAGCACCGCATCAAGTGGTAGGTGGGGATCTAGGCCAGAGGCGGAACGGGTCAGCATGGCGGGAGAGCTGGTTTCAGGCTGTGCCTTGGCGGCCTGTTCGGCGAACTCTGCCCGCAGCGGTGAGCTCATCCCCAGATTGCTGGCGCTGCCGCCTATGGTGTTGAAATCACTGGCGGAGGGGCGGGGGTGGAAGTAGTCAGCCCGCTCGAATTTCTGCCCCAGCAGGGCGCTACCGATCAGTTGCTGCTTGCTGTCGGTCAGCTGGCTGCCGTTGGCCTGCCAGGGGAACAGTAGTTGGGCCAGCCCGGTGACCGCGAGCGGATAACCCACTCCCAGCAGCAGGGTCAGGGTCAACAGGGTTCTGATTGCTATCATGATTCTCTTGCTCCAAAGGATGGCTGGGGATGCGGGTCTGACCCGCATCCCGGTTATGTCGTTACACCAGACCCAGGCCGGTGATGACCAGGTCGATCAGTTTGATGCCGATAAACGGCACCAGCAGGCCGCCGACACCGTAGATCAGCAGGTTGCGGCGCAGCAGGCTGGCGGCCGAGCCTTTCAGGTCGACACCACGCAGCGCCAGCGGCACCAGCGCCACAATGATCAGGGCGTTGAAGATGATGGCCGACAGGATGGCGCTCTGTGGGCTGCCCAGTTGCATCAGGTTCAGTGCCCCCAGTTGCGGGTAGGCGGCGATGAACAGGGCTGGCAGGATGGCGAAGTACTTGGCCACGTCGTTGGCGATGGAGAAGGTGGTCAGGGCGCCACGGGTCACCAGCAGCTGTTTGCCGACCAGCACCACGTCCAGCAGCTTGGTGGGGTTGGAGTCGAGATCCACCAGGTTGCCCGCCTCCTTGGCGGCCTGGGTACCCTCGTTCATGGCCAGCCCCACGTCAGCCTGCGCCAGTGCGGGCGCATCGTTGGCACCGTCGCCGCACATGGCGACCAGACGACCATCGGCCTGCTCCTGCCGGATATAGGCCAGCTTCTTCTCCGGCGTCGCTTCGGCGATGAAGTCATCCACCCCGGCTTCGGCGGCGATGGCGGCGGCGGTTTTCGGGTTGTCGCCGGTGATCATCACGGTGCGGATCCCCATGTGGCGCAGGATCTGGAAGCGAGCCTTGATACCGGGCTTGATGATGTCCTTGAGGTAGACCACCCCCAGCAGTTTCTCCTGAGTGCAGACCAGCAGCGGAGTCCCACCCTGACGGGCGATGCTGTCGACTGACTTGAGCACCAGCTCAGGCACCGCCTTGCGGTCGAGGCTGAGGTAGTTCAACACGGCATCCACCGCACCCTTGCGATATTGATGACCGTTGCGATCCAGCCCGCTCAGGCGGGTTTCGGCGCTGAAGGGGATCACCTTGTCGCTCTCCAGCTGGCTCGGCTTGGCCATGCTCTTGCTGGCCAGAGTCAGGATGGATTTGCCCTCCGGGGTGTTGTCACCCAGCGAGGCCAGCATGGCGGCTTGTGCCAGCAGGGCAGGGTCGACGCCGGGGGCCGGGATCAACTCGTCGGCCATCCGGTTGCCGAAGGTGATGGTGCCGGTCTTGTCCAGCAGCAGGGTGCGCACGTCACCGGCCGCTTCGACGGCCCGGCCCGATTTGGCAATCACGTTCAGTTTCACCAGTCGATCCATGCCGGCAATGCCGATGGCGGAGAGCAGACCGCCGATGGTGGTCGGGATCAGGGTGATGAAGAGGGCGATCAGGTAGAGGCGCGGTACCTGAGTGCCGTTGTAGTCGAGGAACCAGGGCAGGGTGGCGACTACCAGCAGGAAGATCAGGGTCAAGCCTACCAGCAGGGCATCGAGCGCCATCTCATTGGGGGTCTTCTGGCGCTTGGCCCCTTCCACTAGTGCAATCATGCGATCCAGCGTGCTTTCGCCCGGATTGTTACTGACGCGTACCCAGATCTCGTCTGAAACGACGGTGGTATTGCCGGTTACACCGCTGCGATCGGTACCCGATTCGCGGATGACGGGGGCGGATTCGCCGGTGATGGCCGCCTCGTTGACCGAGGCGATACCGGCGATCACTTCACCGTCGGCCGGGATCATCTCGCCGCTGCGTACCAGCACCAGATCCCCCTTCATCAGGCTGGTGGCGGGTACCCACTCGCCCTGACCATCTTTGGCATTCGCCACACGACGGGCCTTGAGCTGGCTCATGCCCGCTTTCAGGCTATCGGCGCGGGCCTTGCCGCGCCCCTCGGCCAGGGTTTCCGCGAAGTTGGCAAACCAGAGGGTGAGCCACAGCCAGGCGGTCAGCTGCCAGGCCAGTGAGGGAGCGACGCCGGAGAAAGGCTGCCCCAGCAGGGACTCCACGGTCGCCATGACTGCGGCCAGCCAGAGGGTGAACAGGATGGGGCTGCCAAACAGCGCCTTGGGATTGAAGCGATAGAGGGCCTCAACCATTGCCTGGATGATCTGTGATTTCTGTTTTTTGCCCTTCACCAACATGGTGTCGGTGCTCATTGCAGTGGACTTGCTCATTGGAAAGCTCCCAGCATCAGATAGTTGGCCATTGGCATCCGGATGGTGATCGACAGGGTCAGGTTCATCAGAATGCTCCTCCGATCAGGCTCAGATGTTCGGCCACCGGGCCCAGTGCCAGCACCGGCAGGAAGGAGAGGCCACCTATCAGCAGGACGGTGATGATCAGCAGGGTAACGAACAGCGGGCCGCTGATGGGGAAGTCCCCTTCGCTCGTCTCCTGACGGGGCGCACGGGCCAGCTGACCGGCGATGGCCAGTACCGGAATGATGTAGCCGAAGCGACCGAGCAGCATGGCCAGACCGATGGCGATGCACTGCCAGTTGTCACCGGCGGCAAAACCGGCGAAGGCGGAGCCGTTGTTGCCGGCAGCCGAGGCGTAGGCATAGATGAGGCGTGACAGACCGTGCGGGCCATCATGGCCGATGATGGTGCTGGCATCCGGCATCAGCAGGGTGACACCACCGATCACCAAAACACCCACCGGCATGACCAGCATGCTGGCAACCACCCACTTCATCTCGGTGATACCGAGCCGTTTGCCCAGATAGGTCGGGGTGCGACCCACCATCAGGCCGCACAGGAACACGGTCAGCAGTACGAACAGCATCATGCCGTAGATACCGGAGCCGACCCCGCCGAAGATGACCTCACCCAGCAGCATGTTGATCATGCCCACCATGCCGCCGAGCGGAGTAAAGCTGTCGTGCATGGCGTTGACGGCACCGTTGGAGGCGGCAGTAGTCGCCACTTCCCAGATGCTGGAGAGCACAGGGCCGAAGCGGCTCTCCTTGCCTTCCCAGTTGCCAGCCATGTTGCTGGCGTCAGTGGTGAGCTGGGCGAGGGCGGGATCCGGTTTCAGCTCCTGGGAGAGGGAGATGAAGAGCCCTAGCACCAGCATGAGGGTCATGGCACCGAGAATGGCGCGGCTGTGGGCCATGTCCTTCACATAGCGGCCCAGAGTAAAGACCATGGCTGCGGCGATGGTGAGCAGGGCGACCATCTCCAGCCAGTTGGAGAGGGCTGTCGGGTTCTCGAACGGATGTGCCGAGTTGATGCCGAAGAAGCCGCCGCCGTTGGAGCCCAGTTGCTTGATGGCGATCTGCGAGGCCGCCGGGCCGAGGGGCAGCAGCTGCTCCTGACCTTCCACACCGTGGAACGGCAGATAGGCTGACAGGCTTTGCGGCACCCCTTGCCACACCAGCACCAGCGCCATGATCAGCGCGATGGGCAGCAGCACATAGAGGCAGAAACGCACCAGATCCTGCCAGAAGTTGCCAAGGTTGATGGTCTGCTGACGAGCGATACCGCGGAACAGGGCAATGGCGACGGCGGCGCCCGTCCCTGCGGAGACGAAGTTCTGGGTGGTCAGGCCCACCATCTGGCTGAAGTAGGAGAGGCTGGCCTCACCGGAATAGGCTTGCCAGTTGGTGTTGGTCATAAAGCTGACCGCGGTGTTGAAGGCCAGTTGCCAGCTCAGACCCGGCAGTTGTTGCGGGTTGAGGGGCAGCAACCCCTGCGCCATCAGGATCAGGAACAGCAGACCGAAACCGGCGCCGTTGAAGGCCAGCAGGCTGAGGGCGTAGGACTTCCAGTCCTGCTCCCGTCCATCGGTGCCACAGCAAGCCAGCGTGGCGCGCTCGACCGGTGCCAACCAGCGGATTTTGCCTTCAAATACCCGGTAGATGTAGTTGCCCAGCAGCGGTGCCGGCAGCAGAACCAGCAGCACGAAGGCCACCGGATAGATTATTTCTTGCCACATGTTCTAGTTCCTCACTCGTGGTCACGGTGCGTCAGGGCACGCATTGGATTGCTCACGAGGCTCGGCAGTTTGCTGGCCACCGGGTAGATAATTTCTTGCTGCATATAGGTACTCCCTCACTCATGACTGCGCGTGAGTGCGCGCATCAGATAGGCCATCAAGGCGAGGACGAGCAGCAGATATAGCCAATTCATATCGACTCCATTGAGATAATTAGCTGCGAGAGCCGATGTAAGACCATATCGACTCTGTTGGTGTCATTGACGCTGAAAAGGGTATGTAAAACAGGCGTAAAGGCGCCATAAAGAGCCATGTGGCAGGCGTAAAATCGGCGTAAAGAACGACGGATTTGCGAGAGAAATAGCGAGGAGTGATCAAAAAACCCGGCCTGAGCCGGGTTTGGGAGAAAGGGTTAGATGGTTGTCGAAGCCGGCTCCTCGTGAAAGGTCAACTTCAAACGTACCTATCGCATTGTCACGAACTCTTCCGCGCTGGTGGGATGAGGCATGGGAACGCAGTTGTTGAAGCTGGCCTGATAATGACAGGCCAACTTCAAACGTACCTATCGCATTGTCACGAACTCTTCAGCGCTGGTCGGATGGATAGCCACGCAGTTGTCGAAGTCCGCCTTGGTGGCACCCATCTTTATGGCGACGCCGAAACCTTGCAGGATCTCGTCCATCGCAAAGCCGATGCCATGCAGACCGACCACCTTCTCTTCCGGGCCGACGCAGACCAGCTTCATCCGGGTGGGCTGGCGATGCTGGGTCAGCGCAGAGTACATGGCGGTGAACTGGCTGCGGTAGACCTTCACCTGGTCCTCGCCGTATTGGGCGATGGCTTCCGGTTCGGTCAGGCCGATGGTGCCGATGGGCGGGTGGCTGAACACCACGGTCGGCACCAGATCGTAGTTGAGGTGCTCGTTCGGCTTGTTGTTGAACAGCCGCTCGGAGAGGCGGCGGCCAGCCGCGACGGCTACCGGCGTGAGCTGGATGCGCCCCGTGTTGTCACCCACTGCATAGATGTTGGCGACGGCGGTGTTCTGGAACTTGTCGGTCGGGATAAAGCCCTTCTCGTCCAGCGCGATGCCTGCGGCAGCCAGATTGAGGTTGTTGGTAGCCGGTACCCGGCCGATGGCCCAGATCAGGCAGTCAACGGTGAGGTGGCGACCATCTTCCAGTTGCAGGGTCAGGCTGTTGTCAGCGTTCTTGAGCACGGCTTTGGGAATGGCGTGGGTGTGCAGCTTGGGCCCTTCCTGCGCCATGATTTCGACCAGTGTCTCGTGGATCATGGGGTCGAAGTTGCGCAGCGGCGCGTGCTTGCGCACCACCAGATGGGTCTCGGAGCCGAGCGCCTGCATCACCCCGGCGATCTCGACTGCGATGTAGCCAGCACCCACTACGGCAACCCGCTTCGGTTGTGCCTGCAATTCGAAGAAACCGTCGGAGTCGATACCCAGCTCGGCACCCGGGATAGCCGGCATTTCCGGGCGGCCACCGGTAGCGATCAGAATGTGATCGGCCGTGTAGTGCTCGCCATTAACCTCGATGGTGTTGCTGCTGACGAAGCGGGCGAAGCCCTTGATGACGGTGATCTGGTTCTTGCCCAGCACGTTCTGATAGGACTGGTGGATGCGGCCGATGTAGGCCTGGCGGGACTCGACCAGCTTGGCCCAGTTGAAGTGGTTGAGGGTGGTGTCAAAGCCGTAGTCGGCACCATATTTCAGGGCATCGGCGATCTGGCCTGCATACCACATGGCTTTCTTCGGTACGCAGCCTACGTTGACGCAGGTTCCACCCAACTCTTTGGCTTCAATCAGGGCAACTTTCATACCGTACATGGCAGCCCGGTTGGCAGAGGCGATACCGCCGCTGCCGCCGCCGATGGCGATATAGTCAAAATGCTGTGCCATTGCGAGGTTCTCCGCTCATTAAGAATGCAATCACAGCATGATGGGGATAAAGCGGCTGGCTCACAAGAGCCAGCGCTCAGTTATGTTGGATCGGCAGGCGAATATGGAACTGGGCGCCCTGGCCCGGTTCGCTGGCACAGCTGATACGGCCTTTCAGCAGTTGCACCACCAGGTTGTAGATGATGTGTGTTCCCAGACCGCTGCCGCCCTGACCCCGCTTGGAGGTGACGAAGGGATCGAAGATGCGCGGCAAGATTTCTGGCGGGATGCCGCGGCCGTTGTCCGAATAGTCGATAAACAGCTCTTCTCCCTGCTGTTCCACCTTGATGGTGATCTTCTTCGGTTTGTCCCAGCTGTCGAACCCGTGGTTGATGGAGTTGAGGATCAGGTTCGAGTAGATCTGGGTAAAGCTGCCAGGGAAGGAGAAGATCGACAGCTTGGGATCGCACTGGATATCCACTTCGCACTGGCTCTTCTTCAGTTTGTGGCCAAGCGAGACCACTACCTGATGGAGGTTGTCGGCGAGGCTGAAGTTGTAGCGTGCTTCCGATGACTGGTCGACCGCTACCTGCTTGAAGCTGGCAATCAGCTCGGAGGCGCGCCGCAGGTTGCTCTGCAGCAGCTGCATCGACTCGTCGAGGTTGACGGTGAACTCGTTGAGATAGGAGCGCGACAGCTGCTTGGAGTCGATATGGGACTTGAAGTCGGCGACCCGCTCCTGCAGGTAGGAGGAGGCGGTTACGCTGATGCCGATCGGAGTGTTGATCTCGTGTGCCACCCCGGCCACCAGCGAGCCGAGGGAGGCCATCTTCTCGGACTCCACCAGGGTCTGCTGGGCCTGTTTCAGGTCGTCGTACGCCTTGCCGAGCTGGTTGTTGGCTTCGCTCAGGCTGCGGGTACGTTCTACCACCTTGCCTTCCAGCTGTTCGTTGAGCTGGATAATCTCCCGCTCGACCTTTTTCAGCTGGGTGATGTCGTAGCCGAAGCCGATCTGGTACTTGAGGTTGGGACCATCGTAGAAGGGTACGAAGGTCCATTGCAGTACCAGCTCATGGGCCTGCTGGTCATGCATGATGACCTCTTTGTCGGCCAGTGAACCTTCCGCCGCCAGAATATCGTTCAGCTCTTCCCGTTGCGCCGGGCTGACAAAGAGATCCAGCCAGTTGTGCTGCAACAGCTCCTGCTGGTGGTAGCCGGTCAGCAGGATGGCTGCCGGGTTGATGCTGGCGATGGTCAAATCCGGTTCCATGCAGCAGATGACCATGTTGGCGGAGTTGATCAGGGTGGCGGAGAAGTCCCGTTCCTTTTGCAGCTGTTCCACCGCCTGATGGCGGGCAACCAGCTCGTCACGCAGTCGGGTACGCATCTGGTTGAGGGTGGAGACCAGGGTATCCAGCTCATCGGGTTTCTTGCGCGGCTGCTGGCGGCCTTCCAGCTCCAGCTCCATGTCGAGCCGATCGAGGTTGAACTTCTGGGCGTAGTTGGCGATGCGGTTGATGTGCCTGACCACCAGATAGTAAATGATGATCAGGATGCAAAATGAGACCACCAGGGTCTTGATGGTCTGGCTGACCATGATCAGCACCGATTTTTCGATGAGGCGCTGGTAGATCTGCTCGAGAGAGGCGGCAACGAACAGCTTGCCGACGATTTCACCCTGATAGGTGAGGTTGAATTCGCGGGAGATATCATAGCTTTCCCGCTCGACCCCCTGGGTCAGCAGCGGGACTTCGGAGTTGCCGAGCATCTCCTTGACCATCACGAACTGCATGTTGGGCAGGTTCATGATCCCTTCAATTTGCACTTTGACCTGCTCTTCATCCAGGTTCCACAAGCTGGCGGCGATGGGTTGCAGGAACGAGGCCTCGATCTGGCCGATGCTGTCTTCGATGACGGCGACATCCTTGCGGTAATCCCACGCGAGTTGCAGCGCCGTAATGATCATCGCCAATACGGTACTGCAGACCAGAATGTAGGAGAGCAGGCGATATGAGAGTCCGTTGCGGCCTACGGCCCTGGCGGTCTTGGAGAAGAGTCCTGACATGGCGTCCTTGCGGTCTGGATGTGGTGTTTTTTAGTTTAACTGCTTCATGCACTTATGTCGTCTTTCCTGCGAAGCATAAAAAAGGCCCCGATACGGGGCCTTTGCATGTCATTGAAGATTAATGTCCGCCGTTTGCTTTGGGCGGAATGGTTTCATCGAATACCGGCAAGGGTTTGTGCTCGGAAGCCAAATAGGTGTAGATCACTGGCAGCACGAACAGGGTGAACAGGGTACCGATGGCAAGACCGGCCACGATGACGATACCAATGCTGAAACGCTGTGCCGCACCGGCACCAGCGGCGTAGAGCAGCGGGATCAGACCGGCAATCATGGCGGCGGTGGTCATCAGGATCGGACGCAGACGCACCTTGGCGGCTTGCATCACGGCTTCCATCCGGTTCATGCCGCGCAGCAGCTGCTCTTCCTTCGCTACTTCACAGATCAGGATACCGTGCTTGGTAATCAGACCCACCAGGGTGATGAGGCCCACCTGGGAATAGATGTTCATGGTCGCCATACCCCATGCCAGGGCAATCAAGGCCCCGCTGATGGCAAGCGGTACAGAGACCATGATGACCAGCGGGTCACGCACCGACTCGAACTGGATTGCCAGCACCAGGAAGATGATAGCCAGTGCCAGCGCGAAGGTGGCATAGAGCGCATTGCCTTCGGTGACGAACTGACGGGCTTCACCCATGAAGTCGTAACGATAGCCTTGCGGCAGCTTCTCGTCGGCGGTGGTCTGGAACCAGTTGATCGCATCACCCATGGCCACGCCCGGAGCCGGAACGGCGCCGATGGTGGCGGAGTTCAGCTGGTTGAAGTGGGGCAGGGCGCGGGGCTCGCCAACCACTTCAATGCTGATCAGGCTGCCGAGCGGGATCGACTTGCCGTCGGCGGCCCGCACGTAGTAGCCCTTGATGGACTCCGGATTGAGACGGTACTTGCGCTCGACCTGCGGGATCACCTCGTAGGAGCGGCCATCCAGGTCGATACGGTTGACGTAACCGTCCGCCATCATGGTGCCCATGGTGATTCCGATATCCTGCATGGTGATGCCGTAGGCACCCGCCTTGTCCTTGTCGATGCGGATCTTCATGGTGGCGGAGTCGTAGTTCAGATCGAGATCCGAATAGACGAACTGACCGTTACTCTGCGCCGCGGCCAGAATTTCCCCGGCCACCAGGAACAGGCTTTCGAAGCTGTTCGGGGTGGTGATGACGAACTGGATAGGCAGACCACTCGATGCACCCGGCAGTTCCGGGAACTGGAAGGTGGTGATGGCCATACCCGGGATGTCTTTCACCAGATTGGCGACCCGGTCCAGCACCTCTTTCTGGCTCGCTTCACGCTGGCTCCAGGGCACCATGGAGGCGATACCGAACGCTTGGTTGGCGTTGAACACCCCTGAGAAGACCTGGGAGAAGGCGATTTCGGGCTGGTCGTCCAGGATCTTGTTCACATCCGCCATGGTGTTTTCGATGTAGTCCAGGTTGGCGTTGGACGGTGCGGTACCCAGCACGGCCATTACCCCCTTGTCCTCTGACGGTGCCAGTTCGCTCGGGATGAACTTGAACAGCAGCGGCAGGCTGGCGAAGACGATGACGGCGAATACCACGATGACGGGGCGCTTTTTCATCACGGCGTGCAGCATGCTGTCGTAGCGATCGGTCATCCGCTCCAGCAGGTGATGGACAGTGCTCTCGAACTTGCCTGGCTGCTCGTTGGCCTTGAGCATCTTGGAACACATCATCGGGGACAGAGTCAGGGCGATGATGCCCGAGACGAACACGGCGCCAGCCAGGGTCAGGGCAAACTCCTTGAACAGGGAGCCTGTGATACCACCCATCAGGGCGATAGGGGCGTATACCGCCGCCAGGGTGACCGTCATGGCGATAACCGGCACCGCAATTTCACGGGTACCGATAATGGCGGCCCGGAACGGTTCTTCCCCTTCCTTGATATGGCGGTCGACGTTCTCCAGCACCACGATGGCGTCATCCACCACCAGACCGATAGCCAGCACCATCGCCAGCAGGGTCATCAGGTTTATCGAGAAGCCGAACATATCCATCATCATCACCACGCCGATGAGACTGAGCGGAATGGTGATGATCGGGATGATGACCGCGCGGAACGAACCAAGGAACAGGGTGATGACCACCAGAACGATGGCGGCTGCCTCAAGTATGGTTTTGATAACCTCGTGGATGGACTCGTTGATCGCCACTGTTGAGTCATACATCACGTTGAGACGCATGGTGCTCGGCATATTGCGCTCAAGGCTCGGCAGCAACGCCAGCACATCGTGGGCGATGTTGATGGGGTTGGCTGTCGGCGCGGCGTTGACCGCCATGACCACTGCTTCGCGGCCGTTGGCGCTGGCACGATAGATGTCGTGGCTCTTCTCGAGGGTCACCTTGGCAATGTCGGAAAGGCGGATCACCTTGCCGTCACGGGTAGCAACGACCAGACGCTTCAGCTCGTCGACATCCTTGACCTGGGTCTCGGCGTTGCCGTTGAACAGGGTGAAGTAACCGGTCGCCTGACCTGTCGCGGACTGATAGTTGTTGCTGTTGAGCACCGTCATCACGTCGCTGGCGGTCAGGTTGAAGGCCGCCATCTTGGCCGGATCCAGCCATACCCGCAGGGCAAACTCGACACCGCCGTAGAGGTCAACCTTGGAGACCCCGCCGACAGTAAAGAGCTGCGGCTTGATAACCCGCTCCAGATAGTCGGTGATCTGGCTGGAATTGAGCTCCGGGCTGGTAAAGCCGAGGTAGAGCACTGCCGTGGTTGAACCGGTGGAGGAGGTGACCGACGGGTCTTCCGCCTCTTTCGGCAACTGGGATCGCACCGAGTTCACCTTCGCCAGGATGTCGGACAGCGCGGCGTTGGGGTCGGTGTTGAGCTTCATGTACGCAGTGATGGTGGAGCTGCCCAGCTGGCTGGAGGAGGTCATGAAGTCGATGTTGTCGGCTTGCGCGACCGCCTGTTCCAGCGGCTGGGTGATGAACCCCTGGATCAGATCAGAACTGGCGCCATAGTAGCCAGTGCTGACGGTGATCACCGTGTTGGTCACCTCGGGGTATTCCCGTACCTGCATCTTGAAGATGGCCTGAAAGCCCAGCAAGGCGATCAGGAAGCTGAGCGAGATCGCCAGCACAGGCCGTTTTATAAATATGTCAGTAAATCGCATCGCAGATCTCCGCGCTTACAGCATCGGGGTTTGTGCCGGAACGGCCAGGGCGTCGTTCTCGACCACATGCACCTTGGTGTCGTTGCTCAGGCGAACCTGACCCGACAGTACGATCTGGTCACCGGCCTGGATGCCGGAGAGCACATGCACATCGTTGCCACGGCGCTCACCGGCCTTGACCACAACCTGCTTGGCTCGCAGCACTTTCACCTTGTTACCCTCTTTGTCGGTCTCTTCGCCCTCTTTGAGCACGTAGACGTTCTGACCGTAAAGGGTGAAGGAGATAGCGCTCTGCGGGATCACGATCTGATCTTTCACCGTCGGCAGAATGATGCTGGCGCGGGCGAACATACCGGAACGGAGCTGACCGTCGTTGTTCGGAATGTCTGCCTGTACCTGGATCAGGCCGCTCTGGAAGTTGACCGCAGGTTCGATGGCGGTGATATGACCGTCAAACTGGGTTTGCGGATAGGCATCCACATTGATCTTGATGGTCTGGCCCAGCTTGATTTTGGAGATATCGGTCTGGGGCACGGTGAAGCGCAGGCGCATCACGCTGGTATCTTCCAGGCGCACGATATCTGTGCCCGGCTGCAGATACTGACCGAGGAACACATTGCGCAGGCCGACCACGCCGCTAAAGGGCGCACGGACTTCACGACGGGCAATGGTCGCCTTCAGACTCTCGATATCTGCTTCCAGCGAGCGATAGGCCGCTTCGGCTTCATCCAGCTGCTCTTTGGAGATGGAGCTGGTCTTGTAGAGGTTCTGGAAACGATCGAACTTGGCTTTTGCCGCTGGCAGCTTGGCCTGGGAGGCGCGCAGATTGGCCCGCTCCACGGTGGAGTCCAGGCTCAGCAGCAGCTGGTCAGCCTTGACCGGTTTGCCTGATTCGAAGGTGATGGCGTCAATGGTACCTGCCAGTTCGGTGGAGAGGGTCACCCCCTGATTCGGCTCGATGAAGCCGATCGCTTCGATGGTCGGTACCCAATCCTGCGCCTTGGTCACCATAGCGGTGACGGGGAATTCGGGTTCCGGCCGGTTGGCCATGTATTGGGCAATCATCTTCTGTTTGAACAAATTGAAGCCGATGACGCTGCCAAACAAGGCGATCGCTATCAGCAACATAATGGCCATCCACTTTTTCATGAACAGGCTCCTGAGGTGGAAAGAATGGGGGATAAAATGGCATTCCAGCTGGCCCGGATCGCGGTTTCCAACTGCGATTCGGTCAGCGTGATGTTGTGAACCCTGCACTGCAGGGCCAGATGCATGACACTGTCCAGACTCAACACCTGGAGTGCCCGTATCGGTAAATCAATAAACAATCCTTGTTCAACGCCCTGTTCAAAAAATCGGTCCAGAGGCTCCCAGGCAGCCAGAATGACAGGATTGGTCTCCAATTCTGCCCCTAGCGGAGAGCTCTCGTACTGCAATTTGCACCGGATAGCGTTGGGTTCGTTAACAAAAATGGCATGAATATTGAGCCATAATTGGCGAAATTGTTGAAATGAAACTTTATCGATTGCTACATCGGCCATGACCATGGGCACACACTGCAAGATAGTGTGCTGGTGCAGTTGCCGGATCAGATCATCCTTGTCGCCGAAGTAACGATAGATGGTGCCGGTGGCAACATTGGCCTTCTTGGCGACTTCCGCAATCGACAGACCATGAAAACCCCGTTCACCCAGCACCTCATGGGCCGCGTTGAAGATGCTCTCTTTTTTATCCAGAATCATCAGTGTGACTTTCGATTGAATGAACGTTCATTCATTCTAGATGGGCATCAAATCAAGTCAAGGCAGCAAGGTGATTTGCGACTGCGATCTGCCCCTTTTCGGCTGTCAGCAGGGGAATAGAGGAAGAAAAGTGCGCAATGTGCTTGAAAAAACAACGAACAGTGTTTCGGTAAGAGAAAAGTGTAGACAAACCAGCAACCATCATTAATAATGCGCCCCGTTCGACAGCGTAGCGCCCGTAGCTCAGCTGGATAGAGCGCTGCCCTCCGGAGGCAGAGGTCACAGGTTCGAATCCTGTCGGGCGCACCATCAAAAGTGCGTCGGTTAAACGGGCGTTGTTGTGGAACGAAAACAGCTGTGGTGGCTGTAGCTCAGTTGGTAGAGTCCCGGATTGTGATTCCGGTTGTCGTGGGTTCGAGCCCCATCAGCCACCCCATTATTCTGTCGATAATCGCCGTAAGGTGATGTCCATCGACCTGGTGCAGTGACCTTCTGGTCTGCTCCGCGAAAAACCGGCCTTGGCCGGTTTTTTGTTTTGCGCTCGACTGTGCCATGCCTTGTCTGCAAGGCCATCATCCTCCAGATCGATAAACGCGGCTCCGCCCATTTGTCACGATTCGCGCTCCCCATCGATACACAGCCACTCTCCCCCACACATCAGCCTGCCCGGTTCTTTTTCTGTATTTCCCAAGCGCCATTGATATGCTGATCGCTCTTCTTCTCTCCTGCTTTCCGTTGGAGCTTTTCTATGCAACGCATTCTTTTTGTCGAAGATGATCCCGAGATTGGCCAGCTCATCAGCAGTTGGCTCGGTCGCCACGATATGGAAGTGATCCTCGAGCCCAGAGGAGACATGGCGCTGGCCCGGGTCGAGGCAGAACAGCCCGACCTGGTGCTGCTCGATATCATGTTGCCGGGGCAGGATGGCATGTCCCTCTGTCGGGATCTGCGGCCGCGCTTCGACGGCCCCATCGTAATGCTCACCTCGCTGGATAGCGACATGAACCAGATCCTTAGTCTGGAGCTGGGCGCCAACGACTACATCCTTAAAACCACCCCGCCCCCCGTGCTGCTGGCCCGGTTGCGGGTGCAGTTTCGCCAGCACCAGCAAACATCAACCCAACCGGCCGCCACCAGCAGCGTTCCCCAGCAACTGCAATTTGGTCGGCTGCGGGTGGATGGCCCGGGGCGAGATGTGCGGCTCGATGGCGAGAGCATTGCCCTCTCGACCGCCGACTTTGATCTGCTGTGGGAGCTCGCCTGTCACGCGGGCCAAATCTTGAGTCGGGAAGCCCTTTTTCGCAGCTTGCGCGGCCGGGAGTACGACGGCCAGGATCGCAGCATGGATGTGGCCATCTCCCGCCTGCGCCGCAAACTGGGTGATAACCCCGACAACCCGACCCGGATCAAGACGGTGCGCCAGAAAGGCTACCTCTTCGTCACCCACGCCTGGGAATAACCCTCTTTCGGGAGCACCGCCATGCGCCGTCTCTTTATCCAGTTCTATCTGTTGCTGATCGGCTGCTTCACCCTTGCCATCCTGCTGGTTGGCGTGGTCTATCAGGTGACCGCCGAACGGGCGGGTGATCGCTATCTCGAACGCATGATGCAGGGCTCTCTTGGCCTGTTGACCGGCGAGTTGACAAGAACCCCGCCAGAGCGCTGGCCCGATCGGCTGGCCGAGCAGAGCAGTCAGTTTACCCTCCCCCTCAAGATCGGCGAGCTGGTGCGCCAGCCCCTGGCCAGCGAGGATCAGGCCTTTCTGGCCGCTGGCAATATTGTCATCGTCGAGGAGGATGACACCTTCCTGCAGCGCATCCCCGATACCGACCGGGTGCTGATTGTCGGCCCTGTACCCTACCTCTCCTACCTGCACGAGCTGCACTGGGTCGATGTGGGGCTGCTGCTGGTGATCGGCCTATCCCTCGGCCTGCCCATTCTGCTCTGGTTGCGTCCCCACTGGCACGGCTTGCAGCAGTTGGAGCAAACCGCACGTCGCGTAGGCGATGGGGATCTCTCCTGCCGAACCAATCTGCCACCGGGCAGCAGTCTGGCCCGGGTGGGACGAACCTTCGATCAAATGGCGACCCAATTGCAGGCCATGATTGCCAGCCGCAAGCAACTGACCGATGCCATCGCCCACGAGTTGCGCACCCCGCTGGTCCGGTTGCGCTATCGGCTTGCCATGCTCGATCCTGCCCCTGCCGAGCAGGAGCAGCAGGCGCTGGAGCGAGACCTGGGGGCGCTGGACGCTCTGATCGACGAGATGCTCACCTACGCCAAACTGGATAGACCCGAGTTGCCGTTGCAACAGGACGAGCTTGAGCTCAGCAACTGGGCACAAGCGCATCTCGGCGACTGGCAAGCGCTGGCCCCCGAAAAGAAGCTCACCCTCGATCTGCCGCCACGCCACATGCCCTGGTGCGGCGATCAGCGTCTGCTGACGCGCGCGGTGGAGAACCTCATCGGCAATGCTCTGCGCTACGCCGAGAGCGAGGTTACCCTCTCCATCTCGCGGCTTCAGGAGAACTATCTGCTGGAGGTGAGCGACGATGGACCGGGGATCGATCCGGCGCTGGCGCCCCAGATCTTCGAGCCGTTCGTACGCCTTGATCAAAGCCGGGATCGTCGCACCGGCGGCACTGGTTTGGGACTGGCCATCGTGCGCAGCATTGCCCGTCATCACGGAGGCGATGTGGTGCTGTTGGCCAGTGACCACGGCGCCCGCTTCTGCCTCACCCTGCCTGTACATTTGGATACAAACCGTCACCAACCGCTCACTGAAGGGCCGTCGCAACCGTCATAGGATGACTGTCATGGAGAACGCTCCATAACATCAACCCGAATAAGGAAATTGAACATGAAAAAGATCATTCCCCTGACCCTGGCAGCCGTCTTCGCCCTGACTTCCGGTTTCACCATGGCGGCCACCCCGACCAAGACAGCCACACCGCAGGCTACCCAGACCAAGGTGGTGAAAAAACACCATAAAGCCACCCACGCCAAGACCCCTGCCGTCAAAGTCGCGCCGAAAACCAAGTGATCCAACCGGTCACTGGATATCACAGAGGGAGGCTGACGCCTCCCTTTCCATCTCTTCCCGAAATTTCCTGACGAGCGCCTCCCTCGTCCAAACCGGATCCACGACCCGGCTCCCCTTTTGCGGGAAACGGTCAATGACCACAGGAACATGGCATGTGGCGTCATCTGCTTAAATGGCTAGGCCCCTTGTGCAGCTTGCTGCTGCTCGGCACCGCACTGACCGTGCTGTATCACCTGACTCAGGCATGGCACTGGCACGATATTCGTGTGGCCATCTGGTCCCAACCCCTGCCGCGACTGGCGGGCGCCCTGTTGCTGACCCTGCTCAGTTATGGTTGCCTCTGCAGCTATGACATGCTGGCGCTCCATGCGCTGGGCAAGCGCCTTCCTTGGCAACAGGTCAGCATCACCTCCTTTATCGCCTACACCTTCTCCAACACCCTGGGATTTGCCCTGCTGACCGGCACCTCGGTACGCTATCGCCTCTACTCCGCACTGGGGCTCGCCACCGGGGAAGTGGCCCGCGTGGTGCTGTTCTGCTCCATCACCTTCTTCCTCGGCCTGCTGGCGTGGGGAGGTGGCGCCCTACTGACCTGCGATGTATCACAGTTGCTGCCTGACTGGCCGCAATGGGCAGATACCCTGCTCAAGCTGGCGGGCATGATGGCTCTGCTGTTGGTGGCCTGCTACCTCTGCTGGCCCACACACCGTCTCTCCTGGCGCGAACACAACCTGATCCTGCCCGGCTTCAAGGTTCGTCTGTTGCAGCTGTTGGTCGCGCTGGCCGACTGGATGGCCGCCGCCGCCGTGCTGTTTGTGCTGTTGCCTGCAGATAGCGTCCCCTACCCTGTGCTGCTCAGTGCCTTCGTGCTGGCCAGCTTCCTCGGGGTACTGGCCCACGTGCCGGGCGGGATCGGCGTGTTCGAAGCGAGCATGAGCCTGTTGCTGGCTAACTACCTGCCAACCGACAAGCTGCTCGCCTCGCTGCTGCTCTATCGCTGCATCTATTACCTGCTTCCCTTTCTCTGTGCTCTGCTGCTCTTTGCGAGTCAGGAGATGCTGCAACAAAAAGCGCGCTGGCAGCGGCTACAGGGGCTGATGAGCACAGTACGCGAATTTCTGCCCGCCCTTATCAGCATGGGAACCTTCGCCGCCGGTAGCCTGCTGCTCTGCTCGGGGATGATCCCGACCATGCGCAGCCACATTGAAGTCTGGCTGCAGGTGTTGCCGCTCCATCTGCTTGAGCTCTCCCACGTGCTCGGCAGCGTGAGCGGTATCCTCCTGATCCTGCTGGCTCGCAGCCTCTATCGCCGTCACGACGCCGCGTTTCGCATCACCCAGCTGCTGCTGGCTCTGGGTATCGCCTTCTCCCTGCTCAAGGGGGGAGACTGGGAGTCAGCCCTGCTGCTTGGCAGCTTCCTGCTCATCATGACCCCTTGCCGTTCCCTCTTCTATCGCAAGGGGTCACTGCTCTATCCCCAGTACACCCCGGGCTGGCTCATTTCGGTCGGCGCCGTGTTGCTGGGAGCGCTGTGGCTGCTGCTCTTCTCCTACCGTCAGGTGGTGTATGACCACGCCCTCTGGTTCCACTTCTCGCCCCACGGTGGGGCTGCCCGCGGCCTGCGCGCCATGGGGAGCGTGGTGGCCGTGCTGGCCGTGGCCGGGGTTGCCCAGCTGCTTGCGCCGCTGCGCATGGTCGGTGAAAAGCCGGACAAGGAGACGCTGGCGCGCGCTCACGAGCTGGTGGTGCGCGAAGGGGGGATCCACGGCTATCTGGCCCAGTTGCAGGACAAGTCACTGCTGTTCCACCCCGCCGGCGACGCCTTCCTGATGTATGGCATCGAGGGCAACAGCTGGATTGTGATGGGGGATCCCGTCGGTCGCCCCGAGCAGATCGAAGAGCTGCTCTGGCAATTTCGCGAGCGGTGCGACGAGCACGACGCCAATCCGGTCTTTTATCAGGCCTCGGCCCGCTATCTTCCGCTCTATCTGGAGCTGGGGCTGATCCCCTTCAAGCTTGGTGAAGAGGCGATGGTCGATCTGGCCACCTTCGATCTGGCAGGCAGCCGGCTGCGCAACCTGCGCCAGAGCCACGCCAAGGGCAAACGGGAAGGGTTGACCTTCGAGGTGGTCGAGGCCAGTGCCGTGGCCCCCCTGCTGCCCAGATTGCAGACCGTCTCCGATACCTGGCTGCAGAGCAAGATGGGCAAGGAGAAGGGCTTCTCGGTCGGCCGTTTCGAGCCTGACTACCTGACTTTAAGCCCGGCTGCGCTGGTGTGGCACGAGGGGCAGATCGTCGGCTTTGCCAACCTCTGGGTGAGCGATAGCAAGGAGATGCTCTCCATCGATCTGATGCGCTACAGCCTGGATACCGGCACTGCCCCCATCATGGATTTTCTCTTTGTCGAACTGCTGCTGTGGGGCAAGGCGCAAGGGTACGCCAGCTTCAATCTGGGGATGGCCCCCATGTCCGGCTTCAACGATCACCCGCTCAACAGCTACTGGGCCCGCCTTGGCAATACCCTGTTCGTCCGTGGCAGCCGTTTTTACAACTTTCAGGGGCTCAGACGCTACAAGGAGAAATTTTCGCCCCGCTGGGAACCCCGCTACCTGCTCTGCAGCAGCAAGCTGGTACTGCCCAGAACCCTGACTCACCTGATCACCCTGATTAGCCGCGGCCCGCTGGGGCTGATCAAGAAATAGGAGCATGGCCAATGAGAGCCTTGATTTTGCTGTTACTCAGTCTCGTACTGCCCGTTTCGTCTTTTGCGGCGCACGCCGCCCCGGTCAAGGATGACCTGAGCCTGATTGAGCTGCCGGTCAAGCAGCCATCCGACGCCCCCATGGTGATCTTTCTCAGCGGCGATGGTGGCTGGGCGGCCCTCGACAAGGGGTTGAGCGCCCAGTTTCAGCTGCACGGCATGCCGGTCGTGGGCTGGAGCTCCCTCACCTACTACTGGAAGAAGAAAACCCCGGAGCAGGTGACCGCCGCTCTGGAGCGGATCCTCGATGATTACCAGACTCGCTGGCAGCGCTCCCGCTGGCTGCTGGTCGGCTTCTCGTTTGGTGCCGAGATTGTCCCCTTCGTCATCAACCGGTTACCGGAGCACTATCGTCAGGGACTGGTCGGGGCCGTGATGCTCTCCCCCTCCACCAGCTCGGATTTCGAGATCCACGTTAGCGACATGCTGACCCACAAGGCGCGCAGCTATCCGACCGAGCCGCAGGTGAAGACCATCCGCGATCTGCCGATGCTCTGCCTGCAAGGTGCCGATGATGATGATGACGACCGCCTCTGCCCCCGTCTCAACCAACCTAACGTCACCAGCATCACCCTGCCGGGAGGACATCATTTTGACGATAACTACCCCCAGCTCTATCAGGCCATCACCAAGCAGCTGAACGTGCCCTGAATCAGCAGCCTGTAGAGCATTAACCCGTATCACCACGGAATGCCTTTCAAGTGCCGAGCAGGGCAAATCAGCGAGCAATGAAAAGGGCCTCTCTTGCGAGAGGCCCTTTAACTGAATTCGACAGCAAGTTTGACAGGATCAGGCTTGGGTTCGGCAGCAAGATCAGAGCGGCTTTTCACTACGATTAGTCAATCGGCTCAACCAGATGCTGGGCTATCAACAATGAGGATTTGCAGTCCTATGCTGACAACCGCTCGGGATTGCGCCATAAAACAAAAGCCCTGATGTTTCCATCAGGGCTTTGCAATTTGGCGGTGAGGGAGGGATTCGAACCCTCGATACGTTGCCGTATACACACTTTCCAGGCGTGCTCCTTCAGCCACTCGGACACCTCACCAAATTTTTGCTCACTGCTTTATGTGCTTGAGCTGCACATTCGCTGGCGGACCATGCCGCGGCGACGGGGCGTAATGTAAGGGATACGATGGCTTTTGGTCAATGCAATTTTTTACTTTTTGCGTTCGTTTGCTCAATATCCGAACCAAGTGACCAAAAATATGCCGTTTCGTATCCCTTTCAATCAATTTACTGCCGCTTCGTGCAAATGTTCACCTTTGAGCGCCTCTTCCAGCGAGCCGTAAAATTCCAGCTTGCCGGGCTGCGGCCGCACCTTGGCACGGGCCAGGGTCTTGAGCGGTTGGAACTGCAACTCGGCCACCCGCAACTCGACACCGGCTTTAGCCATCTGCTTGCCAAAGTGGAGGAAGGCAGACAGGCCGCCCGCATCGAGGATGGAGACCGCCTCCATCTGCAACACCAGCACCTGGTGCCCTTTCACTTGCGCTTCCAGCTCGGCAAAGACCCGTTCGGCCGCGGCGAAGAAGAGCGGGCCGTTGATCTTGTAGAGCAGGCCGTTGTCCGGCACCTCATGGGCATAGCGTTTGTGCTCGGCCAAGTCGTGCAGTTTGGTCATCTTGGCGATTTCGCGCATAAAGAGCAGGGAGGCCAGAATCACCCCGAAAGTGATGGCGATGACCATGTCGAAAATGACGGTGAGCGACAGGCAGACCAGCAGTACCAGCACATCGGATTTGGGCGCGCGACGGATCAGCTCCACCACCTTGTGCGCTTCACTCATGTTCCAGGCCACTATGAGCAGCAAGGCAGCCATGGCCGAGAGCGGCAACCAGGAGAGCCAAGGGGCCAGCACCAGAATGGCGGCCAACACCACCAGCGCATGGACGATCCCCGAGATGGGGGACGTAGCGCCGGCACGCACGTTGGCGGCAGAGCGGGCGATGGCAGCGGTAGCGGTAATGCCGCCAAAGAAGGGGGCGAAGATGTTGCCAAGCCCCTGCCCCACCAGCTCGGCGTTGGAGCTGTGTTTGCGACCGGTCATGCCATCGAGCACCACGGCGCAGAGCAGCGATTCGATCGCCCCCAGCATCGCCATGGAGAAGGCGGCAGGCAGCAGCCGCTCAACAGCCGCCAGGTTCCATTCAACTGGCAAGCCATCTGGTCCGGGCAAGGCCCAGGGCATCACCAGGGTCGGCGCGATGGGCGGGATCCCCATCCCTTGGGTGCCGTCGGCCAGGGTATAGCTGAACTTGCTGCCGATGGTGGCCACATCCACCCCAAAGTAATGGAGGCCAAAACCCAGACCTACCCCGACCAGCACCGCGGGCAAGTGGCCGGGCACAGGCAGACGCAGGCGTGGCCAGAGCAGCAGCACGGCCAGCGTTGTGACCCCCACCAGGGTATCGCCCCACTGCCAGCTTGGCAGGGCGGCGGCCAGCGCCTCGACCTTGCCCAGATAGGTTTCCGGCATCTCGGGCACGCTCAGGCCAAAGAAGTCCTTGACCTGCAAGGTGGCGATCACGATGGCGATACCACCGGTAAAGCCCAGCGTCACTGACGGGGGAATGTACTCGATAAGGCGGCCAAGACGGGCCATCCCCATTGCCACCAGAAAGAGGCCGGAGATGAGCGTCGCCATCAACAGACCACCGACGCCGAACTGCTGGGCAACCGGATAGAGGATCACCACAAAGGCAGCGGTCGGGCCGGAGATGGAGTAACGGGAGCCACCGGTCACGGCGATCACGATACCGGCAATGATGGCGGTATAGAGACCGTGTTGCGGCGGCACACCGCTGGCGATGGCCAGCGCCATGGCAAGCGGGATGGCGATGATGCCCACCGTCACACCGGCGATAAGATCACGGCCGAAGCGGGCCATGCTATAGGGTTCATCAATACAGGACTGGCGTAAGGCTATGGCGAGCTTCACGCTATTTAAAGAGGCTTGCTTGTGCATGTATATCGTAATACCAGAAGAGGGAGATAAAGGCCGGAGAGCTCCGGCGCCCGATCATCATCAAGGGCCGGCAGGGCTGTCGACGCGGCGATGGTATCCTGCGTAACCTTACTCCAGACGGGCCATTTTTTCGATGGGCAGGATCAATGAAACGCGCGCTCACCCATTATTTGGCCTATTTGCCGCCAAATCGCCGATCTTGACTCCAGCTCTCCCCCTTTTAGCCACAAAGATTACCATTTGAGCCTCATCAAGTTGCCAGCACGTTCGCGACATCATGCTGTCATCATCAGGTTGATGCGAACCGAACCAATGCCCCCTGCGCCGGTTGGGGGGAGCGATGGCAAGGGACTGATTGTGCTGAAAATAAACCGCAAAGCGCAACTTTTGGGCAAACAGTCCGAAAATCCCGTTTTCGGGAAATTCGCGGGTTGACACCCGCCGCCCTGGTCATTAATATTCGCCCCGTCTTAACGAGACAGGCAATTCCTCCTTAGTTCAGTCGGTAGAACGGCGGACTGTTAATCCGTATGTCACTGGTTCAAGTCCAGTAGGAGGAGCCAAATTCGAAAAGCCCGCTCAATCGAGCGGGCTTTTTCATTTCTAGTTGCTGTTGCATGCTGCCAAAAAGAGCGTCGCGCCACAGGTGGCACTGAACAGCAGCATTCCGGTCTGCAGCATGCTGCCAGGGCATGGCTTCTTCTCTCTTTTTCTGGCCCTGATCCACTTCGGTTTCATCACATTCCCTTATCCATTTTGTCGGCCTGAATGGCTGCACTCCTGTGCAGGCGAGCCATCTTTGTTGAATGGCGCCATGGCGTCAATCTCCCCCGCAAAACAATTAATTCAGCACCGTTGAAGAGCGGCTTGTCGGGTGATGTTTCGACCTTTAAGCCATTGTTAACATTTTGGAAAACCGGAGTGACCCTGTGGCTGGGCGGGGCTATGATGGGGTCAATAATGTTCCCATCCTGACGGAGAGATCCCAGATGAACAGCCCTTTGAGCTATGTACTGGACGGCATTCATTGCGAGCCGCACTTTTTTACCGTTCCCCTCGATCATGATGAGCCGGATGGTGACAGCATTACCCTGTTTGCCCGCACCCTCTGCCGTAAAGACAAGCTCGATGAGAAGTTGCCTTGGCTGCTGTTTCTGCAAGGTGGGCCGGGATTCGGGGCGCCGCGTCCGACGGCCAACAGTGGCTGGCTCAAGCGGGCGTTGCAGGAGTTCCGAGTGCTGCTGCTGGATCAGCGTGGCACCGGGATGTCGAGCCCCATTCACGGGCATAGTCTGGCCAAAATGACCCCGGCTGAGCAGGCGGAGTATCTCGGCCATTTTCGCGCCGACAGCATAGTGCAAGATGCCGAGTTCATCCGGCAGGAGCTCAGCCCCAAGCATCGCTGGAGCCTGCTGGGGCAAAGTTTTGGCGGTTTTTGCTGCCTGACCTATCTCTCGCTCTTCCCCGATAGCCTGCGGGAGGTCTATATCACCGGCGGCATCGCGCCGATTGGCCGCAGCGCCGAGGAGGTTTACCGCGCCACCTACCAGAGGGTGGCTGACAAGAACCGTGCCTTCTTCGCCCGTTTCCCCCACGCTCAGGGGATTGCCAACCGGCTGGCCAACCATCTGCACCAGCATGATGTGCGGCTGCCCAACGGCCAGCGCCTGACGGTGGAGCAGTTCCAGCAGCAGGGGCTGGATCTCGGTGCTACGGGTGCCTTTGAGGAGCTTTATTACCTGCTGGAGGAGGCCTTTATCGGTGACAAGCTGAGCCCGGCCTTTCTCTATCAGGTGCAGAGCATGCAGCCATTCAATACCAACCCGCTGTTTGCCATCCTGCACGAGGCTATCTACGCCGAAGGGAAGGCGACTCGCTGGGCGGCGGATCGGGTCAGAGGGGAATTCCCGGCGGTGAACTGGGCACCCGGCAAGGATTTCGCCTTCACCGGCGAGATGGTTTACCCCTGGATGTTCGAGCAGTTCCGCGAGTTGCTGCCCCTGAAAGAGGCGGCCCATCTGCTGGCCAACAAGGCGGACTGGGGGGCGCTCTATGACCCGGCCCAGCTGGCCCGCAACCAGGTGCCGGTAGCCTGCGCCGTCTATGCCGAGGATATGTATGTGGAGTTTGACTACAGTCGCGAAACCCTGCGTGGCCTTGGCAACAGTCGCGCCTGGATCACCAATGAGTATGAGCACAACGGTTTGCGTGCCGATGGTGAAGCGATTCTTGATCGTCTGATCGCGTTGAATCGCGACCGTTAATTGCCGTTGTCGTCAACCATCGCGGGAGCCCGGACTCCCGCGATGGTTGTGATGGATGGTTGTTATGAAAGCGTGACTCCCTGAACCTTGCCCCGCGCCTGCCAGACGATGAGTGGATAGCTGGCTGATTAATTTCTCCCTCTTTCACTGTATCTGCCGATCCCTCACCATATACTTGCCAAACGACTCTGTATTGAGCCGCGGTCAAACCGATTGATCAACCCGTGCTCGTTACCATTAGAAAGTCGCTCCGATGCTCTGTATTCCGCGTATCTGATATGCCATCTCTGCATGCCCCGCTATCCGGGGGAGGGGATGGTCGTGCTTTTCAATCAAGATAAGGATGTATGATGAGAAAGTCTCTGTTGGCCTGCTCCCTGTTGCTGTGCCCTGTCGTGTTTGCTGCCACCCCCCATTGGGAATATAGCGGTGAGGCGGGGCCTGCCCACTGGGCCAAGCTGACCCCTGAGTTTGGTCAGTGTGCGGGCAGCAATCAGTCGCCGGTTGACCTGAGCGGATTGGTCGAGGCCAAACTGGCCCCGCTGGTACTCCACTATCAGGCGGGTGGCAATACAGTGGTCAACAACGGTCACACCGTGCAGGTCGGTTATGCCCCGGGTAGCACCTTGCAACTCGATGGCACCACGTTTGAACTCAAGCAGTTCCACTTCCACGCCCCGAGTGAAAATCTCATCGAGGGTAAATCCTATCCGCTGGAAGGGCATCTGGTGCACGTCAGTGACAAGGGAGAGATCGCCGTGGTGGCGGTGATGTTCGAGGCTGGCAAGGCCAATCCGGCGCTGGCGGCAGCCTGGAGTGCATTACCTGCCAAGGTGGGGGAGATCCAGGCCCTCAAGGTGCCGCTCTCTGCTGAGCAACTGCTGCCCGAGAATCGTGACTACTATCGCTTCAGCGGTTCCCTTACTACGCCTCCCTGCTCGGAAGGAGTGCGCTGGCTGGTGATGAAGCAGCCGGTTGAGGTCAGTCAGGCCCAGATCGACGCTTTCAAGGCGGTGATGCACCACCCCAACAACCGGCCGGTGCAGCCCCTCAATGGGCGCGTGGTGCTGCAATAACATAGCGTTGCAATAGCGCTGCAGATAGCAAAAACAACAAAGAGGGCCGCGAGGCCCTCTTTTACATGGCGAGGTATCGATGTGCGCTCAGAGGCTGGCGGCGATTCCTCCATGGAGCTTCTATCCAGGGCAAGAGCATGCCAAGGCCGCATCCAGTCTGGGAGGACTTACTTCGCTATTTAACCTTGCTCGAGTGCTTAGCCGTGCCAGCGGCGGAAGATCAGCGAGGTGTTGATGCCGCCAAAGGCGAAGTTGTTGGACATCAGATACTCGATCTCCAGCTGTCGTCCCTGACCCATGATGTGGTCGAGGGGCTCGCAGGCAGGGGCCGGGTTGGCCAGATTGAGGGTCGGCGCAAACCAGCCATCGTGCAGCATCTCAAGCGACAGCCAGGCTTCGATGGCGCCACAGGCGCCGAGGGTATGGCCGAAGTAGCTCTTGAGCGAGGAGATGGGGGTCTGCTTACCGAAGATGGCGGCAGTTGCCTGGCTCTCGGCGATATCGCCCCGCTCGGTGGCGGTGCCGTGAGCACTGATATAGCCAATCTGCTCGGGACGCAGCCCGGCCTGATCCAGTGCCATCTGCATGCAGAGCTGCATGGTCTGGCTCTGGGGCTGGGTGACATGGGCCGCATCGCAGTTGGTGGCAAAGCCGACCAGCTCGGCGATGATGTGGGCGCCGCGGGCGAGAGCGTGCTCCAGCTCTTCGAGCACCAGAGTGGCAGCCCCTTCACCGATCACCAGCCCGTCGCGATCCCGGTCAAACGGGCGCGGGGTGAGCTCGGGGGTGTCGTTGAGCTGACTGGTGGCAAACAGGGTATCGAACACCACCGCCTCGGAAGGGCAGAGCTCCTCCGCGCCACCTGCCACCATCACTGTCTGGTAGCCGTGGCGGATTGCTTCGTAGGCGTAGCCGATCCCCTGGCTGCCCGAGGTGCAGGCGCTGGATGTCGGGATGACCCGGCCACGCAGGCCGAAGAAGAGGCCGGTGTTGACCGCCGTCGTGTGCGGCATCATCTGCACATAGGTGGTGGCGGTGATGTTGGCAGTGGTCTTGTCGTTGAGCATGGCGCCAAAGGCGCTGATGGGCGCCGTGCTGCCGGTGGAGGAGCCATAGGCGATACCGGTGCGGCCATCGCTGAGCACCGGTTCGTTCAGCAACTTCGCCTGCTCCAGCGCCAGCTCTGAGGCCACGGTCGACATCTCGGAGACTCGTCCCATGGCGCGGATCTTCTTGCGCGGATAGTGGGCCGGCAGGGCAAAGTCGCTGATCGGCGCGGCCAGCCGGGTGTTGAGCCCGTCATAGACCCCCCACTCGTGCATGGTGACCACGGCGTTGCGTCCTGCCTGCAGGCGTGGTTTGACGCTGGCCCAGTCGTTGCCAAAGGCGGTCACACCGGCCATGCCGGTGACTACGACCCGTCGATTCATATCAGGCCTCCGTTGATGGAAATTACTTGCCGGGTGACATAGCCGGCGATGTCGGACATCAGGTAGGAGACCAGTCCGGCCACCTCCTCTGCTTGCCCCATGCGTTTGAGGGGGATCATCTTGAGCGCTTCACTTTCCACTTCCGGGCTGACCATGCCGGTGTCGATAAGGCCGGGCGCTACGCAGTTGACCGTGATCCGACGTTTGGCGAGCTCCAGCGCCAGCGCCTTGGTCGCGCCGATAAGGCCAGCTTTGGAGGCGCTGTAGTTTACTTGCCCACGGTTGCCCATGATGCCGGAGACCGAGGATAGTGTGACGATGCGCCCGCCGCGGCGCAGTCCGATCATCGGCATGATGCAGGGCTTGAGCAGGTTGTAGAAACCGTCGAGGTTGGTGTGGATGACATCATCCCACTCGTCGTCGGTGAGTGCCGGGAAGGCGCCGTCACGCACGATGCCGGCATTGCAGACCACGCCGTAGTAAGCGCCGTGCTGCTCGATGTCGGCTTCAATGCGTGCGCGGCACAGCTCGCGATCGCCGATATCGAACTGGATGAGGCGCCCGCTGCCGCCCTGGGCGGTGATCTCGTCGAGGGTCGCCTGCGCCCCCTGCTGGTCGCTGTGGTAGTGGACAACCACGGTGAAACCGTCGGCCGCCAGCTTGAGGGCGATGGCACGGCCAATTCCCTTGCTGGCGCCGCTAACAAGTACGGTCGAGTTCATTGTTTCTGCTCCAGTAAATCTGTCAGTTGTGCCTCGGTGGGCTGATAGGTGCTCAGGCGGGCTCTGGCACACTCGTGATCCCCAAGGCAGATGCTGCATTCAAAGCTGGCCATTCCGGCATCTTGCAGCAGGCTGCGGGCCTCGATGCGCAGCAGGCTGCCGGCGGCGAAGACGGGCAGTTGGCTCTGGTATTTGCGGGTGCCGAGCAGCATGCCGATCCGCACCGGCTCATGGTGGCTGTACGCCTGCATACCGGCCCAGGCGGCGATGGTTTGCGCCATAAGTTCGATACCACACCAGCCGGGCAGATCGCCGTTGTCATCGAGCAGCAGCGCCTGCCGTGTTCCCACCACCGTTTCGCAGCAGACACTCTGCTCGTCGTGCGCCGTGACGCGCTCGAGCAGCAGCATTGGCGCACGATGGGGAAGCAGTTGTTCTATGGGAGGAAAAGTCATGATGCCTCTTTGCCAAAAATCAGGCTGACATTGTTGCCACCAAAGGCAAACGAGTTAGACATGATGATATCGACCGATCCCTGCTCCTGCACAAGGGCGATGGGGGCCAGCGCCGGATCGGCCGTTTCACCCTGCGGTGGCAGCGGCAGGCCCCGCTCGATCAGCAGGCAGCAGAGCGCCGCTTCGGTCGCACCGGCAGCCCCGAGGGTGTGGCCGGTCAGCACCTTGGTCGAGCTGACCGGCACCTTGTTCGGGAAGAGGCGCGCCAGCGCGCGGCTCTCCATCTCGTCGTTGAGACGGGTGGCGGTGCCGTGGGCATTGACGTAGCCGACTTGCTCTGCCTCAAGGCCGGCGCGGGTCAGCGCCATCCACATCGCCCGCTCGGCCCCTTCCCCTTGCGGGTGGGGGGCCGAGATATGCCAGGCATCCGATGACTCTCCATCCCCCAGCAGGGCAAGCGGAGCGGGCTCCAGGCTCACCAGAAACAGGGCTGCCCCTTCGCCGATGTTGATGCCATCGCGCCCGGCGGTAAATGGCTGGCAGCGCTGTTCGCTCAGGGACTCCAGACTGTCAAAGCCGTTGAGGGTGAGGCCGCACAGGGAGTCGGCACCACCGACCAGCGCCACATCGGCCTGACCGCTGGTCAGCAGGCGGCGGGCGGTAATAAAGGCGCGCGCGCTCGAGGAGCAGGCGGTCGAGATGGTCATCGCCGGCCCTTCAATGCCAAGGTGAGCGGCGAGAAACAGCGACGGCGAGCCGAGCTCCTGCTGCTCGTAGTCAAACTGCGGCGGCAGCGCCTCGCCACGCTCGCTCGCCGCAACAGCGACCTCGGCCTCACCGATGCCGGAGGTGCTGGTGCCGAGCACCAGCGCTACGCGCTGCGATCCGACGCGGGCGATAGCGACGTTCACTTCCTCTTCGATATCGGCCAGTGCAGCGAGCAGCAACCGGTTGTTGCGCGAGTCGTAGGGGACGATCGTCACCGCTGGCAACGGATGGCGCACCCGACCAACCGGCGAGATGCGGCCATCGACCAGCGTCCAGCGCTCGCCATCGAGCGGGCTGTCGCCACGGGTGCGCCACTCCTCGAGGGCGGCACTCACCTCATCCTTGCCACGACCGAGGGCGTTGATGAGGCTGTAGGCGTGAATGTAGAGGGTCATTGCGCCAGATTCTCCAGTTGCAGGCGGTAGCCAAAGCGGTGTTGGGTCAGGCTGACCGGCTCGCGCTGGCCTTGCCAGTGCTGATAGCGGATCTCGGTGACCAGCATGCCTTCAGGGTCGGTGAGGCGGCGAACATCCCCCTCATCGACCAGCTGCCAGCCCGCCGGCAGACGGGATTGCCACTCGGCCAGCGGCCAGTAGCAGAGCATCACGTCGGCCAGTACCTGAGCCGGCGGGGGCAGGGCGTTACCGAACAGGGGGATCAGCCGCTCGCTGTGAATGCCGCTCTGGTCGTACTGCACCTTGAACAGGCGCGCACCGGTCGGCATCAGCCCGACCAGGGTGATGCCCTGCTGGTCGGCCTCCAGTGCGGTGAGCAGCTGATACTGCTTGCCCTTGACGCTGGCGATCAGCAGTTGTTGGCGGTTTAGCGGTTCGGCGCGCTGGGGCGCCGGCAGCGAGAGGGGAACGCCCGGGGCGATAAACGCCTCTATCCCCTGCTGGCTGCTGCAACCGCTCAGCAGCATCAGCAGCAAGTACCAGTATCTCATCATGACTCCGCAGCTGGCCGCGGGGCCAGCACCATGGGGGATAACAGAAACGCGGTGAAGATCCCGCCGCTCAGCACAATTCCGAAACCGGCGATGGCCGGAGTATTGCTGAGCGCCAGCAGGCCGAAGGCCAGCAGGGTGGTGAGGTGAGCCAGCAGGATGGCGAGCAGGGTCGATTGCTGGCGGGCAGGCTCGCTGCCGCAGTGGGCGAAGAAGAGTCCGTAATCGATGCCGATGCCGAAGATAAGGCTCAGCGCCAGCACGCCAAAGAGGGTGAGCGGCTGGCCACTGAAGCCAAGCAGCGCCAGCCCCATGGCGATGGCCAACCCGTTGACCAGCAGGATGCGCAGGGTCAGGCGCCAGCCGATGCGATGCCAGAGCAGCCCCATCACCAGCACCACTGCGACCAGTAGCAGCTCGGCGAGCTTGAGGCGGTAATCGGCAAAGAGCTGGCTCCACTGGCTGCGCTGATCCTGCCAGATCACCCCGTCATGCTCGTCGGCCAGACGGGCCAGTGCGGTGGCATCGTGAATGCCGGCCAGCGGCACCCAGATGCCGACCCGGCCATCGGGCAGGGCGTACCAGAGCAGGCGGCTCCCTTCGCTGACCGGGCTGGTTAGCCACGCCTCGGGGGTCAGCAGGTCCAGGGGCCGAGCGCTGGCCTCCACCGGCACACCGGCTGCCTTGAGGGCGGAAATGACGCCCGGTTGCAGCGCCATGATGGCCTGATGATCCGCCTGCTGGCGGGCCCTTGAGGGGATCCACTGGCTGATGGCAACAAACTGGTCGAGCACCTTGTGCTGGCGGGCCAGCTCAAGCTGGTCAGCCAGTGTCTCGAGACGGGTGAGGGCCTGCTCGCCATTGCTGCCCACCACCAGATAACCGGTCATGCCGCCCTGCTGGCCGGTCAGTTGCTGGATCTGGCGCTCCTGCGCCTGCAGCTCGTGGGGCAGGGGTTGCAGCTTCTGGATATCGTCATCGACCGCGAGGCGGCTGATGCCGATGGCGCTGATCACCAGCACCAGTAGCGGCAGCCAGCGGCGCAGGCCGCCCGGGCGCTGCCACGCCTCAATCCAGCGCACCTGCCAGTGGCGGATGGGCAAGGCCCCCTGCGGCAGGTCGCCCAACCAGTAGGGGAAGAGCAGCAGTACGGTCAGGAAGGCGGCCAGCAAGCCGGCCAGCGCGCAAATGGCGAGCTGTTGCAGCCCCGGGAAGGGGGCGAGCCAGAGCAGGGCATAGCCAATCAGGGTGGTGATCAGCGCCAGACTCAGCCCCGGCAGCAGGTGGGCGCGGGTCTGCGCCGGTGTTTCGTGGCCATGCAGGCGCCGCTCGCTCAGGAAGTGGATGGCGTAGTCGATGGAGATGCCTATGAGGCTTGAGCTGATCACCAGGGTGAAGACGTGGATCTCGCCAAACACCAGCAGTACGGCGCCGAGCCCCCACAGCATCCCCATCGTCAGCGGTAGCAGGGAGAGCAGCAGGGCGCGCACCGAGCGAAATGCCAACCAGATGAGTACGATGACCCCGATCAGCGAGCCCAGCCCGATGGTCGAGATATCCTGCTCTGCGAGCGAACTGGCGTGCTGGCTGTAGAAGAGGGTGCCGCGGCGCAGCAGTTCTACGCCCGGATAGTGCTGACGCAACTGCTGCTCGGCGGTTGCCAGCTCGGTGAGGAGCTGGCGGTTGCGCGCCATGTCGAAAGCGGAGAGGTTGAGTTCGGCCCGCACCATATACCAGCGACGGCCATCCGGCCCGGTGCTGCTGAGCCAGCCTTTTTCGTCCAGCTGCATCGGACTCTTCTGCTCCAGCACCGCAGCGCGGGTCAGCAGCAGGGGATCGGCCTGCCACTCGGCGCGTGAAACGCCGCCGAAGGGGGAGTAGATCTGCCCCAGCACCCACTGGCTCCACCCCTGTGGGCCACTGGCCAGCCGTGCCCGCGCGCTCGGCGTGAGGTGTTGCCACGCCATCTGCCCCATGTAGCTCTGCCAGGCACCGGCGAGAGCCGGCTGGGCCGCTTTAAGATGATCCAGTGAGTCGATGCCGGTCAGCTGCTTGCTCCACGCGGTCGCGGCAGCTTCGCCATTTTCGCCGGCGGGCAGGCTCACCAGCCACACCAGCTGCCGGTCGAGGTTGGCGAGCAGTCCGGCCCGGATTTCCGGATGCCACTGCTGGTGCTCCTCTTTGGGCAGCAGCTCCATCACGCTGGTATTGAAGCGGGCGCGGGGCAGGGCCAGCGCCAGGGCAAGGCAGACCACCACGCAGAGCAGCAGCCACAATCGCCCCAGCAGGCGCCACTGTCTCTCAGTGAGCATCAAAACGGGATTGCTCCTCGGTACTCAGGGGCAGGGTTTTAAGCTGCCAGTCAACAAAGCGGATCAGGGTGACATCGCCCTGTTTGTCATGGATGGCGAGCGAGGCGAGCTCGTGACGCCCCTTGAGCACCAGACTGGCGAAGACCTTGTCGAGGGGCGAGCGGATGGGCTCCAGGGTCAGGGTCCACTCCTCCCCCTCGCTGCTGAGTCGGTGGCGAAAGTAGTTATCCAGCGCCGCTTCGCTCGGGTCGAACAGGGCCAGCATCAGGTTGCTGAACTCAAGCAGTTGCGGGCTGTCGAGGGTCTGGGCCGGTTGGCCGGGCAACTGCTGCACCATGCGCGTCGGCGTGAGGGTCAGCGTCAGGGGAAAGGGTTTCTGCTGCTGCCACCAGAGCCCCTTGCCCTTCATCAGCAGCAGCTCGCCGCTGGCGCGCAGCGCCTGAGTGAGGCCGCTTATCTGGCGCTCCTGCTCGAAGCTGGCGCTGCGGGCATCCGCTGCCGTGAGCTGTTGTTGCACGTCGGCCAGGGTGATTGCCAGCGCGGGCCAGGCGAGCAGAGCCAGCAGCAGAAGGGTGAGACGGGCCATCATTCGCTCACCCCCAGCTTGTCTAGCAGCACCTGCGGTGAGGCGAGGCACATCTCGCCGCTCTGCTTGCTGACCGCCACCTGCACCGTGTAACCCTTGCTGGTGCGTTTGCCGCTCTGCGGGTCATAGAGTAGGTAATCGATCTTGAGGCGGTGCTGGTACTCGACCAGGGTGGCGCGCACCCGCACCGTCTGGCCAAAGCGCAGCGGGGCTATGTACTTCATCCGCACATCGATGACCGGCCACAGATAACCGGAGGCCTCCATCTGCGGGTAGTTGTAGTCGATGCGATCGAGCAGGGCGCAGCGGGCCAGCTCGATGTAGCGCAGGTAGTGGCCGTGCCAGGCGACGGCCATCATGTCCACGTCGTGGAAGGGGACGGTGACATCGACCTCGGCACTCAGCTGCCAGGGCTCAGACATGGGACACCTCGTCATAAATCGGGTAGTGGCGTGCCTGCAGGCGGGCCATCATGGCGCGCAGCTCGGCCTCCAGCGGGCGGTCTTCGCAGAGGAAGGGGTGATCGCGGCGTACCGCCTCGACAGTGGTTGCGAGCGCCGGACTGAGGGTGGTCAGGTCATGGCCCTGCAGAGCGAGGCGCAGATCGACCCCCTGCACCGCCGCCAGCAGGCTGGCGCTGGCCACCTGTTCGGTCAGGGTCAGCACCCGCAGCGCATCGCGAGCGGCGATGGTGCCCATGCTCACCTTGTCCTGATTGTGGCACTCGGTCGAGCGCGAAAAGACGCTGGCGGGCATGGTGTGCTTGAGCGCCTCCGCCGTCCAGGCCGAGGCGCCAATCTGCACCGCCTTGAAGCCGTGGTTGATAAAGCGACGCTCGGTGCTTGCACCGGAGAGGTTGCTCGGCAGCCCCTGATTGAACTTGCTGTCGACCAGTTGGGCCAGCTGACGGTCGAGCAGATCGGCCAGATTGGCCACCGCCACCTTCATGCTGTCCATCGCCATGGCGATATGGCCGCCGTAGAAGTGGCCGCCGTGCATCACATGCTCCCCGTCACCGTCGATGAGGGGGTTGTCGTTGGCGCTGTTGAGCTCGTTTTCGATAAGCGTGCGCCACCAGGGCAGGCTGTCGGCCACCACGCCGATGACGTGAGGCGCGCAGCGCAGGGAGTAGCGATCCTGTAGCCGGTTGCTGTGGTGTGGCAGCTCGCCGCTCTGCAGATCGGCGCGCAGCCAGGCAGCGATCTGCTGCTGGCCCGGGTGGGGTTTAGCGGCAAACAGGCGCTCGTCAAAGTGGAAGGCGTTGCCTTCCATCGCCACGCTCACCAGCGCCGTGATACGGGTGCAGAGCCGCATCAGGTAGTCGCAGCGGGCATAAGCGAGGCAGGCGAGCGCCGTCATCACCGAGGTGCCGTTCATCAGCGCCAGTCCCTCTTTCGGGCGCAGCTGGAGCGGTGTGATGCCGAGCTCGCGATAGAGCTCGGCCGCGCTGGTCAGCTCCCCGTTGCGATAGAGTTCTCGCTCGCCGATGAGTGCTGCCGCCACGTAGGAGAGCGGGGTGAGATCGCCGCTGGCACCGACTGAGCCCTCTTCGGGAATGCGCGGCAATAGGTCTTGCTCCAGCAGCCAGGTGAGCCGCTCGAGCAGGGGCAGGCTTACGCCGGAGACCCCCTGTGCCAGCGAGTTTAGGCGGGTAGCCAGCACGGCGCGGGTGGCAGCCAGACTGAGGTTTTCGCCCATGCCACAGCCGTGAAAGCGGGTCAGGTGCAGAGGCAGGGTATCGACCAGATCGAGCGGCACCGCGCGGGTGACCGAGTCGCCATAGCCCGTGGTGACCCCGTAGATCACCCCTTCCTCGGCGAGCAGCCGGTCAAGATAGTCGGCACCGCGCTGGATGCGGGCCCGGAACTCGGGGGCCGGGTTGAGGCGTGGCGTGGCGCGACGTTCGGCCAGCGCGACGACCTCTTCGATGGTGAGGGGGCTGGCCCCGAAATGGATCTCGTGCATGCCTTGTTCAGTCCTGCTCATCGGTCAGATGCCAAAAGTCGAAAAAGTTGAACCACTCCAGCGGTGCTCGCAAGCAGTGGTGTTCCAGCCGGTTGGCGTAGTGTTGTACCCGGGCCTCGAGCTGCTGCTGGCGCCCGGCCCGCGGTAGGGGCGAGCCGTCGGCGAACGGCTCGAAGTGCACCCGAAAGCGCCCCAGCTCCCGCAGCCCGAACATCAGGTAGGTGGGGCAGCCGAGGATGGCCGACAGTGCAAACGGGCCGAGGGGGAAGGGGGCCTTCGCCCCGAGAAAATCGGCCCAGACTACCCGTTTCTCTTTGGTGACAGAGGTGCGATCGCCGACGATCACCACCCACTCCCCCGCCTCGATGCGCGATTTGAGCATGATGGCGGTATCGGCCCCCAGCTCCTGCACCTGCACCAGATTGAGGCCGGAGTCGGGATTCACCTCCTGCAGCAGGGCGTTGAAGCGGGCGGCGTGGCGGGTAAAGACCAGCGCCGTGATGCGCACCCCCTGCGCCTTGCTGCCAAGGGCGCGGCACAGCTCCAGATTGCCCAGATGGGAGCCGATGATGAGGGCTCCCTTGCCGCGAGCCGCTTCGTAATGGTGCGGGTTCACCAGCTCGATGTCGTCGAGGCCGATGTCGCCGCGCCAAGCGGCCAGTTTGTCTAGCGCCGCCTCGCCAAAGCGCAGGAAGTGGCGCAGGCTCCCCACCGGTTCGGGCAGCGGCTGGTTGAGCTCGGCGGCGCGGGCGGTGAGGCGGGTCAGATAGTCACGGGAGGCCTCGCGCTGGCTGCGACCGGTCAGCCAGAAGTAGCTGATGACCGGCAGCAGCAGGGCCTTGAAGCCGGGACGGCCGAGCAGCTGGTAGCTCCAGAGCATGGTGCGAATGCCGAGCAGGGTGCCGCGCTCCGGGGTGCGTGACCAGTGTTCCCGTCCGCGCTTCAACAGCTGGCCGGGGGCGCGCAACAGGTTGGCAGCACCATCGCGCAGCAGGGTCAGCACCAGGCGAGTGTGCATCCAGGAGATGCGCAGGTTGTCGTGCAGCGGGTTGAAATGGGAGAGGCCGTTCTCGGGGTAGTGCACCTTGACCGGAACAAAGCGCACCGCCACACCGCGCCAGTGCAGGCGCACCATGATCTCGATGTCGAAATCCATCCTCTCGCCGAGAGTGCACTGCTCAAGCAGCGCGCAGCTCGCCTCGACCGGATAGACGCGAAGGCCGCACATGCTGTCCTTGATCTCGAAGGAGAGCGTCTCAATCCAGACCCAGACGTGAGTCAGGTAGCGGCCGTAGAGGCGCCCCTTTGGCACAGATTCATCGTATTCGGGGGCGCCGGAGATGAGGGCCTGCGGGAAGCGCTCTGATTCGGCCAGTAGCTCAGGCAGGCGGGAGAGATCGTGCTGGCCATCCGAATCGACCTGCAGGGCGTGGCTGAAGCCGCGCGTTCTGGCAGCCAGCAGCGCCGTTTTGACTGCGCCCCCCTTGCCCCGGTTGTGAGGATGGCGAAGCAACGTGACCCAACCGGCATGTTCGGCTGCCAGCTGATCGAGCAGGGCGGCAGCCACCGGCTCGCTGCCATCATCGACTAGCAGGCAAGGAAGTTCCAGCGGCGCGAGTTCACGCAGCACCGCCGCGAGAGGGGCTGCGTGGTTGTAGCAGGGGATGATGATGCAGGGCGTCACGATAGCTTGACCCGTCCGCTGCTGGCGAGCGGTAGTGTATCGACATCCTCTGCGCGGCCGAGACGATATTCAAAGCGCAGCTGGCCGTCGCCATGAGCGCGCAAGATCAGCCAGCAGTGATCATCCGGGCGCAGCGGGCGTTGGAACTTGAGCTGGTCCATCCCTTGAAACTCGCCGGCGAGCAGGTTTTCTGCGCGGGCGAAGTGAATGGCCAGTTGCAGCTGGGTGACCCCTGGCAGCAGTGGCGCCCCGGGAAAATGGCCCGCAAACCAGGGCAGATCGGCACTCAGGTGCAGCAGTAGTTGCACGCTATCGGAGGTGACCTGACGTGCCAGCAGGGCGGGCAGCAGTGAACTATCCATCAGGTGGGTACTCCGGGTTGTTGCAGTGGCGTCTGATCAAACGCCTGACGCAGCGCCACACCGTCGCGTTTGCCCGCGCCGGTCAGGGGCAGCGCCGGAAAAAGTCTGATGCTGCGCGGCAGCGCCACCGGCTCGAGCCAGGGGCGCAGCTGCCGACGCAGCTGTTGCAAGAAGGCGCCGTGGCCAATGCAGGTGAAGCTCTGCATTCCCTGCTGGCTGAGCACCAGTGCGACGCCAAGCACCTGACGTCCGCCCTGCTCAAGGGGCAAGACGGCGGCATCGAGTACCCCCTCCAGCGCCTTGATGCGCAGCTCGACATCATCCAGAGAGATGCGTTTCTCCTCGAGCTTGACGATGCGATCGCGCCTGCCAAGCAGGTGAAAGCGGCCTGCCGCGCCTTTGTCGCCATTATCACACAGAGCGATGCGATCGCTGCCGACCCAGGGCTCATGCTCATCCATAAAGGGTGAGCGCAGCAGCAGGGTCTGCTCTTCGTCACTGCTTACAGTGACACCGGCAAAAGGGGTCCAGGGGATATCGGGCGCAGAGCTCTGGCGCCAGCCGATGCCGCCGGTCTCGCTACTGCCGTAGATCTCCACCGGCAAGGGGCCGAGCAACTCCGCGCACTGGCGCGCATCTTCATAGGCGAGCGGGCCGCCGGAGGAGAAGATCAGTCGGCAGCCGCTGCCAGCAAGGGCTGGGTCTAGCCGCGACAGGAAGGCGGGCGAGCTGACCAGTACCCATGGCTCTTTCTGGCTGGCCAGTTGCTCCGGATAGTCGGTCTGGCTGCGGGCAAACGGTATGCCGAGCGCCAGTGGCAGCAGGATGCGAAAGAGCAGGCCGTAGATGTGCTGATGGCTGACGCTGGAGAAGAGTCGCGCTCTCTCAAGGTGCGGATGCCACAGGGCGATCTGGGTACGTACCTCTGCCTCGAGCAGCGGCCAGGGTTTGGTGATCCCCTTGGGCTGGCCGGTAGAACCCGAGGTGTAGAGGGTGATCTCGGGGGCCAGCGTCGCTATCGCCTCTGTGGCTGGCAATGGCTCGCAGGCTGTAACGGCATCGATGTGCAGCACGGGGCAGGGGAGCGCCAGCGGTTCATCGCACAGCAGCCCATCGAAGGCATCTTGATCCAGCAGTTCCTGCAAGCCGGCGAGGCGCTGGTGGCCGGGCAGCACCAAGGCACGTCCAGCCATGGCGCAGGCGAGCAGCGCTTGGCAAAAGTGGTAGCTGTCACCGGTGCAAATAGCCCAGCGCTGCGCCGGCAGTGCGGTGATCTGCCGGGCGAGCACCCCGGCGCCCTGGCGCAGCTGTGCCAGCGTCCACGCTCGTTGGCCATCGAAGGTGACGACGCGGTTGCCATCTGCCTGCAGCAGTTCATCGAGCAGGGTCATGCGCTATCCCGTTGCATCACGCGCTGGCGCACCAGCCATTCACCGCCCATCAGCACCCCCATCAGCAGATAGCTGACAAGGCCGTTATAGAGGCTCCAGAGCGCCAGATCGCCGTGCCAGACAGTCCAGCCAGAAAAGAGGCCGTTGCCGATAAAAAAGAGGCACCAGACCCGAGTCACCTTGCGGGTGTAGCGGACTCCCTGCTCCGGCAGATCCGGCGTGGTGAGTCGGGCCAGCCGCTCAACCAGCGTCATAGGTTGACCGAGGCTCCAGCCAAACACCCCCAGCAGGGTGGCGTTGACAGCAATGGGGTAGTACAGCAGCCAGTCGTGCTCGCGAAACCAGAGGTTGAGGCCGATCAGCAACAGGCCGACGGCCCCGAGCCAGCGGGTCGCCCAGCGCCAAGCTCCCGGCAGGGCTGCGCCGGCAAACAGGCGAATGGCGAATAGAGGCAACAGCAGCAGAGCCAGCAGGCCTCTCTTCCCGTGCGACAGGCCAAGATAGACCAGCAGGGGATAGAGCAGCAGCAAGGCTCCCGCCAGCAGGTTGATGCGACGCATTACTCGGCGAGCAGGCGTTCGACGGCGTCAACCACGTCGGCGACGGTGCGCACCGACTTGAACTCTTCCGGCTTGATCTTCTTGCCGGTCAGTTTTTGCAGGTGCACCACCAGATCGATGGCGTCGATGCTGTCGAGCTCAAGCTGCTGATAAAGCTTGGCATCCATGGTGACGTCTTCGGAGGCGATTTCGAACAGCTCGACCAGGGCACAGCGAATTTCGTTGAAGATCTCATCTCTGGTCATGGCGATTATCCCCGCTGCTGGTTGACGAGGGCAGCCAGGGCTGCAACAGAGGCAAAGTGACGACGGGTATTCTCGTCATCAGCTGAGAGCACGATGCCGTAGCGTCCCTTGATCGCCAGTCCCAGCTCCAGCGCATCGATGGAGTCGAGCCCGAGACCGTCATTGAAGAGCGGGGCGTCGGTGTCGATATCGGCAGTCGTCATGCCTTCGAGGTTGAGGCTGTCGATGATCAGTTGTTTGATTTCTTCAGTTAGTGTTTGTTGCATCTTGAGTCCATACAGAGGCGGATTGGACCGGGCTCAATACCCGTTTGAAATAGTGAGTGAGATGACGCGCGGCCAACGAAGGGGCCTCTTCGTGCGGCATCAGATCCCGAGCCTGACACTGGGGCAGAAATTCTACCGTAAAGAGTGGTTTGTGCGCGGGAACATGGAACCATTTGTGCTGTTTGGTCAGAAACGGGGCCGAGCAGTGAATGCGAACCGGTTGCAGCATTGCTTGGCAACGGACAGCCAGGTGGGCTGCGCCGCGCTGCAGCTGCAGCGGCTCGCCGGGGGTCGTGCGGGTGCCTTCCGGAAAGACCAGCAGTACCGCTCCTTGCTGCAGGCGTTCACAACATATCGGTAATAGTGTTTCGGCCGCGGCATTGGGAATATAACCGGCAGCCCGCACGATGCCGGCGACAAACGGGTTATGCCAGAGCGCCTCTTTGACAATGCAGTCGCACTCCGGCATGTAAGCCGCTAGCAATACATAATCGAGCAGGCTGGGGTGGTTGGCCAATACCAATACGCCGCTCAATTGCTGGGGCATATTGTTAAAGCGATAATCCAGCACCCTTAATTGCTTGAGCACATTGAGGAAAAAACGAAAACTTATCCTGATGGTGCTTTGGGCAAGGTGGCGACGCGTTTCCCCGCGCACTAATAACCAGAGCAGTGGAAACCAGATCAGCGTCAGTAGCAGGCAGCCAATTCCGAACAGGGTAAATCCCAGCATGGTACCAATCAGGCGCCATAGCCGGTTCAATTGCGCTGCCATAGCCACTCCCTGCGACCGTCGGAGATCCGAAATTGCGGTGTGTCGGTCAGCAAGGCGCGCCAGCAAGCGAGCGCGCCGCCCTTGCCAGTTGCGCCAGCGTCCGTCGCCACTGCTTCTCCCTGCCACTCATCACCCTGGGCCAGCAACAGTGCCACCGCATGGGGCGGCGGTTCATCGTCAAGCCAGGGTTGGCTAAATGTCGGTAGCACACCCTCAAATGCCACCACCAGTACCCGCTCCATACCGTCGGCGAGCATGCCGATGGCCTCCTGCAAGGCTGCGGCAAACGTACCGCGACCGGCTGCCAGCGAACTCATGGGGATGGGCTGCTTACCTTGAATGGAGGTAAGCCCTGCGGCGGTGTTGTGTACTGACTGGGAGAAATCGGTGGGAGAGAGGCTGTGAGCCCGTGCCAGCGCCGTCAGCAGGCCAATGGAGCGATCCAGCTCCCCGTGGCGGCTGGCAAATACGGCACCCTCAACAGCATGGCGCGACATTATATCGAGCGCCACTTCTACGGCGAGGCGTCCACCCAGACTCATCCGTCGTGCCACCATCATGGGGATATGAGGCGTTGCCAAAGGGGGTTGTGTTGGCCAAATCTCCTTTTTCGCCCAGCTTCGCCACTGCTCCGTGGTCGATAGACCCGGCGCCAGTGCGCAGCTTTCAGCGATGGAAAAAGAGGGATTTTTGTACACGAAACGACCTTGACGGAATGATGTTAACAGGGACACTCAACCAGGCTTGTCATAAGCTGGTTCAGCTTCGGTTAAGAGTATTAAATAGGACGTGCATATTACCACCATTTCACATCAAGAACAGAGGCAAGCAGTGATGCAAGCAACAACTTTGGAGAAAGAATTCTATTTCACCTTTATTTATTGAAAGGACACACATTTTATTGTCTCATTGTGTCGGCTTTGACAGGTTCCAATTACAAAGGGTTTCAAAAATGAAAATGCTCAAAATTATTATCAGCGCATTAACACTGCTGTTGGTTGCCGGTTGCTCAACTTCCCAGCCGGTCATGAATATGACCAATAGTCTGGTTCCAGCCAACCTCAGCGAACAGGAAATTTCTCGCGCCATTATTAATGCCGGTGTGAGCAAGACCTGGATCATGCGTGAAGAGCGTCCAGGGTTAATTACGGGTCATATTCAGGTTCGTCAGCATCAGGCTAATATCAGCATTCCTTATAACACCACTAACTATTCCATTAATTATGTGAGCAGTGTCAATTTAAATGACAAAGGTAAAGGAAAAATCCACCGTACTTATAACCGCTGGATTAACGGTCTGAACCAGGAAATTCAACTCGAGCTGAAACGCGCCAGCAGTAACAAGTAAGGTCGGTTTATTTTGAATCACTATCAGTCGGATCGTTATAACGCACTGGATGCCATCAGCCAGGCCCAGCGTATCGCCTTTGCTCCCATGCTGTTTCAGGCTGCCTGGAGTTTGCGCGAGTTTGGCATTCTGGCGTTTCTTGCCAAAGAGCGGCAGGGGGCGACCGCTGCGCAGATCGCCGAGGCGACCGGCTTGACCGAGTATGCGGTGAGCGTGCTGCTCGACATGGGGCTGGGTGGCGGCATATGTCACCTCAACGGAGAGTGCTACCAGCTGGACAAGGTGGGTCACTATCTGCTGAGTGACCCCATGACCCGGGTCAACATGGATTTTGTCCAGCACGTCTGTTACAAGCCCCTTGCCCATCTGCAACAGGCCATCGAAAGCGGCACGCCTGCCGGGCTCAAGGAGTTTGGCGACTGGTCAAATCTCTATGCTCACCTTAAGGATCTGCCGGAGCCGGCACGAAGCAGCTGGTTCCGTTTTGATCACTTCTATTCGGATTGGGCGTTCAAGCAGGCGCAGGATCTGGTACTCGGATATGAGCCGAGCCACCTCTACGATCTAGGGGGCAATACCGGCAAGTGGGCTATCTCGTGCGCCCAGCGTAGTCCCGAGTTGAAGGTGACCATCCTCGATCTGCCCGAGCAGATCGCCATGGCCAGCGAGCAGATCCGGGCTGCCGGGCTGGCCGAGCGGGTGCACGGTTATCCTGTCAATCTGCTGTCGGAGCAAGCGCTGCCCGGTGAGGCGGACATTTGGTGGATGAGCCAGTTTCTCGACTGCTTCAGCCACGACGAGATTGTCGCCATGCTGCGGCGGATACGGAGCAACATGAAGGAGGGGGCGAGGTTGTGTATCCTGGAGCTCTTTTGGGATCGACAGCCGTTCGAGGCGGCTAGTTTCAGCCTCAATGCTACCTCCCTCTACTTTACCGCTCTGGCTAATGGCAACAGCCGCTTCTACCACTCCAAGGAGTTGTACCAGTGCCTGCGCGAGGCCGAGTTCCATGTCGAGGATGATCACGACATTCCGGGGCCGGGCCATACCCTGCTGGTTGCCAAGCCATTGTGATAACGCCAGGAGAAGTGACAAACGTGAGCACTGTACAGATGAAAACCGTTCTGTTGATTGCAGGTGTGTTGCTGGCGGGGTGTGCAGAGATGAAGGGGGTTGGCCGAACGATTGGTCATACCTCCCGCGATGTCACCCGGGAGATCGGTCATACGACCCGAGATGTGACCAAGGAGATAGGCCACGGTGCGCGTGATACAGTCAAGGGCATTGGCAACGAGATCAAAAACATGTGATAGCAGGAGGGCCAACAGGCCCTCCTTTCATTTGCGCTTGATTACAGCGCAGCGGCGATGCAGGCACCGAGGGCCGCGTTGTTCAGTACCAGCTGAATGTTGGCGGCGAGCGAGTTGCCGCCAGTCAGCTCGCAGACGCGTGCCAGCAGGAAGGGGGTAGATGCCTTGCCCTTGATCCCCTGCTCGTCCGCTTCATGGAGCGCCCGGGCAATGGCTGCGTCGATATCGGCTTTCGGCATGGCGTGTGCGGTCGGGATGGGGTTGGCCACCACGGCGCCGCCCGCCAGTCCCAGCTCCCACTTGAGGCGAAGCGCCTCGGCGATGGCTGCTGGACTCTCCAGTCGGTAGTCGACCTTGAAGCCGCTCTCGCGGGTGTAGAAGGCGGGCAGCTCCTCGGTTTGATAGCCGATCACCGGCACGCCCTGGGTCTCCAGATACTCCAAGGTCAGCCCGATATCGAGGATCGACTTGGCACCGGCACAGACTACGGCCACCGGCGTTTGGGCCAGCTCCTGCAGGTCGGCCGAGATATCGAAGGTCTCCTGCGCGCCGCGATGTACCCCGCCGATACCACCGGTGGCAAAGACCCGGATCCCCGCCATGGCGGCGATGATCATGGTGGAGGCGACCGTGGTGGCCCCCATCCCCTTGCGCGCCAGCACGAACGGAATGTCGCGGCGGCTGCACTTGGTCACGTCGTGGCCTGCCCGGCCGAGCGCTTCCAGCGCACTCGCATCGAGACCCACCTTGAGGCGCCCATCGAGGATGGCGATGGTGGCCGGAATGGCGCCGTTATCGCGCACCACCTGCTCCACCTGACGGGCCGTCTCCACGTTCTGTGGATAGGGCATGCCGTGGGAAATGATGGTGGATTCGAGGGCGACGACCGGTTTGCCGGCAGCCAGCGCGGCAGCCACTTCCGGTTGGATATCGAGGTAAGCGTTCAGCATGAGTACTCCTCCAGTATGCGGTCAACGGCGGTCTTGCTCAGACCGGAAAAAACGGTATCGGAACAATTGACGGTGAGTGCGGCGCAGCCCAGGGCAAAGCGGGTGGTTTGGGCAATGTCGAGCTGTTGCAGCCAAGCGTGGGCAAGGCCAGCCATAAAGGCATCCCCGCCGCCGGTGACGTTGAGTACCGGACTACCCAGTACCGGCAGGTGACCCTGCTGCTCGCCATCGCTGTAGAAGATCCCCAGTTCACCCAGACTGAGGAACAGTCGTTTGACCCCGGCGCGGTGGAACCAGGCGGCTACCATGGGCCAGGTTTCGGGCCCGGCGATGGTCATACCGCACAGCTGCTCGGCTTCACTGCGATTGGGTTTGAGGGTGTGGATCTTGCCGAGCCAAGGGCGGATCTTCTCCACCTTGGCCACCGAAACGGTATCGACAAAGATGGCGTGCTCCCCCTGTCGCTCGAACAGCCAGTCGAGGGTGTGGATGGCCAGATTGGTATCGAGCACCCAAAGCCGGGCACCGCCGAGAAAGCCTGCGAGGGGGGTCAGGCGGGCAGGGGTGAGCTGCTCTATGATGGCCATGTCATTGATAGCGCAGCTCATTTCGCCGCTGCCATCATGCAGGCTGAGATAGCAGGAGGTGGCGTGACCATCGAGCACCAGAGTCTGGCGCACATCGACGCCGGCCCGCTGGCTCACTTCCAATAGATGGTGGCCATACTGGTCGTTGCCGACCGCTGTCAGCAGCCGGGTGTCGCTGCCGAGCCGCGCCAGATTCTCGGCGATATTGCGGCCGACACCGCCTGCCGAGGTGCGCACCTTGCCCGGGTTGGAGTCGCCGAGCAGCAGGTTGTCATGACTGGTGCCGCAAATATCCATATTGGCACCGCCGATCACCACCACGTAGGGGCCTTCTCGCAGTACATAGCCTCTGCCTTGCACATATCCCTGCCGGATCAGGCTGGAGATGTGGCTGGCCAGCGCGGAGCGGCTGATGCCAAGGCGATCGGCCAGCTCCTGCTGGGCAATCATGGGATCCTGACGCAGCAGGGCGAGGATCTCTTGTTCACGCTCAGTCATAGACAAACATCCATTTGCAAACGTTTGTCCATTATTGCTGGGAAACGTTTGCTGGCTATCAGCTTGTACAAAATTTGTCGGCTTGCGCACAAAAAATCGACATTCAAAGCTGGGTTGGCAAGCGGTTTAGCCGGGGAGGGGACTTTTAACGGGTCGGTGGCCTTGCAACGGCTTATAATGGCCGCCGCAAGATGAGGAGAGATGATGGAAAAGAGTGCATTCTGCTGCGTGGGGCTGGTCAATCCCAAGTCTCCGGAAAATGTCGGTTCCGTGATGCGGGCTGCGGGTTGCTACGGGGTGGATGAGGTCTACTACACCGGCAACCGCTTCGAGCTGGCGCGCCGCTTTGCCACTGATACCAAGCAGATGGTGGAGAAGATCCCGCTGCTCGGGGTGGATGATCTGATGGCGTTTATCCCGCAGGGATGTGTGCCCGTGGTGGTCGATTTGATCGACGGCGCTACGCCGCTCCCCGACTATGTCCATCCGGAACGGGCTTTTTATATCTTCGGGCCGGAGGATGGCACGCTCGATCCCGCCCTCTATGGCGCGGTGAAAGATGTGGTCTATGTGCCGACTCAGGGCTGCATGAATCTGGCCGCCTCGGTCAATGTGATCCTCTATGACCGCTTGGCGAAGGGGTTCCGGCAACCCTGAGTTGTGGTGTGGCAACGGTGACTCAAACCACAATGGAGACGGTGTTGCTTATGGGCAGGTTGCTGGCGGTGGCCGCTGTTGACGGGGCTGCGGCATCCTTCTCTTTCCCCTATGGGGGGATCAGTTTTCGCCGGTCTTGACTGCCTGCTCCTCGAGAAAGTCGCGGTAGTAGTCATAGAGGTGATAACGGCGATATATCTCGGCCAGCGTGCCGCGACGGATCAAATTCACCATCTCCTGATCCCACAGCAGCAGTAGCCGCTCGCCCCGTTCGGTATCGGCAAAAATGGGGTAAGTCGGGATCCAGCGCAAAATGGTGCGGTACATATTGGCCGGGGTCTCATCGGCGGAATGGAGCACGCCAGCGGTCAGGTAATAGCGATAGCGCCCCTTGCCAATCAGCTGCAGGGCCATCTCATGACTGTCGATCTCGTGCCACCGCATGGTGATCGGAAGATATTTATCCAGCACCCATCCTCGCCGCCAGAGTACGGTCTCTCCCTCCAGGCTGCGCTCTCCCCGCCATTGCGGCTGCCACTGCTTGAGCATGAAGACGGTCACATCATCTGCGGAGGCTGGCTGATGGGGCTGCTTGACCCCCTTGATCTCGTCCAGATAGACACTCATCGCCATATCCCCCTCTTGCCTGGCTACCATGGCAACGGCGCGTTTGTAGGGCACGATATGGGGCACGATCTGATAGCCGTGGGGTTGGTAGATGGTTCGCACCAGATCGAGATAGATACCGCGGCCATCCGGTTGGCAGAAACCGGGCCAGCCATCGCAATAGACGTGGATATCGGTTGTGCGAGCGTGGGTGATCGCACACAGAGAGCAAAGCAGCAAACAACCGATGCGCAGCATGGTCAGCATTATCCTTGCAGGGGTGAGGAGAGCATTTATCACCTGATTTATACCATGCATTGATCGCGGCGGGCGGAGAAAACATCCAGTATCTCCATTTTGCTACAGGGTTGAGAGTTATTTACCTTCGAATCGTTCTCATTAATGAGAGGGTCAATAGTGGCCAATTGGTTGTTGCTAATAAGATGGTTAACCACAAATATGTAGGGCGGGTCTGACAGCAGGGGGAATATCAACGTCTGTTTGCATGAAGCGTTGGCACACCTCATGCGTACAGGTAAGTAACATATAGTTTTTGATAAACCTCAGCGGTAGCAGCCATACAGCGATATAAAAAGGTGACCCTCATCCGCGTCATGTCATCCCGGCTATGAATCTCTGCTGCCTCACCCGGGGATCAGCTAGCTTCTCGATCTTGCGCTGTGTTTAGTAGTGCGGCGGCGGGGTCTCTTCGGCCATGCTGGCAATCTGGCTGGGCTGTACGCTTTGCAGTTTGTCGATCAGCAGCTGGATCTGGTATTTGAGCCGATCGAGTTCACGGCCCTGAGTGGTTACCTCGTCGTTGAGCTGCTCTATGGTGTACTCCGCATAGGCGAGACGGGTTTCCAGGGTTTCGATGCGATCGTTAAGTTGCTGACTCATGTGCCTTCGGGTCCTTACTTGATTGTCCAGATTTCGGCCAGACCACTGGAGCTGGCACTGACAAGGTGGCTATTGTCGCGCAAAGCGACGCCGTAGACCACTGCGCTGGGCGGTTTCACCTTGGGTTGCGGCGAGACGCGCCAGCTCTGCAGCAGGGCACCATCGCTCACTTGCCACAGGGAGAGCTGACGGGAAGGGGCGCCGGTGATGAGCCACTTGCCATCGTTGGCAAAGCGGGCGCTGGTGTAAACCTCGAAGCGGTGATCATATTGCAGCTGACTCACCTCTTTGCCGGTTTTCAGATCCCAGATGCTGGCCCGGCTGCTGTCGGCGGTGAAGGCGTAGCGGCCGCTCGGCTCCAGTCTGGCCATGATCACCCGGCCACCATGGTTGAAGCGCCAGATCACCTGCCCGCTACGGGTATCCCACAGATAGGCGCTATAGTCGTTGCCGCCGGTCAGGGCGTAGCGACCGTTAGCGGAGAGATCCACCGTATTGACCTGTTCGGTGTGCCCCAGAAACTGCAGACGACGACCGCTTCGGGTATCGAGCCACTCGGCCTTGCCATCTTCTCGCCCGATCAGCACATAACGACCATCTGCAGAGAGCGCGATGTCCCTCAGCCTGGATTCAGGAAGTGAGTAGTAGCCTTGTGATTGCCCGTCGTTCAGCCGCCAGGTAGCAAAGGTGTCTGGGGTGGCGGTGACGGCATGGCTGTTGCCTTCGGAAAAGCGGGTAATGAATACCAGATCATCCGCCGAGTCGGATTGCTTCCAGCGCCAGCGTTGACGGTTCTGTTCCAGATCCCAGACGATGATGCCCTGGCTGATGCTGGAGACGATGGCTTGCTTGCCATCACTGGAGAGATCTGCGGTCAGCAGACCCGTGCTGGCGAGGGTCATTTGCTGGTTGGGTTGGGAGCTCTGCTCGCAACCGGTGAGCATTAAACAGAGGCTCACCAGATAAATGGCACTTTTTATCATTTTTGCGGTCTCACGCTTTTGTTACCTGCGATCACGGCGTTAGTATAAGGCGCTTATCACGATAAACCTCTCATTTCACGATGGAACCGAGAGCGGTATTTGGAGTTTGGAGAAACTGATGAACAAATTTCTGAAGGTGTCCCTGTTGGCGGCGGCCGTTGCCGTCGGTCTGACTGCTTGCCAAAAAGACGAGAAGCCTGCTGCGGCCAATACCGCCGAAGTGAAGGCAGAAGCCAGCAAGCCGGCAGAGGCGACCAAGGCCGAAGCCAAGAGCTTTGAAGAGCAATCTGGCTACGCAATTGGCCTCTCCATGGGTCGTTACATCGCCAATACCCTGGAGCGTCAGCAGGAACTGGGCATCAAACTGGACAACGCCGTGATCCTGAAAGGGGTGACTGACGGTCTGGGCAAAGAAGCCAAGATGACTGATGAAGAGATCCAGAAGGTACTGCAGGATTACGACGCCAAGATCAACGAGCTGACCAAGGCCAAGGCCGAGAAAGACGCCGTTGAGAATCTGAAGAAGGGCGAAGAGTTCCTGGCTGCCAACGCCAAGAAAGAGGGTGTGAAGAGCACTGAATCCGGCCTGCAGTACGTGGTCGAGAAGATGGGCACTGGCGCCAAGCCGAAATCTACCGACATCGTCAAGGTTCACTACACCGGTACCCTGACCGACGGCACCAAGTTCGACAGCTCCGTCGATCGCGGCGAGCCGGCTACCTTCCCGCTCAATCAGGTTATCCCGGGTTGGACTGAAGGTGTTCAGCTGATGCCGGTTGGTTCCAAGTTCAAGTTCTTCCTGCCGTCCAAGCTGGCCTATGGCGAGCACGGTGCAGGCTCCATCCCGGCGAACGCCGTGCTGGTGTTTGACGTTGAGCTGCTGGCTATCGAGAAGCCGACTGCAGACGATGCCAAGAAGTAATCTTTTCTTGTAGTGAAAAACGGCTCCTTAAGGAGCCGTTTTTACTTGTGTATTCCCTGCAATCGCGGGATAACAGAGCTGTCTTGGCGTTGGGTTTGCGCGTGAAAATAAGGCAAAATAGATCGCAGAATCAAATACAAGGATGAGTCCAGTGGCTGAAAATAAATCGCGTGTCCTGCTGGTGGAAGATACCCGTAGTCTGGCGGTGGTCTATGAACAGTACCTGCGCCAGGAGGGGTATGAGGTGGTGCTGGCCGACTGTGGTCAGCAAGCGTTGGCGCACTTGCTGGCAAGTCCTCCTCCCGTGGTGCTGCTGGATCTGGAACTGCCGGATATGTCCGGCATGGATATTCTGCAAATGATCACCGAACAGCAGTTGCCCTGCTCTGTGGTGGTGATCACCGCCCACGGCTCGGTGGATGTGGCGGTGGAGGCGATGCGCCTCGGTGCCTTCGATTTTCTGACCAAGCCGTTTGACAGCAAGCGGCTCTGCGCCACCGTTCGCAATGCCTTGAAACATCAGCAGTTGAGCTCGCTGGTTGCCCACTATCGGGAGAATTTCGAACGCAGCTCCTTCTTCGGTTTTATCGGTGCCTCCATGTCGATGCAGGCGGTCTATCGCATCATCGAAAGCGCGGCGCCCAGCAAGGCGACCGTTTTTATCACTGGCGAGAGCGGCACCGGCAAAGAGGTGTGTGCCGAAGCTATTCACCAGTGCAGTCCCCGCAGCGAACAGCCCTTTATTGCCCTTAACTGCGCCGCCATTCCCCACGATTTGATGGAGAGCGAGATCTTCGGTCATGTGAAGGGCTCCTTTACCGGCGCCCAGGGGGATCGCAAAGGGGCAGCCAGTCTGGCCGATGGCGGTACCCTGTTTCTCGACGAGATCTGCGAGATGGATCTCGACCTGCAGAGCAAGCTGCTGCGCTTTATTCAGACCGGGACCGTGCAGCGGGTCGGCAGCGGCAAGCTCGAGACGGTGGATGTGCGCTTTATCTGCGCCACCAACCGGGATCCGCTGGTGGAGGTGAAAGCGGGCCGTTTTCGCGAGGATCTCTACTATCGGCTCCACGTCATTCCCCTCACCCTGCCGCCGCTGCGGGAGCGGGGCGAGGATATCCTGCTGCTGGCGCGTACCCTGCTGCAGAGCTACGCCAAGGAGGAGAACAAACGCTTCAAGGATTTTGATGTCGAGGCGGCGCGAGTGCTGCTCGACTACCCCTGGCCTGGCAACGTACGCGAGCTGCAGAACGTGGTGCGCAATATCGTGGTGCTCAATGACAAGGAGCTGGTGAGCCCGGATATTCTGCCGCCACCGCTCAATGGGGTTCGCCCCCAGCTGCCGGCTGCGATTGCGGCAGCGGTGGCATCGGCTCCGGCAGCCACCGGCGTGGCCAACGGGCCAATTCGTCCGCTCTGGCTGGTGGAGAAAGAGGTGATTGAGCAGGCCATCGCCAGCTGTGACGGCAATATTCCCAAGGCGGCGGCTTTGCTCGAGATCAGCCCCTCCACCATTTACCGTAAAAAGCAGGGGTGGGAGGAGTCTAATCGGGCCTGAACCATCTTGCCAGCAGAAAGGGCGGCTAGCGTGCCGCCCTTTCTCTTTTGGGGGATCAAAGTTTGGCGAGGCGTTTGAGGCGGGCCAGTCGCTCCCCCTCGTTGGCGCTGAACCAGCGGTCCTGCGACAACAGAAACCAGGCTCGGGAGAAGTATTCCGCGGCTAGCGGATCATCCAGCACCAAGGCATTCTCCCCCAGCTCCTCGAACAGATAACCATCCTCAGGTTCGCCTGCCTCGGCCATATCGGCCTTGAGTTGGTGCAGCTCTGCCAGCGCCTGCTGGTGCTGACCCTGGGCCCGGGTCAGGCGAGCCAGACTCCAGCGAGCGATAAACGCCTTGGCCGGCTGGTTATGTTGCAGATGCCAGGCCAGACACTTCTGCTGCTGGATTTTCGCCTCATCAAAGCGGCCCAGTTCGAACAGGGTCCAGCCCTGATTGTTGTAAAGGGGGGCCAGCCAGCCACGCACCTTCTCGTCACTGCTGCGTTCCGCCAGCTCCATCGCCAGTTGATGCCAGCGGCTCTGCTCTTCCAGCGGTGCGGCGATGGCGATCATGTGAGCGGCGTCGATGGCGAGATAGGTTTCTTTCTCCTTGAGCCCCCATTGCCAGGCTTGTTCAAACAGCGGTTTGGCACTGGCTTTGTCGCCCGCCGAGTTAAAGGTGCGGCCTCGTTCCAGCAGGGCCCTGATCCGCGCTCTGGGGGTTTTATCGGTGAGGCGAGGCGCTATCTCGTCGAGCAGCTGATGGGCTTCGGCAAACTGGCGCTGCAGCGAATGGGTACGGGCAATTTGGGTCAGCAACTCCAGTTCGAGTTGCAGGTCGGCGGCGGCGCGCGCTTCGGGAAGAAGGGTGTGAAAACGAAGGGCACTGGCGGCGGGATCCTGATAATCCCACAGCGCCATGAAATCGGGCGGATTGTCCATTTGGCCTCCTTGCTGGTTATCCTGTCACCAAGATGCCTGCAGGCCATTGCTTGTACAAGGGGGGCCCGTCACAGAGCGCCCCTTGCATCATGCTAACTGCTGTGGCCGGTTGGTCAGTAGACCATGGCCAGGCTCATCAGCATCAGACCGAGGGCGGCAAAGGCCCCCTCCTTGATGGCGAGCCGTGGCACCAACGCCTTGGGCAGGGCCGGAAACAGGCTCAGGGCAAAGCCAAGGCCCGGCATCAACCAGTGGAATGCCGGATCACGCAGGGCGGGATCGGCGGCTCCATTGATGATGATCAGCAAAATAAACAGGGTGAAGGCCGGCAGGATAAACCAGCGAACCCCACCGGCGGCGACCGCCCGCAGCGGCGAAATGCGATAGAGCAGCATGGTCACAAGGAACAGAACAAAAGGGGCCAGCAGATAGAGCGGAGCGGGGTTCATAACATCTTTCCTGAAAACTGATCGTCAAAAAACCGATTGTCCGGTGCAAGAGGCGCGGGATTTAACCACTCTTCGCAGGTAATCACCAGCAGCCCGGGCCCGGGTTGTGAAGAGGATCCCGGATAAAGGTTTGCTAGCGCACTCTTAGTGCAACCAGAACCAGGCTGCAGCAAATCCCAGCCAGCTCAGCACCAGCAATATCCAGGGCAGGGGATGCTGATGGCTTACTTCAACCAGCTCCAGCTGATCGTCTTGTTCTTCGGTTTGTGGCGTGCCCTGTGGCTGCCTGGCTTTGGCCTGCAATTTTTTCTGGCGGCTCGCTTCACGGGCCCGCGCCTTCATCTGTTTCTTGTATTCGTCGATGCCTTTCTGGATCCCTTGCGCGATAAGCTGGGTCTGCTCCTTGGTCTGCCCCGGTTTCTGGTTGGCACGGGCAATTTTCATCGCCTCCTGCTGGGTCTCGGGGGAAATCTTGTCGTACTTGGCCATCAAATCATCTCCTCGGGCATGGCTGGGGAGTATGCCACAAAGGCATGTCCGGGTGGTGCCTCCTTGGTGCGGGAGGGAAGCAAGTGAGTGACTGCTCAACAAAAAACCTGATAAATCAGCAGGAAGCCGGATGTTGGGCCGAAGATCACAATTAGCAGAATTTGTGAGTCATCGATGAAAAACGGTCATCTGTTGTTTGTTATATTGGCGCCCGACCCGCTGGACAGGGTTGATAAATAACAAAACAATCAAGGTGATATGGAAATGAATAATAACTTTATCAAAGGCGGCGTGGCACTGGCCGTGCTTGCTGCACTGACTGGCTGTAATACCTCGAGCAATGACACCGTTGCACCCTGCACCGAAAATGTCTGCAAACTGACCATACTGCACACCAACGATACCCACGGCCGTTTCTGGCACAACGCTGAAAATGAGTATGGTATGGCTGCCCAGAAGACTCTGGTCGAGCAGCTGCGTGCCGATGCCAAGGCTGCTGGCAGTGACGTATTGGTTCTTTCCGGTGGTGATGTGAATACCGGGGTGCCGGAGTCCGATCTGCAGGACGCCGAGCCTGACTTCATGGCGATGAACAACATTCGCTACGATGCCATGGCAGTGGGCAACCATGAATTCGACAACCCCCTCAGCGTGCTGGAGAAGCAGCGCAAGTGGGCCCAGTTCCCCATGCTCTCGGCCAACATCTACGACAAGGCCAGTGGCAAACACTACTTTGACCCCTACAAGGTGTTCAAGCTGGAGAGCGGTCTCAAGGTCGCCGTACTGGGCCTGACCACCGAGGATACCGCCCAGCTGGTTGATCCCAACAACGTGCAGACCCTGGAGTTCCGCGATCCGACCAGCGAGGCGGCCAAACTGGGCCAGCAGATCCGCAGCAACAAGGAGGCCAATCTGGTCTTCGCCATCACTCACATGGGCCATTACGAGAATGGTCAGCACGGCAGCAATGCGCCGGGCGATGTAGAGATGGCTCGTGCACTGCCGGCAGGGACTCTGGATGCCATCATTGGTGGCCACTCCCAGAATCCGGTCTGTATGGAACCGGGTACCACCAACAAGTACGCCAATTTCAAACCGGGTGATAACTGCCAACCGGACCAGCAAAACGGCACTTGGATCATGCAAGCCCACGAGTGGGGCAAGTATGTGGGCCGTGCCCAGTTTGAGTACCAGAATGGCAAGTTGACCCTGACCAGCTATGACCTGATCCCGGTCAACCTGATCAAGCGCAACGCCAAGGGCGAGGCGATCGATGCCAACGGCGCCGTAACCAAGGACCCGACCAAGATGCAGTTCGTACAGGACGAGATCACCAAGGATCCCGAGCTGTATAACACCCTGCTGGGTTATCAGGAGAAAGGTCAGCAAGAGCTGAATGTCGTCATTGGCTCGGCAGATGGCTTGCTGGTTGGTGATCGCAACTCGGTTCGCAACAAGCAGACCAACCTGGGTCGCCTCATCACCACGGCGACCAGCAGCAAGCTGGGTGTCGACTTTGGTATCGTCAACTCAGGCGGTGTGCGCGACAGCATCCCGGCCGGTGATATCACTTACCGCAGCGTGCTGCTGGTGCACCCCTTTGGCAACACGGTCAACAAGGCTGTCATGAAGGGAAGCGAGCTGGCGACCTATCTGGGCCAGGTGGCAAGCAAGACCCGCAATACCGGTGGTTATGCCCAGTTTGGCGGTATCAACATGGCGGTGGATTGCCAGGCCAAGAGCGTCAATATCACCAGTATCGGTGGCAAGGCGTTTGATCCGGCGGCAACCTACAGCTTCGCGATCCCGAGCTTCAGCGCCTCCGGTGGTGACGGCTATCCGAAGATCGATACCATCAACGCCGGGTTGGTGGATGCTGCCGTTCTGAAGGAGTACATCGAGATCAAGAAGACCATCAACGTGGCCGATTATCAGCCAGGCAATGAGGTGAGCTATCTGAACTCAGCCTCTACCGAAGGCTGTAACTGATTCGTCAGCGGGGCGCATAGCCCCCAGATGTGATCCCAAAGGGCAGCCGGTGGCTGCCCTTTGTCGTTGTTTGGGGAGCGATTACAACTTTTCAATCATCAATGACGATAGCACTCGCCTGTATCAGGTGAGGGGATGAAATGAAAAGAGGCGGCCCATGGGCCGCCTCTTGCGTAGTGACAATCTAAACCTTACAGCTGCTCGATACCGACGATATGCCAGGGGGCATTGTTCTTGGCCAGATCGCGCTCGAGGTGCCACACCTCTTTGATGTCTTCTTCGACCTGCTCCTGACGGTCCATGTAGCGGCCGCTGAAGCGCACGCTCACCTGGGCCCAGTCGCTGCCATAGTCAGCACGTACCAGCTGGGTGTCGACATACATTACTTCTGTGTGCTGGTCGCCAGTCAGTTCGGCGCGCTCGGCTTTGAGCTGCTCAAACAGCTCGGGGCTGACGTACTCGCGCACCTTTTCCAGATCGTTCTTGTTCCACGCCTCTTGCAGGGTGCGATAGTGATCGCGGGCACCGGCCAGGAAGCTGTTCATGTCAAAGCCCGGCGGCAGGCGGAACGGCACGTCGCTGTCGGCAAAGCCGGTGGCTTGCGGTGCGCTGTTGCTCTGCTCAAACTGCTGCGGGGCAGCAGATTGCGGCGGCTGATAGCCCGCATAGGCCGCCTGTTGTGGCTGTGGCGTCGCGACCTTGCCCTTGCGCAGGGTACGGATCAGGAAGACGGCACCCAGCGCCAGCAGGGCGATCAGCAGGAAGTCCATTCCTTGCAGACCTTCAAAGGCACCGCTGCCCAGCAGGTAGGCAAACAGGCCGCCAGCCAGCAGGCCGCCCAGCAGGCCACCCATCATGCCGCTCTTTTTCGGCGGAGTCTGGGCATTCAGTGTCGGATTCTTGTTGTCGACCGGTTTGGCCGCAGGCTGGGCCGGCGCAGTTTTGTAACTTTTACCAAAGGATTTGCCGCCGCCAAATTTCTTGGCTTCGGCGTGAGGTGCCCCCAGGCCAATGGCCAGGATCACGGCAAACAGGGTCAGCATCTTTTTCATTTTGACTCTTTTCACTCTCGTCTGTGGGTGGGGCATGCTCCGCTTTGGCAAGCTCAGCAAGGCGCATGGCAGGCTGCCTGTCCCTAATTGTGTCGCAGCTTGTATTCATCAATATCACCTCTGGCATGAATTATTCATGAACGAGGTTGCCGCGATGTGGCGTCAAACAAGAGGAGTAAACCGGATGAAAAGCAGAAGATTGAGTCGCAAGGAGCGCAAAATGCGAAGCAAAATCAAAATGGTCAAGGTAGAGCAGACTCTGGTTTGGCCCTTTATGATGGTATGAGCTGCCAGATAGGGCTCGCCGTAGTTGGCTTTCTTTTGTAAAATTCCCGTCCCCTTCCCGCTGCGGTTTTTATGTGTATGGCAGAGCAAGTGACGGCGAAAAAAGACGCCAAGACACAACAGCTGAAAGTTCCTCCCCACTCTTTTGAGGCCGAACAGTCCGTACTGGGCGGCCTGATGCTGGATAACGATGCCTGGGATCGGGTTGCCGAACGGGTGATCGATCAGGATTTCTACAGCCGTCCGCACCGGTTGATCTTCCAGGCCATGCCCCGCCTCTCCAACGCGGGCAACCCCATCGACCTCATCACCCTGCAGGAGGAGCTGGAGCGCTCCGAACAGCTGGAAGAGGCGGGCGGCTTCGCCTATCTGGTGGAGATCGCCAAGAACACCCCGAGTGCCGCCAACATCAACGCCTACGCCGAAATCGTGCGCGAGCGAGCGGTGGTGCGGGAGATGATCTCGGTCGCCAACGAGATAGTCGAAGCGGGTTACGAGCCACAGGGCCGTACCTCTGGCGATCTGCTGGATCTTGCCGAGAGCAAGGTATTCAAGATTGCCGAGCAGCGCACCAGCGCCAACGAGGGGCCCCAGCCCCTGAAGCTGATCCTCGAGCAGACTGTCGACAAGATTGAAGAGCTGTTCAAGACGCCGCACAACGGGGTGACCGGGGTATCGAGCGGTTACAACGATCTCGACAAGATGACCGCCGGTTTGCAGCGTTCGGATTTGATCATCGTGGCGGCCCGTCCCTCCATGGGCAAGACCACCTTTGCCATGAACCTCTGTGAGCATGCGGCCCTCACGGCCGACAAGCCGGTGCTTATCTTCTCGCTGGAGATGCCCTCCGAGCAGATCATCATGCGTATGCTCGCCTCGGTTGGTCGTATCGACCAGACCAAGGTGCGTACCGGTCAGCTCGACGACGAGGATTGGGCCCGTCTCTCTTCCACCATGGGGTTGCTGCTCGAGAAGGGCAAGATGTATATCGATGACTCCTCCGGCCTGACCCCGACCGAAGTGCGCTCGCGCGCCCGGCGGGTGGCGCGGGACAACGGCGGCATCAGCATGATCATGGTGGACTACCTGCAGCTGATGCGGGTACCCAGCCTCTCCGACAACCGGACTCTGGAGATCGGTGAAATCTCCCGCTCCCTCAAGGCGCTGGCCAAAGAGCTGCAGTGCCCGGTGGTGGCGCTCTCCCAGCTCAACCGCAGTCTGGAACAGCGGGCCGACAAGCGTCCGGTCAACTCGGACCTTCGTGAATCGGGCTCCATCGAGCAGGATGCGGACTTGATCATGTTTATCTATCGTGATGAGGTTTATCACGATGACAGCCCTGACAAGGGGATTGCCGAGATCATTATCGGCAAGCAGCGTAACGGCCCCATCGGCCGGGTGCGTCTCACCTTCCAGGGTCAGTTCTCCCGGTTCGACAACTACGCCGGCCCGGCGTTTGACGACGATTATTGATGTAAACCCAAGGTGATGGCGATTTCGTCATTACCACGACTGCCCTGATCGATAGCCAGTCATTGGCTGCCGCTCAGGGCCTGTTTTCCCGGTTCGACAATTATGCCGGTCCGGCCTTCGACGACGATAAGTGAGTGGCGGTCTTCTGCCCGATGAGGGGGAGACCATTTGTGCCCTCGTAAGGGAAAACCATGAAAGCGGCTACTGCCCAAATCAACACTGCGGCCTTGCGCCACAACCTCGCCGTGGTCAAGCGCCACGCTCCCGCTTGCAAGATCATCGCTGTGGTCAAGGCCAACGCCTATGGCCACGGACTGCTGCCGGTCGCCCGCACCCTGGTGGATGCGGATGCCTATGCGGTGGCCCGTATCGAAGAGGCGCTGATGCTGCGCTCCTGCGCCGTGGTCAAACCCATCGTGCTGCTGGAGGGCTTCTTCTCTGCCGACGATCTGCCGGTGCTGGCGGCCAACAACCTGCAGACGGCGGTTCACACCTGGGAGCAGCTCGAAGCGCTGGAACAGGTCGAGCTGCCTGCCCCCGTGGTGGCCTGGCTCAAACTCGACACCGGCATGCACCGCCTCGGGGTAAGGGCCGACGAGATGCCCGCCTTTATCGAGCGACTCGGCAAGTGCAAGAATGTGGTGCAGCCGTTCAACATCATGACCCACTTCAGCCGCTCCGATGAGCTGGAGCAGCCCACTACCCGCGAGCAGATCGATTTGTTCAGCAAGTTGACCGCACCGCTGGCGGGCGAGCGTGCCATGGCCAACTCGGCGGGCATTCTGGCCTGGCCAGACTCCCACTGCGACTGGGTTCGCCCTGGTGTCATCCTTTATGGCGTGTCGCCCTTCCCCAACACGGTGGCGGCCGATTACGACCTGCAGCCGGTGATGACCTTGAAAACCCAGCTGATTGCGGTGCGGGATCACAAAGCGGGCGAGCCGGTGGGCTATGGCGCCAACTGGGTGTCGGATCGCGATACTCGGCTCGGGGTGATCGCCATCGGCTACGGTGACGGTTATCCGCGCATGGCGCCCAATGGCACTTCCGTGCTGATCAACGGCCGCATCGTGCCGCTGGTGGGGCGTGTCTCCATGGATATGAGCACGGTCGATCTTGGGCCCGGCGCAACCGACAAGGCCGGTGACGAGGCGGTACTGTGGGGCGAGGGGTTGCCGGTGGAGCGGGTGGCCGACGAGATTGGCACCATCCCCTACGAGCTCATCACCAAGCTCACCTCCCGTGTCTTTATGGAGTACGTCTGATGTGGCAGCAGTGTCTGCTAACTCTTAAGCCCCGTTCGCGGGGCTTTCATCTGGTGACGGACGAGCTGGTGGCCAAGCTGCCGATGCTGGCCGATTACCGGGTAGGCATGGCGCACCTGCTGCTGCAACACACCTCCGCCTCGCTCACCCTCAACGAGAACTGCGATCCCAGCGTGCGCAGCGATATGGAGGCTCATCTGCACCGGCTGGCGCCGGAGGATGCCCCCTACTATCGCCACACCTATGAGGGGGCGGATGACATGCCCGCCCATATAAAATCCTCCCTGCTCGGGGTGAGCCTGCTGCTGCCAGTTCGCGATGGTCAGTTGGCGCTCGGCACCTGGCAGGGGATCTGGCTTGGCGAGCATCGCATCGATGGCGGTGCCCGCAAGGTGCTGGTGACCCTGCAGGGTGAGTAATCAGGCTGCAACCAGCTGAAAGATGACGATAAAAAAGAGGGATGGCATTGAGCCATCCCTCTTTTGTTTTTACGATTTCGCGAGCTATCCGCCTGCCAGTAGTGAAGCGCTCTGCGTGGCTCAGGCAACCTTGAAGGGGGTCAGCTCGGCCAGCGGGGAGGCGTCCATAAAGGCTTGCGGCTCCTGAGCGTGTTTGAAGATCTTGAAGTCCTGATCGCGGGCGCTCCAGTACTCAACGGTATCGCCGCTGATCTGCAGCAGGCTCGCTTCGCGCAGAGCCACCACATATTCGCTCGGGTTGATGGCGCAGAACTCGGCCAGACGCTCGTCGCGGGTTTCGCCCATGTGGCCGCTGATGCTGGCATCCAGATAGTGCGGGTTGATTTGCAGCGGGAACAGGCCCAGCGCGGGCAGCACGGCGGCGTTGCAGACCGGCATGTCGTTGGTGGTGCGGATGCTCGGGGTCGCCACGTTGCAACCGGCGCTCCAGCCCACATAGGGGACGCCCCGTTCGCGCACGGCACGCTGGAGCGGCACGATCAGGCCATTTTCATGCAGCAGCTGATTCAGGCGCCAGGTGTTGCCGCCGCTGATAAAGATGGCGTCGGCCTGATTGACGGCCTCGACCGGATCATCGAAGTGGTGAATGCTGATGGTCTCGATCCCGAGGCTCTCGGTAAGTTCGTTGGCGCGGGCATCCCAGTCGCTGCGGATCACCGCGTAGGGGATGAGCAGGATGCGCTTGACCTGTTTGCGAGCCAGCAGGCTTTGAACCCGATCTCGGGCCCAGCCGAGCAGACCCGGAAATTCGTTGGCTTTACCGTTGCTAAGCAGAAGCAGTTCCATCAAATCGTTCCTCAAAAATTGAAAGCGGAGGAGGGAGGGCCACCGGATCCGCCGTGCGGCCGGATGGCAAGAGCAGGCATGCTACCACCATTGGCGCGGCGGTTCTGTGATCGGAGGGCCTATTCAACGGCTATGGATGAGTAACTCAATTCCAAACGGTGGATTAATGAACCGTGGTCAACTTGTCACCCCTCGCCAATAAAAGACCCCGCCGCAGCGGGGTCATGGCAGAGTTAGTCGAGTTTGAGATCGACCCACACCATGCGGTGATCCGAACTGACTCCCTTGGCGATGCCGAGTTTCGCATCATAGACCAGGTGATAACCGGCCTCGAAGCTGGCAGGCCAGAAGACGCCGCTCTTGACCGCGTTGAGGTTGGCGGAGGGGATGACATGATCCAGCTGCAGCACGCTGCTATTGGTGATCCGCTCCGGGTTGGGGCGAGTGAGGTTGCGTTTGCAGTCGGTCCCCTTGCTGACACACTCCGGGCCCCCTTCGCTGACCGGGATCAGGGTGCCATTGGTGATGGCCTGATTCATCAGCGGGTTGTTTAGCAGATCCTGAATGGCGGTCAGGTCGCCGTCACCGGTGAGCGGATCGGCGTTGAGATCACCCGCGATAACAAACTTGGCGTTTTTGGCCAGCCCACCCTTGGTGCCCTTGTCATCGGTCATGTAGTTGAGACCCTTGACGTAGTCGTTCCAGAAGGCGATCTCGGCGCGGTTGTGTTTGACGGTGTGGCGCGCCGCGTTGGCAAAGATTGGCGGGGTCGGGTGGGAGATCAGGAAGTGGATCACCTCTTCACCCTTCTCGGTCTTGATGCGTACCGGCACATCGGCGTGGTTCTTGGAGGAGAGCGGGTACTGCTGCCAGGCTGCGTCTGAATACCAGGCATCGCCACACTGGCGGCTGGCCGGGATCTTGACCTTGGGATTGTTGCAGTCATCGATGATGGGGTTCTGCTCGCCCGGCATATCCTTCCACTTGAAGTTCTGGAAGGTTCGGATCTGCTTGGTGTCGATGGGGTATTTGGACATCACCGCAAAGGCGTACTGGCCGTGGTAGTTGCCAAAGCCCCAGGCATCGTCGGGGCCGCTGTTGACCTTGCCATCCAGATTGAGGTCATAACCGCTCATCAGGCCGGTGTTGGTGGCGAAGTTCTGCATCACCGGATAGCTGATGGCCGTCACCTCTGCGTGCTGGGCGTGAGCCAGATAGTTGTCGTTGAAGGCTTTCAGATCGGCGGTGCTCTCGCCTTTGCCGTCGTTGTCGAACTCGTTGAGCAGGAACACATCCGGACGGGTGCGCTGGATGATCTCCGCCACGTTGCGGATCTGCTGCACGTTCTTGGCTTTGGTTTCAGTGGCGCCGCTCAGGCTCCCTTCGGCGAGGCGGGTCAGCAGGGCATCCTGCTCGGTGCGGGTCAAGGCCAGCTCACCGGTCAGCATACCGGCGGCAGTGCGGTCAAAAGAGAGGTTGAAGGTGGCAAAACGAACCATGGGATCAGCTGCCTTTGAGTCGTTGTCGCTGTTGCAGCCAGCCAGCATCCCGAGGGAGATGGCGGCAGCCAGTAGGGTCTTGTTGATATTCTTCATTGTAATTATTCCGTAGCATCAATGAGTTATGCCTTCGTGAGGCGGCGCCATTATAAGTAGACGGTGATGCTGCGGGGGTTTTGCCTGAGCAAAGTGTGAGGATATTCACACCACATATCTGGCGATGATGAATGTTAGCAGGGCGATATGGGGTGTGAAAAACCGGTTTATACGCTGCAGTTTCCGGGATGAATAGCGCGCTTCCTGCCGTTACCGCACTCTGAATTTGTCACACCACCATCGGCAGGCCGCTTTCGGGGTGGTGGATCACCTGTGCCGGATAGTCATAGAGACGGGCGATCAGCTCAGGGGTGAGCACCTCGGCAGGCGTGCCATCGGCCATCAGCTTACCCCGTTCCAGCATCACCAGCCGATCGGCATAGCGCGCCGCCAGATTGAGGTCGTGCAGCACCACCAGCACTGCAGTATTGCGGCTGGCGAGGGCGCGCGCCATGGTGAGCAGCTGATGCTGGTATTTCAGATCGAGCGCCGAGGTGGGTTCGTCGAGCAGCAGCAGGCGGGGTTGCTCGGCTTGCTCGGTCGGGGAGGGAGCCTGCCAGATCTGCGCCAGCACCCGGGCAAACTGCACCCGCTGCCGCTCGCCGCCGGAGAGCCCGGGATAGAGCCGTTTGGCCAGATGCTCGACCCCGGCATGGGTCATGGCCGCCGCCACAATCTCGTCGCGCCGCGCCGCCGGTTCACTGTGTGGCAGGCGCCCCATGGCGACCACTTCCTCGCAGAGAAAGGGGAAGTTGAGGGAGGAGCTTTGCGGCAATACCCCGAGTCGGTGGGCCAGCTGGCTGCTGTCCCACTGCTGGCGATCTGCACCAAACAGGGTGATGGAACCCTCATATTCCAGCTCGCCGGTCAGGCATTTGAGCAGAGAGCTCTTGCCCGCCCCGTTGGGGCCGAGCAGGGCGGTGAGGGTGCCGCTCTCGAGGTCGAGATTGAGCCCATCCAGGATCTGGCGCTGGCCACGGCGCAGGCTGAGTCGGGTGCAGCTCAACATGGGGGAGGAGAGTGAGGATGAGAGTGGTTGCATAACAGTCCGTATCACAGGGCGCGGCGGCCTTTTACCAGCAGCCAGATGAAGAAGGGGGCGCCGAGCAGGGCGGTGATGATGCCCACCGGCAGCTCGGCAGGGGCCAGCAGGGTGCGTGCCAGCATATCGGCTGCCAGCAGCAGGGCGGCGCCGAGCAGAGCCGAGAGTGGCAGCAACCTGACGTGGTTGGGGCCTGCCAGCAGGCGCACCAGATGGGGCACCACCAGCCCGACGAAGCCGATCATCCCCGATACCGCCACCGCCACCCCGACGCCCGCTGCGGTGAGCAGAATCAGGCGGCGCTTGAGGGATTGCACATTGACTCCCAGATGACGAGCCTCTCCTTCACCCAGCAGCAGGGCGTTGAGGGGATTGGCATCGCGCATAAAGAGCCACAGCAGGGCCGCCAGGGTGAGCAGGGCCAGCGCCACATCTGCCGGTTTGCCTGCAGCCAGCGTTCCCATCTGCCACAGGCTCAGGTTGCGCAGCATCTGATCGTCCGCCAGATAGGTGAGCAGGCCGATCACTGCACCGGAGAGCGCCGTGATGGCGACCCCGGCCAGCAGCATGACAGTGACCGAGGTGCCGCCCTCACGGGTGCCGAGCAGATAGACCAGGGTGGTGGTGAGCGCGCCGCCGAGAAAGGCGAGCAGCGGCAGCAGACCAACCCCGATGGTGGCTTGCAGCTGCTGGCCGAGGGGGGCCAGCAGCACGATGGCGAGCGCCGCACCGAGCGCCGCGCCGCCGGAGACACCTATGATGCCGGGGTCAGCCAGGGGGTTGCGAAACAGCCCCTGCATCACGGCGCCACAGAGCCCGAGGATCCCCCCCACTGCGATGCAGAGCAGGGTTCTCGGCAGGCGAATTTCTTGCACGATCAGCAGCTTGTGTGACTCAATCCCGCTCTCCTGCCCGGCAAACAGCGCCCGCAGACTCTCGCCAAGGGTGAGGGTCATGGGGCCGGTTGCCAGCGAACCGAGCAGCAACAGCGCCAGTGCGGCCGTGGTGAAGGCCAGCAGCCAGGAGAGGGGTAACCGCATCATGACCCCTGCTTGATCCACTGGGCGATCTGGTTCGCCTGTTGCAGGGAGTTGAGGCTCAGGCCCCCTTGCAGGGCGTGGCCGTCGATGGCGTGAATGGCGTTACGCTTGCCAGCCGGGGTAGCGGCCAGTGCGGGCACTTCGGCCAGCACCTTGGCCGGATCGGCATACTGCTGCCAGTCACGACCGCTAACCAGCACCAGATCGGGCTGCATCTCGATGAGGGCTTCGGCGGATACCGGCTTGTAGTTGCGCAACTCGGTGACCGGATTGATGCCGCCTGCCAGAGAAATCAGCGCGCTGGCGGTGGTGTCCCCCCCGGCGATGCTGGTGGGTTGCCCCTTGTGCAGCAGCAGGAAGGCGACCTTGAGCGGTTTGTTCTGTTTGGCTTGCGCCGCCAGCTGATCGGTCTGAGCCTGGATCTCTGCCTTCAGGCGATCGCCAGCGGCTTTATCGCCCAGCAGGTTGGCGAGGGTGTCGATACGCTGATTGAGGTTGGCGAGGGTCGGCGCGGTATCCAGCACCTCCACCTTGACCCCGGCACGACGCAGCTGATCCAGGGTCGGGGCCGGGCCCATCTCGTCGCTGCCCACCAGTCGGGTGGGGGAGAGGCTCAGGATCCCTTCGGCGGCCAGCGCCCGGTGATAACCCACCTTGGGCAACCCTTTTGGCAAGGGGCTGCTGACATCGGTGGCGATCAGGCTCGATTCACCGCCAAGGGCCAGAATGAGTTCTGTGGTGGCCGGGCCGATACTGACGATACGCTCTTTCTGTCCGTCGGCGGCAACGGCAGAGAAGGGAGAGAGTGAACTGCAGAGCAGGGTGATGGCGAGGGCAAGACGACGGCCCATGCTAACCTCCGAAGGGGTGAATTAAACGGGTGTGCCGCCGAGAATATCAAGGCTTTGGAAAAAATGCACTGATAATGATAGCAATTATCAATTGCATTGGTTTCGGTGCTTTATTAGAGTAGCCGCCATGATAAACAGCGGGACAACATGGTCCCGCAGAGGGAGAAAACATGAGCATTGCACAACGCATTCACGCGCTGCTGGAGCAGGATCCCGGCGCTCATCCGTCCACCCTGGCGGCCCAGCTTGCCATCAGCGAATGGGAGGTGGTTCGCCATCTGCCCGCCGAGCTGGTGACCCTGCTGCCCGCCGATCGCGCACAAGGTCTGCTGGAAGATCTGGCCGACTGGGGCCCGGTGACCACCATCGTCGAATCAGAAGGTTCCATCTTCGAGGTAAAAGCCCCCTTCCCGAAAGGCAAGGACGCACGCGGTTACTACAACCTGATGGGCCGCGACGGTGAGCTGCATGGTCATCTCAAGCTCGACAACGTGGCGGGGATTGCGCTGGTCAGCAAGCTGTTCATGGGCAAGGAGGGGCACTCCTTCCAGTTCTTCGGTCACTCCGGCCGCTGCATGTTCAAGGTCTATCTGGGTCGCGACGAGAAACGTCAGCTGCTGGCCGATCAGGTCACCCGTTTTATGGCGCTGCGCCACAACTCTCAAGAGGAAGTCAAAGCATGAGTGAACGTCAGGAGCGTCTGCAGAACCGCCTGCAACCGGAGATCCGCGAGTTTCGCGACAGCTGCCGCACCCTGCAGCTCGCCACCGTCGATGGCGAAGGCAATCCCAACGCCAGCTATGCCCCGTTTGTGCTGCAGGAAGATGGCTACTATGTGCTGATCTCCGAGATCGCTCGCCACGCCCGCAACCTGCAACAGGTGCCGCGAGTATCCCTGATGCTGATCGAGGATGAGAGCGGTGCCCGCGAGCTGTTTGCCCGCAAGCGCTTGACCTTCGATGCGGTAGCCGAAGTGGTGGCCCGTGACGACGCTCGCTGGAGCAAGGCGGTCGCAGCGCTGGAGGGGCGTTTTGGCGAGATCATCAAGGGTCTCTCCAACCTCAAGGATTTCAAACTGTTCCGCCTCAAGCCGGAGCAGGGGCTGTTCGTCAAGGGCTTCGGCCAGGCGTTCGCGGTCTCCGGTGACGAGCTGGTGGATTTCGTCCATCTGGTGGAAGGGCACAAGCGCATCGACAACGGTGCCGAGCTCACCAGCCCGGCCGATGCGCCGGTCTGAGGATCCCTGTCGACCACGACAGCCGTCATAACAAAACGGGCAGCCACTGGGCTGCCCGTTTTTATTGCGTTATCTCATCCGGCCTGTTCAATCCTGCCAGGAGGCCTTGTTGGGAAAAGCGCGACGATCGGCGTCGGTGGCCGTTTCGTTGCACTCGCCCCGCACCTTCCAGGAGGTCTGGCTCAGCACTATGTAGCCCTGGCGGCAATACTGCTTGGTCGCCAGGGTCTCGGTCAGCAGGTTCTCCTGCAAGGCTTCTCGCTGTTCCAGCAGCCGCTGGCTCTGGGCCGCCGAGAGGCCGCGCGGCAAGGTGTCGTTGGGCGCGGCTTCAAAGGTGAAGCGCTTGCTCCCCTCCTCGTTGATGTGGGTCAGAAACAGGGGTTCCGGCCCGTCATACTTCTGTCCGGGCAAGCTGGAGCAGGCCGACAGCAGGGGAACAATCAACAACAGGGTGGCAGACAACAGGCGCACGACAGACTCCAGTGAGAAACGAGGCAAGGTTCGCAGATTAGCACGGCTGCAGGGCGGGTGTTACTGCCAGCAGCTCGTCGGTGGTGAGCAGGGTGACACTGCGCCCCTCCGGCAGGCTGAGGTGGCGCCACATCCAGTGATGGTGCTCGGTGATCTGGGCCGCGCTCAGGTGGGGGCGATCGGCGGTGGTGTGACCATCGCTCAACACCAGCACCTCGTACCCATGGGAGGCGGCACTGCGCACAGTGGTATCGACGCAAAAATCGGTGGCGCAGCCACAGAGGATCAGTCGATCGACCGGCTGCTCGGCCAGCAGGAAGGCAAGCTCGGTATCGAGAAAGCTGTCACATGCTGTCTTGCGTACCCGGCTCTCTCCCTTGGCCGGTTGCAGCGCACTGTGCAACTGCCAGCCCGGGGTGCCCGGTTCCAGTTCGGTACCGGGGGGCGAGTCATGCTGGATATAGATGACCCGTCCCTGTTGCTGCCTGACATGGGCCGCAGCCCGATTGATATTGGCCAGCACTTGCTCCTGGCGGTAACGGGGCTCGTTGAACAAGCCTTGCTGCACATCGATGATCAGTAACACATCCATATTTTACCCGCCGTTTCCTTGAAGATTAGGGTTGCAGCCACTGGCTGCAGTCACGACTGCGGGATTGATGCAGCGCGCCCATATCTTGCTTCATCTCGTCACTGTTTTGCCAGCGCTTAGGCAGCGGCATGATGGTTACCTGCACATCGGCTGCGGGATCTGCAACAGAGGTCTCATCTGTACGGGGGACGACCAGCGCTACCTTGAGGGCCGGATTGCGGCTGGCGATGCGACTGGCGAGCCCAAGCCCCCCCTCGACGTGGAAATTGCCGGCGATATGCATGATCTGCTGGCTCGGGTGCTTGGCGAGATAATCCACCATGCTCTCGGCCATGGTGTCATCCCAACTGGTCTGGGCGGCGAAGCGGCGGGCGTTGCTGTCGGCATCGCCGTGGTGCATGGAGGCCATAAATTTCTGGCGATAGGGGTCATCCCCCAGCGTCAGCTGGCGGGCCAGCTGGCTGCGACGTGCGGCTGGCAGTTTGTCGAGCCACTCAGCCCCCTCCTGACCGACACAGCTCACCAGCGGCTTGGGGGCGTTGGCGGCGATCACCGGCATCCGGTGAGTCTTGGCAAACTCTACCAGCGGGCGGTAGTCGCTCGGATAGTTGGGCCAGGCGTTGCCTTCGCGGATCAAGGCCGCTTCACCAATCTGGTTCGCCAGATAGGCATTCAGCGTCTTCTGATCGGCGCGGCTGAACTGCTCCATAGAGAGGGTCAATGGCCGACCGTGCTGCTGACCAGCGGTGTAAAGCCCGCTCAGCAGGCGCGATTGCAACAGGTGCACGGCGGGATGGCTGTGCAGCTCACCCACCAGAATGATGTCGGCGTCGGCAATGCGCGCGATCGCCTGCTCCAGCGTCAGGTCTGCGTCTCCCTCGCTGCTTAGCCGGTAGTCATAGAGCGTTTGCAACTGTGATGACACGGTTGGCTGGGTGGGGGTGGCACAGGCTGCCAGTAGCAGCGGCAGGGCGAGCAGGGGAAGTCGTCTAATCATGGGATCTCACGGCTGATATGCCCGGATGCCGGTGCATCTCGGGGGGCTAATAGAGAATAAGGGCAACACAGGGCGACAGTGTAAAACCAATTTGGTTCAAAACAAATGAGAATGATTTCGTTTCTTGTTGATCTTTGTCGAGAGCCGGGTAATATGCGGCCTGTTTGATAACAGTTCTCAATAAGGATTCGCTGTGACCCATCATAACGCACTCTCTCTGGTTGCCCTCGCCGTGGCGGCCGGTCTCTCTTCCCAGGTCTTTGCTGCCACCCAGAAGGCGGATGAAGTCGTGGTCGTCAGCGGCTCACGGATGGAGCAAAAACTGGAAGATGTCTCCGGTCCCATCTCGGTGATCACCGCCAAGCAGATTGAAGAGCAGGTCGTCACCAACGTAGCCGACCTGTTCCGCTACGAACCCGGTGTGACCGTGCTGGGCGGTCAGGGGGATGCGCAGACCTTCATCATCCGCGGCATGGGGGAAAACCGAGTCAAGGTGGTGCGCGACGGTGTGCGCCAGAACGATGCCTACAGCAAGGGCGGTGTTGGCCAGAGCTACTTCGATACCGACATGATCAAGCAGGTAGAAGTGGCAAAGGGGCCGGCGTCTGCCGCCTATGGCTCCGATGCGCTGGGTGGCGTGATTGCCATCACCACCAAGGATGCCAGCGACTTCCTCAAGGGCAAGGATAGTTATCTGGATGTGACCAGCGGTTACGCCTCCAGCAGCCACCAGAAGATGGCGGGCTTTACCGGCGCCCTGCGAACTGGTGAAGTGGAGAACCTGCTGCGCTACACCTGGCGCGATGGCGGTGTGACCCAGAATTTCGACTCCACCAAAAACGACTTCGATATCGGTACCCACGCCCTGCTGCTCAAGAGCAAGTGGAACCTCTCCGATGAGCAGTTCCTCAAGCTGACCGTTGACTACCTGACCGATGGTGAGGAGCCGGATGCGGTCAAGCTCAACAAGGTCGGTACCGGTACTGCCCGTGTCTTTGATCAGCCCATCACCGACAAGCAGACCGACAACCTCTCTGTGGTGCTGGATCACGGCATCGCGCTGAATCAAGGCTGGGCCGATCGGATGGATAGCAAGGTCTACTTCGCCCGCACCAAGCAGACACTGGATCAGTACGCCTCATCCAAGTATCCGGTCAGCCCCGGCAACCCCTATGTGACCAAAAACTCGCTGGATCACAACGTGTTCGATCAGAAGAACATCGGCGCCCAGCTACAGTTCCACAAGGCGGTCGCCAACCACCGCCTGGCCTGGGGGGCTGAATACGAGCACACCGATAACGAACGTACCCGTTACAAGGGGCCGACGACTCCCGGTGATTTTGTCGGCTACAACGAGCTGAGTTTCCCGGCTACCACCAGCGAGCGCAGCGCCCTGTGGGCCTTTGACGAGATCAAGTTTGGCGAACGCTGGGTACTGACCCCGGGTGCCCGTTATGACTACTACCGGATGACCCCGGACAACGATCCCGCCTACACCGGCGACAAGCTGCACAAGTTCTCCGAAGGGGAGCTGTCACCCAAGCTGGGTCTGGTGTTCAAGGCCCACGAGGCGGCCAACCTGTTCGCCCAGTACAGCCACGGTTTCAAGGCCCCCATGTATGACAGCGCCTTCTCCACCCTGAACCATCAGGCGTACGGCTATCGCATCGAGCCCAACCCGAACCTCAATCCGGAGAGCAGCGACGGCATCGATCTTGGTGTACGTGGCAGCAGCAACGGCTTCAGCTATGAAGTAGCCAGCTTCTACAACAAGTTTGAAGACTTCATCGAGATGGTGGAAGTGGGCAAAGAGGGGCGCACCGCCGTCTACCAGTACCAGAACCTGAGCAAGGCGACCACCAAAGGGGTCGAAGCCAAGGCGGATTACTGGCTCAACGACATCGTCAATGTCTGGGGCAACCTCGCTTACATCGAAGGCAAGGATGGGGATGGCAACTACATCAACAGCCTGAGCCCGCTCAATGGCTCGATCGGTGTGCGTCTGGAACAGTCCCAATGGAACTTCAACACCGCGCTGCGCTTTGCTGACGACATGGACAAAGTCCGTAAAGACAGCAAAGGCAACGATTACGTGAAGAGCGCCGGTTGGGGTGTGGTTGATATGTACGCCCAGTTCAACCCGATGACCGACCTGCAGCTCAACGTCGGGGTCTTCAACCTGTTTGACAAGGAGTACACCAGCTACGAGCGCATCGCCGGTCGTGCCGAGGGCTCCGATAACAGCATGATGACCGAACCGGGCCGCAACCTGAGTGCACGGGTCAAATACGTATTCTAAAAAGACAACACACGCAGCCGGGCTGGAAGCATCTCGGCCTACCCAAGGCCCGCACCATATGGTGCGGGCTTTTTGTCATGTGGTATCTGGAAAAGTGCCGGGTATTGTTGGAGTCGATTTTTTTAATGTCTCTCTAGTTTTCATACTGGCCAATAACTCTTGCTGTATTAAGCACTTAACGCCGAGTTTTTTTGATAAATAGTCCGCAATATGGGCCCAGGAAAACAAAACCCCCGGTGCCGTGCACTGGGGGGTGAGTTGTTCAAATTAGTTGAAAAAATCTGAACCTGTCGTGGGCTCAGATTTTTCTGTTCAACCTTCTTACATTGTGATTTTCAGTTATCCGCTACAGCACGCAGACCGGGCAGAAGGCGTAGGTGCCTTGCGGATCGTTGAAGCGGGTGAGCGGGTCGAGACTGCGGTTCACTTCCACCAATGCCTTGCCAAATCCAGCCGGCAGCCAGCTTTGCAACTGGGGGGCCAGCACTTGGGCACTGCTGTCAAACAGCTGGCGCAGGAACTTGTCCTTGGTGGACTCCTCCTGCTCGATGGGGGTCACCTGCCACTCTTTGAGGTTGGCCAGTTCGGCGGCTGCCTTGATGGCGTCATCCAGATTGCCGAACTCGTCCACCAGCCCCAGGGCCTTGGCATCTTCGCCAGTCCAGACACGACCTTCGGCCGCTTTTTCGGCCTCTTCCGGGCTCAGACCACGGCCCTTGCTGACCAGACCGATGAAGCGCTGGTAGGTATCTTCCACGCTCAGCTGGATGGCCTGACCGACGTGATCCGGCAGGGCGCGGGTCGGGCCTACGCCGACGTAATCTGTGGTGCCGACCCCGTCGGTATGCACGCCGAACTGGGCCAACGCCTTGTCGATGGTGGCAAACATGCCGAACACCCCGATGGAACCGGTGAGGGTGGTGGGGGAGGCGAAGATCTTGTCCGCATCGGCGGAGATCCAGTAGCCACCGGAGGCGGCATAGCTGCCCATGGAGACCACTACCGGTTTGCCAGCCTGTTTCAGAGCCAGCAGCTCGGCGCGGATCTGCTCGGCGGCGAAGGCGCTGCCGCCCGGGCTGTCGACCCGCAGGACCACGGCTTTGACCTTGTCATCGCGGCGAGCATCGGCCAGCAGGTCGGAGAGGCTATCACCGCCTATGGTACCGGCAGGCTGTACGCCATCCATGATGGCACCGCTGGCGACCACCAGACCCACCTCATCCTTGCCGCTCTGGGGATATTGTTCCGGAATGGCAGCCAGATACTCTTTCAGGCCGACCCCTTTCCAGCCGTGGTCGTCCGCTTCACCCACCTCTTTAATGACCGCCTGGGTCATCTCGTCGCGGGTGGCCAGCTGATCCACCAGACCGTTGTCGAGGGCGTAGTTGGCGGCATTGCCACCGGCCTTGCGCAGCAGCTCGAGGAAGCGCTCCTTGCCCGGTGCCACGGCATCCGGTTCGATCTCCCGTTGCTCGGCTACGTCAGCCACATAGGATTGCCACAGCTGATCCAGCCAGCGCTGGTTCGCTTCTTTGCTCTCGGGGGACATCTCGTCGCGGGTATAGGGCTCGACGAAGGATTTGTAGGTGCCGACCTTGAATACATGCGGGGTGATGTTGAGCTTCTCCAGCGCCGATTTGAAGTAGGTCTGGTAGACCCCAAGCCCTTCGATCACCACGGCGCCGCTCTGGTTGAGCAGCACGTGATCGGCGTGTGCCGCCAGCAAGTATTGGCCCTGAGTGTAGAAGTCGGCCATGGCGATCACCGGTTTGCCGCTCTCCCGGAAGGAGTCGATGGCACTCGCCACCTCCTGCAGTTTGGTGAAGTTGGCTCCCTGCAGCCCTTGTGGCTTGATCACCAGCGCCTTGATGCGCTCGTCATCCTTGGCACTCTTGATGGCCCACAGCAGGTCGGAGAGAACGATCTCGCTCGGCTGCTCGTCGCTGCTGTCCATCTGGCGCAGCAGTTGTACGGTGGGATCTGTCTGGGAGCGTTGCTCCACCAGCACGCCGTTGAGATTGAGGGTCAGCGCCCCTTCGATGGGCGCCTTGGGGGCCTCTTTCTGGCTGACGCTGAAGACGATGACCAGCACTACGATGAGAAACAGCAGATTGACCAGCATCAGCCGGGTGAAATTGAGCAGGCGCCACAGGCTGCGGAACAACCAACCCAGACCTTTGAAAATAGACATAGTCGCGTTATCGCCCTGTTAATGGGTAGAGAAGAGCCATTATTAACCAGTTGCGGGCGAAATTGCCATTTCCGACTGGCGGATCCCGCCTATCTTCGTTCAGGGCACGGCTGTTCGCTGAAAAATTGTCCAAACATTTGTTTGAAAAAGAATTTTCGATTCTTTACTCTAGCTTCAGTTTGATAACAAAAAATTAACTGGAGGCATCGTGAGCCGCTATCCGACCCTGCTGACCCCGCTCGACCTTGGTTTTACCCAGCTGCGCAACCGCGTGTTGATGGGCTCCATGCATACCGGCCTCGAAGAGGAGAAGGGCGGTTTTGACAAGCTGGCCGCCTTTTATGCCGAGCGCGCCCGTGGTGGCGTTGGCCTTATCGTCACCGGCGGCATTGCCCCCAATCTGCGCGGTCGGCTGGTGCCTCACGGCTCTCAGCTGAGCTTTCCCTGGCAGGTGAGCAAGCACAAGAAGGTGACCAGCGCCGTGCATCAGGAGGGGGGCAAGATAGCGCTGCAGATCCTCCATGCCGGTCGTTACGCCTATCATCCGTTCAGTCTGGCGCCGAGCGCCCTCAAGGCCCCCATCTCCCCGTTCAAACCGCGCGCCATGAGCGAGCGGCAGATCCGCGGCACCATTCGCGACTTCGCGGCTACAGCAGCGTTGGCCAAGGCGGCCGGTTATGACGGCGTCGAGGTGATGGGCTCGGAAGGCTATCTCATCAACCAGTTCATCTGCGAGCGCACCAACAAACGCACGGACGGCTGGGGTGGCAGCAGCGAAAACCGGATGCGCTTCCCGGTGGAGATTGTCCGCGCCATCCGCGAGCGGGTCGGCACCGACTTCATTATTATATTCCGCCTCTCCATGCTGGATCTGGTGGAGCAGGGCTCGACCCTGGAAGAGGTGATTGCGCTCGGCAAAGCGCTGGAAGCGGTGGGGGTGACCCTGATCAATACCGGCATCGGCTGGCACGAGGCGCGTATTCCCACCATCGCCACCAGCGTGCCGCGCGGCGCCTTCAGCTGGGTCACTGCCGAGCTGAAAAAACACCTCAAGGTGCCCCTCATTACCACCAACCGTATCAACACCCCCGAGGTGGCCGAGCGGATTCTGGCGGGGGGGGAGGCGGATATGGTCTCCATGGCGCGCCCCTTCCTGGCGGATCCCGAATTTGTCATCAAGGCGGCCGAGAATCGGGCGGACGAGATCAACACCTGCATCGCCTGCAACCAGGCTTGCCTTGACCATGTGTTCAAGCAGAAGCGAGCCTCCTGTCTGGTCAATCCCCGCGCCTGCTTCGAGACCGAGCTGACCTTTGGCCGCGTGCCCCAGCCCAAGAAGCTGGCGGTGGTGGGGGCGGGCCCGGCCGGGCTGGCGTTTGCCTGCTACGCTGCCGAGCGCGGTCATCAGGTGAGCCTGTTCGATCAGGCCAGCGAAATCGGCGGCCAGTTCAACTTCGCCAAGCAGATCCCGGGTAAGGAGGAGTTTCACGAAACCCTGCGCTATTTCGCCAAACGGCTGGAGAAGTGCGGCGTCGAGCTCTATCTCGGCCAGCGCCAGAGTGCCGAGAGCCTGCTCGGCGGCGGTTTTGACGAGGTGATCCTCGCAACCGGTATTCGTCCGCGCACCCCCAATATTCCGGGCATCGAACATCCCAAGGTGATGAGTTATCTAGACGTATTGCGGGATCACAAACCGGTCGGCCAGAAGGTGGCGGTGATTGGTGCCGGCGGCATCGGCTTCGATGTAGCTGAGTATCTGGTAGAGAAGAAAGTGGAGATGGATGCCGATGGGCACCGTGATCACTGGCTCAAGGAGTGGGGCATCGACAAACAGCTTGGCGAGCGCGGTGGCCTCACGGCTCCTGAAATCTACGCCCCCGAGCGCCAGATCTGGCTGCTCCAGCGCAAGGAGAGCAAGGTGGGTGACGGACTTGGCAAGACCACCGGCTGGATCCACCGTACCGTGCTCAAGAACCGCAAGGTGCAGATGCTCTCCGGGGTGCAATATCTGGGGATCGATGACGAGGGCTTGCACATTCAGGTGGGCGAGACCAAACAGTGTCTGCCGGTAGATCAGGTGATCGTCTGCGCCGGGCAGGAGCCCCTTAAAGAGCTGCAGGCGGGTTTGCAGGCGGCAGGCAAGCCGGTGCACATCATCGGTGGTGCCGACGTGGCAGCCGAGCTGGATGCCAAGCGCGCCATCCGGCAAGGGGCCGAGCTGGCTGCGATCATCTAGCCAGCTGAGCCATCCTGCCCTTTATAGTGCGATAAACCCCTGAGCCTCAGGGGTTTTCTTCATTCGGTGCTGTGCTAAGGTAGCGCCATCATTGCCCCAGAGAAGGAATTGCCCATGGATGCCCTCACCCTGTTGCTCAATCGCCACTCCTGTGGCCGTCTCGCCGATCCCGCCCCGAGCGGTGAGGTGCTCGACAATATTCTCAAGGCGGGCCTGCGTGCGCCGGATCACGGCACCCTGACCCCCTGGCAGTTCATTCTGTTTGAAGGGGAGGGGCGTGAGCGGCTGGGCAAGCTGCTGGCCGAGGCGGCCCGTGCCCGTGGCGAAGATGAAGAGAGCATCAATAAGTGCAGCGAAGCGCCACTGCGGGCGCCCTTGGTCGTCGCCGTGGCAACCCGTTATCAGGATCACCCCAAGGTGCCGAAACTGGAGCAGGAGCTCTCTGCCGGTTGTGCCCTGATGGCGATGCAGATGGCCGCGCAGGCGCAGGGCTTCAACGGTATCTGGCGCTCCGGCTGGTTTATCTTCGATGAGCAGATCAACAAGGGACTGGGACTGGCGGCAGACGATCAACTGGTGGGTTTCCTCTATCTCGGTACTCCCATGCTGGAAGCACGCAAACTGCGCGAGCTGCCGCTCGATGAGTTTGTCCGCCGTTTCTGACTTTTCGCCACGTTGCGGTTGAGAGAAGCAAAGCCTCGAGAAATCGGGGCTTTTCTGTTTAACCGTGAATAGTAACCAGAGAAATTGGGGAAAATAAATGGCTCAAAGAGGCTTCGCGCGCCATAGCAGGTAATTATTTAAATAGTGCGATGTACCTCGCAATCCTGTTGTATTTCACTATGTAAAACGTTTGCGCATTCGCTAATATCTCCCTGCCAGTTTAGAAGGGCACTCCTTCTAATTTTTCTGCGATGAGAGTCGCAATTCCGTAGCACCTTTTAACAGCCCAACGTCTTCGTGACATTGGGCTTTATTTTTTATGGGGTGTCGGGGCTGTTGTGAACTGATGGTGGCATCAAGATGCAGCCAGGTTGGCAGCCTTATGCCCTGTTTTTGGCTGGCAGGATCCGGGCAGGGTTGCCGACTACCCGAGCTCCGGCCGGTACATCTTTGGTGACTACGGCGCCCGCGCCGACGATCGCCTCCCGCCCTATTGTGACGCCGGGCAGCAAGATGGCGCCGCCCCCAATCCAGACCTTGTCTTCAATGGTGACCGGCAGCGCCGTCTCTGTGCCCTGAATCCGTTCGTCGGCCTCCAGTGCATGGGCTGCGGTATAGATCTGCACGTTTGGCCCAATCATCACATGGGCGCCGATGCGAATGGGGGCGTTGTCCAGCAGGGTGGCCCCCATGTTGATGTAGCTGCGCTCGCCAAGGTGGATGTGGCGGCCATAGGTGCAGTAGAAGGGCGGGCAGATAAAGGCGTTCTCTGCCAGTTCGCCAATCAGCTCCGCCAGTAGTGCTCGCAGCTCTGCCTCCTCTTCCGCCTGATTGAAACGGCGATAGCGCTGGGCCGCCTCCCGGCGCAACTGGACCAGCTCGGATGCCATGCAGTTGTACGGTTGGCTGCTAATCATCTTCTGGTATTCGCTCATGAAGGTTGCTTTCCTTTATCTGCCAGGGATTTGGATATTGGCGCCAATACTGCAGAAGTAACGTGATCACCCACCCGATATGGGCAGAACCAGGTTGGCAGGTTTGCCTTCGGCAAAGGCCAGCACATTCTCGAACGCCACGCGAAAGTAGAGTTCGTAGCTGTTTTGCTCCACATAGCCGAGATGAGGCGTCGCCAATACGTTGGGCAGACGCAGCAGGGGCTCGCTTTCCTGTGTCGCCGGCTCGATGTCAAATACATCGAGCGCGGCCCGTTTCTCAGGATGGTTACTGAGCTCTGCATAGAGGGCGCCCGGCTCGATAAGTTCGGCACGGCTGGTATTGACCAGCAGAGAGTCAACTTTCATGCGAGCTAGGTCTGCGCGGGTAACAGCGCCGCGGGTTGCCTCGCTCAGGCGCAGATGCAGCGTGAGGATATCGGCTTGACTGAAAAGCGCCTCCTTGCTGGAGGCGCAGGCATAGCCATCCAGCTCGGCCTGCCTGCGCGAAGCCTCACTGCCCCATATCAGTAACGACATGCCAAATGCCTTGCCATAGCGGGCGATCCGCTGGCCTATCTTGCCGTAGCCCCAGATGCCGAGCGTCAGCCCATGCAGCGTGCGTCCCAAACCGAGGTCACCAGAATGCTGCCATTGGCCTTGGCTTAACGCCTGGCTGTAAGCAGGTATATGGCGGGAGGCTGCCATGATGAGCGCCCAGCAGAGCTCGGCGGGAGCAATAGGGCTGCCGATCCCTTCTGCCACGGCAACGCCGTACCGTTGGCATAGTGCCGGGTCGATGTGCTGGCTGACTTTGCCAGTCTGGCTGATGAGTTTAAGGGTGGGAAGCTGTATCAGCAGCTGTTCGTCGATGCGGGTACGCTCGCGGATCAGCACCAGTGCTTCCATTCCTTCCAGCAGGGCGGCAAGGCTCGTTGGATCTGGTTCGCTCTGGTTGAGGATGGTGACGTCATGACCCGCCAGCAGGGCAAAGCAGGGGAGGTGGCGCACCTGATCCTGATAGTCATCCAGAATGGCAATCCGCATAAGAAATCCTTCTCGCTTACGTTGGCTCGGACCGCTATCTTACCGGAATAAAAGGTGTCTGTTGTTTTCAAACGAACACAATCAGAAGGGAGTGCAATCAAGCCTATGTCCACGGATCGGGAAGAGCCCGGCAGGCCAAAACAATCAGGGCCCCCGAACGGGAGCCCTGATGGCATGAGGTTGGCGTCTATGTTGCCCGCGCTTAGCCGTGCTTGCGGCCGGAGAGGCGGCACCACTCCTCCTTGACGGCGGTCGGGTCCATCTCGAACCACTGGCCGTAGATAGTTTCCAGCTCCGGGGCCTGGCTCTCCAGCACGCCGGAGAGGGCCATCAGGCTGCCCGGCTTGCCGTGGCCGGCGATAAGTGGAGCCAGTTCGCGCAGCGGGCCGGCCAGGATGTTGGCGACCACTACGTCCGCTTCGACGTCTTGTGGCTGGTCTGCTGGCAGGTAGAGCTCAATCTGGTCGGCGACACCGTTGCGCGCGGCGTTGTCGCGGCTGGCCTGAATGGCCTGCGGGTCGATGTCGATGCCGATGACGCGGGCAGCACCCAGTTTCAGGGCGGCGATGCCGAGAATGCCGGAGCCGCAACCAAAGTCGACCACGGTTTTACCGGTCAGATCGAGGCTGTCCAGCCACTGCAGGCACAGTGCGGTGGTGGGGTGGGTACCGGTACCGAAGGCCAGACCCGGATCCAGCATGACGTTGACCGCATCGGGGTTCGGCACGTCGCGCCAGCTCGGGCAGATCCAGAGGCGCTCGCCAAACTGCATCGGGTGGAAGTGATCCATCCACTCGCGCACCCAGTCCTTGTCTTCCAGCTGCTCGACCTTGTAGCCGACATTTTCGCCGAAGATCTGCTGGAAGAAGGCGATGGTGGGAGCCGGATCGGTTTCGGCATCGAACAGTCCCATCACTTCGGTCTCGCCCCAGAGCGGGGTTTCACCGGGCATGGGTTCGTAGACGGGCACATCCTTGGCATCCATAAAGGTCACCGCCTGGGCTCCACGCCCCAGCAGCATGTTGCTCACCTTGTCTGCGGTCTTGGCAGTGGCGTTGATTCGAATTTGTATCCAGGGCATGGCGTCGACTCTTCATAAATGTGAAACCGCGAGATTCTACCATCATGGGGCAGTGCTGTCGTGGTTTGCCCATGACGTGGAGGGATACGGGGGCTTTTGCCGGATTGGCACGGTTCCTGTATTGCACTATGCAGGCGAAGACGACCGGTTTTCGCTGAACGCTTTGCTCAAGTTCCGTCATCTTTCACTGCCACCCTCGGGTGGCATTTTTTTTATCTGCACTTGTTTGCCTGGTAAACAGTCTGCCAGACAAAAAAAGAGCAAGGTCGGCACCTTGCTCAAGGACGGGCTGACGCCGTTTTGGCGCATTCATGCTGCTGTTGGCACGCCAGATGCAAAGACTAATATGTCCTGCATAAGGATATGTGTGTGATTGTTACCCCAATGTTCAGGTATTCAGGCCATTTCTCGCGAAATGGCCTCTTTTTTGGCTGATTGTCGGACGTTGGCCTGCCACAGGCAGTCATGAGTGCCGTTGGTTGTGCCCGTTTGGGGCATCTCCTTGGTGAACTTATCCCATCATGGTGCGTTGGGGGGCTTAGTTGGCAAAGCCGCTCATGTCGATCACCAGCTTGCCAACCATGCGGCCCGCCTCGACCTCGGCATGGGCCTGAGCCAGCGTGACCGGGGTCAGTGACGGGATGGTTCTGGTCAGGGTGGTCTGCAATACCCCTTCATCGACCAGTGCCGCCACCCGGCCGAGCAGGCGGTGCTGCTCGATCATGTCCGGGGTCTGGAACAGGGAGCGGGTGAACATGAACTCCTGGCTGAAGGTGACGCTCTTGCTCTTGAGCAGGGAGAGATCCCACGGCTCGCTCGATTCGGCGATGGTGCAGATATGGCCAAACGGACGGATCAGCCCGGCCATGGTGGCCCAGTGCTCGGCGGTGGCGTTGGTGCAGAAGATTGCATCGACCTGAGTGATGCCAAGGGCGGTCAGCTCCTCCTGCAACTTGTGGTGGTTCACGACCTGATGGGCGCCCATTTCGAGGCACCACTCGCGGCTCTCGGGGCGGGAGGCGGTCGCAATCACCTCCATACCGGTGAGCTGGCGGGCCAGCTGGATGGCGATGGAGCCCACGCCACCGGCGCCGCCGATGATCAGCAGTTTGCCACGGCTTTCGCGGGTAAGAGCGAAGCGCTCGAACAGGGTCTCCCAAGCGGTGATGGCGGTGAGCGGCAGGGCGGCGGCCTCCACATCGCTCAAGCTGGTGGGGGCGATGGCGGCGATGCGCTCA